>Ga0105054_10007782_pt1 | contig 14417 bp, 5 predicted proteins | sample BON02_FD_78091 | JGI IMG/M metagenome (GOLD analysis project Ga0105054, IMG submission 78091) | Freshwater microbial communities from Lake Bonney liftoff mats and glacier meltwater in Antarctica - BON-02 (megahit assembly) | ecosystem: Environmental > Aquatic > Freshwater > Ice > Glacier...
GAGCGTTTTGCAATTCATATCCTTGTTTGGCAACACGCTCATTTAACACGGCAATTTCAGTCGACATTTCGTCTTCTATGTGACTAGTGGCCACACGAAGCGCGTCTTCCCACGTATCATCTCCAATGTCTACATCGAGATCTTGTAGCTTCTGACGACAGTTCGTGAATTTAGTGGCCAAAGTTCGATTCTTCTCAACCACTTTGGAATTCGTTTGGTTTAATCTTTTGATTTTTCGCTCCAGTTCCACTTCTTTGTCTTTGAATGTTTTCAATAGTTCAGTTTGCAAGGCGGGGAGATCATCATGGTCGAGCAACTCTGTTAAGCGGTTTCTGTACGAGTCTGTCATGTTGCTCATACTCTCCGTCATTGTTGCGTTTTCCGTTTTTATCGTTTGAAGTTCTGAAGTACATTCAACCATTGAAGTTTCTAGCTCGCCAACTTTTCTCTGGCATTGCTTTAATAAAGGTTTCAGCTCCTTCAATTCTCTTTCAATGGATTCTTTTTGTGTTTTGTTTCTTTGCATTTCCTTTTCGAATGAAATCTTTGAAATCCCTGATTGTTCCTCTGTTGCTCTAGTGAGTTCTAATATTTTGGATTCGTGATCAACGATAAGTCGTTTTAGATCCAATTCAAGTTTCATTCGATCGCTTTGATGCGTTTCTGCTTTTGCATGAACTTCTTGTAAGCGTTCTTCCAAATGTTGTTTCCCGTCAACCAACTCCTGATACTTGGTATTTATTAACGAATTTCTCTCGATTAACTCAGAGTTCCCTTTTTTCAAGTCTGAGAATTCATCTTCCATTATTCGTTTTTGATTCACAAGAGTTAAAAGTTCGGTCCCTAATTCTTCATTCCTTCCAACTTCGTCTTTAAACTGAGATTCTAATTTCAAAAAGGCTTCTTTGAGGATCATCAAATCATGTTTATATTCTTCACAGCTACTTTTTGCTGCTTCCGTTTGTTCGGCAAGCATCGTTGAAGATTTGTCTCGTTTTTCTTCCTTCATTTCGTATTGAAGAATTTCATTTTCTAATGCAAGAACTTTGGTTACGAGTTCGTACTTTTCAGATTCGCATTGTTCCACTAAAGAATTATTCTCAATTCGGAGATCTAATACTGCTCTAGCAATTTTCAATTTCTCCTCTTCACTTTTTATACTGGAAGCTTGGATTTGGGATTTCTGCTCCACCAGTTGATTGTATTTAGTCCTGAATTCCACAAGTTTACCATATATGCGTTCTTTCTCCTCCTTGATTTTAAGTTTTTCCAGATTATCTTTTACAATGCGACCTTCTAAATCTTTCACTTTTACTTTTAAATCATCCGAATCACTATTCTCTTGCACGACGGGCTTGCCTGTTGATTGCAATTCGTCTCTCAGTTGGATTATTTGGGACCTGTATAATCGTACTAGACCTTGAACTCTGTCATCGTTAACAAGCGGGTACGTGATTCCTTTTCTAAGTTTTTGAGCCAAGGACAAAGTAGCTAAAGAAGCATCTGGTTCTCCATACACCACCAACGCTAAACTTAAGCTGATCGAGTTGCCTACTAAAGAATCATATAAAAGCCTTGTTAACTTCGATTCACTAAATGGTGCATATAACTGTTCTCCATCCGAGAAAGAGGAAGCGATGGAATCAAGCATAAATAGGGATTTGCTTAAAGTGGGTCCTTCACGCGTTCTAACGCTGGCCCGGTCCTCAAGCAACATATTAGTGGCTGCTAATTCGACCAGAGTGAATTTGGACTTTAATGAGGATTTCGAAGTGCCGTTTTTGTTCTGAGTTAGTTGTGTGAGAGTTAGCTCCCAAATAGTATGCGTGTATCTGGAAGCTGGTCCGAAATCGCAAATAGCCGTTGTGCGCGCGGCGAATGCATCAACTATTGCTTCGAGAACTTCATCCACACCAACAAAAGGACCTTGGACAGAACAATGCTTTACAGAATGTCCTTCTGCCATGTCATATTTTATACGTAAATCGCGATTATTTGAACTAAGCAGATCTTGAACGACCTCATCGTATATTTCGTAAGCGCGTAATTGTATCCCGTAAGAATATTTCGACCCATTCTGGTTCTTCATTTTTGAAATTTGATCAACAATACTTTGGGCTGCTAAAGGAAGCAGTTTCTCAGTCAAATTGGATTTACTACACCCGTTGGAGCCTAGCACGAACAAGGTAGTGGGGACCCCGTCGCATAGAGCCTTCGTGAGTGGCATTACTGATCTTTCAAATATGTCTCTGTAATCAGTATCCTCTCCGAAAACAAAATCTGCGGTAGCTGGAGACGCGTTGCTTCTCCTAATTTCTAGTTTGTTGCCTTTCACTTCGATGTCTGTCCCGGTTTTACCTTTAGCATCGCGTTCTACTTTAATCATCAGTGAGATAGGAACACCCTCTGGAGTATGATGTTGGTTTGCTTGGCTTCTGGTGTGTGTAACTTCAGAATCATCATACGGGAATATCTTGCCCTTGGCCATCTCCTCACGCAGAATTTGTAACGGCTACTTTTTTTCTCCGCCAAATCGAAAGAAAAAAATTCTTGAAGCATCAAGATAAATCGCTGGTTTCACACCAAATGAATTGAATCACTCAATTTTATTAAGAATTAAGGAGGAATATAAATAACTCTTGGGAGCACAAATTTCTTGGGTGGCTTACAATTTCCAGAGTTTGCGCAATGAACAGGATTATTCAACATGAAGCCATCAACGCCCATATACTTGAAGTAGTTGATCATCCCAGGAGTTTCAATTGCGAGAAAATACACAAGTACCATCATGCCAGCTTGATGTGCATTAGGGATCACCCATGTGTTGAACAATAGCAGTTCTGCAGATATGGCATACACATTGACATTCAGTGGTACGTTTAGCGAGTTTGCTGCAGTGTGCAAGAGGAAATCTTTCTCGAGAGTGACATTCGGTTCAAGATAGTATAGCAGATGCTGAAACCGCATATCTCCAGTACTTATGAAACTGGTGTTCGTGACATTGTTATCACACATCGCCTGTAGTGCCAATGGGATCGCACTTAGATTAACGTCCTGTTTCACCTCAATATTGTTTATCAGGTTCATTGGTTTTGTAATCTTGAGGACTTGGTCCATACTATAAGGGTGCATTTCTTCAGACCAGGGCACATACACATCAGTTCCGTCGCGTTTTAAAGAAAGTTTCTCGACATCTACTAAATCGTAGTCATAAACATTTCCAGTGCCGTTTGTCGTACGTTCCAATGTAGTATCATGCATCACAACCAACTTTTGATCTCTAGTCATTCGCATGTCAAATTCTACGCCCGCGTATTCCTCCGATTTTGCGAAAACAAATGCTTCCTTGCTGTTTTCTGCATATCCTTCTGTCCAAACACCTCTATGTCCTGCGATGAGAATCTGAGGTTCGTAATATGGAAGCGGTGTGCCTAAAAAATACCACGCATTATAAAAGAAGAAAAATGCCACAGCAATAACCAATTGGATACTATGTTTGAGCAACTTCTTGGTGAAGGGAATGCTTGTGTGGGGCTTGCCACCCGATGAAATGTGAGATTTCATCCAGCTGTCTTCCATATATAATCCAAAAAGTTTCGAGATGGAATACATCACAAACAAGATAGAAAGCGCATTCCAGCAAATTGCAAGTAAACACCAGAGGTAGAAAAACACTGAAAGCACTTTTGAAAAATCGCTCAAGCCTCTGAAGGCAAAACCGACTTTCAAAAGTGTGGCTATTTCGTGGTCTTCAGATGTTTCTACAGCAGGAGAAGTTTCAGCATGGGATTCTTCTACAGTAGATGTATCCTGAAGAGCGATTTCAGATAGATGTGCAGAAATATCATTTGCTTGTATATTGATCTGCATCTCAGATTCTTCCATGGTTTTTTGAGTTTCCATCTCGATTCCATCGTCGCTTTCCTTGGGTTTAACAATTTGAATTTTTTCAAAAGCCAATAAGAAAAGAGCGTGAAGGAACCACATAATAATTCCGTTGAAAAGGAGAAAATTATCGAATTTGTCCACCATATTTGTAGACTTGTATGAATCCGAAGTCCATTTTACAGCACCAACAATAAAGACAGTAACCACATATAGAATATAGCATCCGATAAATATCTGCATGCCCAAGAAAATGGAATTCTTTGGAACGTCAGCTAATGCAAAGAGAAATTCACGAGAGCTCCACGAACCTACTGTGAGTAGATACCCAAAAAAATACAGCATTCTTCCCACCATTCCTGCATCATATTTGTACTGGTTGTCCACAAGAATCAAACACAAGGAGATGACGAATATAAGGGTATTCAAAACCACTTCCACAATATTCACTCTCTTTGCCATTTGAACAGAATCAGTGTCTGAAAAACTAATCGTGTCACTTTTTCCATAATTCGCTGGTTTCCAATACATGTATGCATCCAAAAAGGCAATTCTGGTAAAGTAGCCGGTGAAAACGAAATATATCAAAAAGTTCATCAAGTCTTGGGTTGTATACTCAGCAGGATCACCGCCATGGTAGAAGTCTTCAGTGTAGTCTATGTACGGGCACCATCCATTAAGCAAACGAATTAGCAGTGAGGAATTGATGATCAGCAAAAGAGACAACGAAGCGATTAACTTCGAGTCCCATCGTTGCCAAGTAGTCGACTCGATGCCAATAGAATAATTCGTGGTATCTATTTTATTCGATAACAATACACGTTTCAATCCGAAGTACCGGTAAAACAGAACAGCTAACACCAGATCAATGAGGAATGCGATCGAACCAGCATTAAACAAGATGGCAAAAGCGTAATACGTTTTCAAATCCGGTGAATCGTTTTCCCTCGCCCTTTCATTTTGACTGTCAGCCAATATGAACCCAACAATAATATAACCAAGCATTCCACAGCCTACAAAGCCCAGCTCCAGGAACAGAATGACCCATCGACATGCTTTGTTTACACCATCTGATGTATTCAGTGAGATAAGATGGGTGGTTTTACGGAAAAAACCTCCATAGGGCACCTCGATCGGACTTGAAAGTCGATTGTTTTGATCTTTAAAAATACTCAACCACCAGGCATTCGCTAGACCAAACACTATCATTAAGTTGCATACACTCACAACAGTTGCAAAAGCCACATTGGCGTTTTTGGCGGCAGAGGATTGGACAGTTGCAAATATAATTCGCATTATGAAAAACGACAATGCATTCACAGAGAGCGCACCTAAAAGAACTCGCCGAGAAACATGTTCGTCTTCAAACACCATCTTACCGATGAACGCTTCGTTACAAGATGTGTATCGGTTCATGGCGATTAAGAATACCGATAGCATTAGAAGAACGATAAACAACCAAGCTACAAATTCAAGATCAATACTTTAAAGCGACTTTTTATCCGACTTACGGTCTTGTCCTGCTCCGAACGAAGAATACAAGTAAACAAACCCCATCCCGCAACTATTCGGATCATGTGCATCATAAAGAAAGCACTCACACTTATCGGTCATGTCTAATCGAAAGCCGTTAAATCATATCTATGAATAGAAACAAGTCAGCGTACCGATCAGTTCCGCAGTAGTGTATTCAGTATAGTTGCATACCATCACTCCAATCTAATGACCTCTACGAACACAAAATTTATATCCAACCGTATACAACGAGGGGGGGCTACTCGACGTGCTGGAACTTTTTTTCATGGTTGGACGAACCATTCCAAAAACATTCTCATGGAGGGATTCATTTCGATGTTATGATAAACAATAGGAACTACTAGTACAGAATAGTTCAAAATAGTTCAAAAATCACAATCAAAAGAGTCAAATTTATTAGGAGAAACTTTTCAGCAAAATCATAATTGAGATGAGGACTCATCAAGTGCAGCGCTCTCTAAAGCAAGCCGACCCGGAATCAGCCAAAATCCATTTTGAAAAGCATTTCAAATTTGAATTGGAGGATACACACCACGTCAAGGTCAAGATTGAAAGAGCAGTAGTACTATGCGCCACAGAGGACAACCCAACAAATGTTCGCACGCTTTTGAACGCAGTTAGATTGCTGGATAGTTTTGTTCCTTTAAATGAGTGTATGGAGACATTGTTGGGGTATTTGGACGATGCAATTAGTATATGCGATACGTTGGAAACTGGGAGTCTTTCTAGGGAAAAAATTGCTTTATTGGCTATGAAATCAAAAGTACTCCAAGATTGTGAAGCAGAATCAAGTCTAGATTGTTTAGGAGATGCGCTAGCTTATCACCGAAGAAACAAAAATGTTGCAAACGATAGTACATGTGTGCTTTTACAACAGCTAATCGAAAAACATCCAGAATATATTAAAGAAAACCTTCATGATGGGAAGAAGAGCATCATAAAGAAGGTCCGTTTTTTCATCCATTCAGACAGGAGAAGTAGGGGCTACACAGAACCATTTGATGAAATTCCTGCATTGATGCTTGACAGTGCACCACTATTCAGAAGACAACGTCGCCGGAACTCTACCACTTAAAGCGGGGGATTGACAATTAATTCTAAAAGTGAAAATTATTATTAAAGTGAAACTTATTATGAAATTAAAAATAATGTTGATCGGAATTTGAAAATCAAAAGAAGGAAAACAATCAATTCGTGGACATCCTTACTATTTTAAATTCGATATGTTTGCGGATAGTCGCCCATATTTTCTTGATCATCACCATGAGCTACGTCATGCGGTTGATGTTGATTTTGACCTGGGGATGTATCGTATGGGAATTCAGCGTCATGTTTCAACTTAGTAAAACCTCTACCTCTCTATACAATAAAGCAAAATATTCGCCTTTGAAACCAACCAATACTTTGAAATCGGGAATCTCAACGAAAGTAGATTTTGCATTGCAGATATCAGAAAAAGATAATTTTGTTTTATACGATTGGCCTGGGATATCAGTTTTAAACACGGGTGATTTTTCATTGGAATTATTATACAAGACTCCCCATCAACCTCGAGTAAGAGATGCAGTAGCGATTATTAGTAACGCCAGAGAATCAATCGAGAGTGAAGCTTACGGACGATATTTTAAAATAATGTTGTTGCCTGATGGAAGAGTGGAAGTTTCTTTTTCCGGCCATGAGATATCCGGCAAATTTCATCGAGGTTTGTTGGTATCTAATACCGCGGTTGATAATGAAATGTTTTATCACCTCTTGGTAACTCGGAAAGACGGCAAGATATCGTTGTTTATTGATGGCAATAAAGAAGGTGATATGCCGATTCCCGAGTCTATTGATTTAGAGGGCCAGGAACAAAGAGTCATTTTCGGCGGCGGAAACGACAGGTTCTTTCGAAAGTGTGTCTTGGATGAAATTAGATTTTGGACTGTCGCGCGAGATCCTTCTTTTGCATGTGTTGATAGATTGGAGGAATCATTGGTAGCTTATTTCAACTTCAATATCCCTTCTGAAGGAGTATTTTTAGAAGATAGTTCTGTACGACAAGGAGGAGCCATTCGTGTAGGGAATCAGCTTGAGTCAAAATCTTCTTTCGTACAAATAGTTTCCATCAAATTCCCGCGTTGTTATGTATTTTTTAGTGAGATTGGGGATGAGAAATCAGATACTCTTGTGATATCTTACTTGGGAATGCCTTGTGGATCGACCATGGGATCGATTCTTCAAACAGGTCACTTGTACCAATTGGAAGCCTATATTGGTGCCCTATGGCTCGATGCAAATCGAGTCCAGATTGATTTATTGATAGTAACGGAATGTGTTCCTGATTCAGTGGTTTCCAAATACACTACGAATCGAGTCAAGTTTGTTAAAAAATCGGATGTTTTGCTCACATTGCCTTGCACGGGTCCTGTCTATGTTGAACGCTTCTTGGTTATCAATAAACTGCTACAAGGCCCAATGGTATCGAATTATTCTCATATCGTTTCAACGGATTTACGAGACTCTAGAATTATTCGATACCCCGATTGGAGTGGTGTTTTAACAAATGCAGATTTAGTATTGCAATCAATATCAAACAACCGTTGGTACATATGTGGCGGGTTTCAAGCTGGTATTAAAGAGGGGATGCAAGTTCTTTACGAGCGGATGGCAGAAGCAATTGAATCAATGCAATGCCAGGAGAATGACCAAGAGCTATTAAACAGATTGTTTGGAGTTTCCATATTTCATAAGTTACTCGGAGGAGATTTTGTGAATTGGATTATCGGCTCTAAAGGTCTAGGTATTCATCGTTCTAGAATTGCTATTGACGCATTTGTGGTCAATTCACAGCAAACAAGAGTTTTTGATATAACGCCATTTCTTCATGGAAATTGGTGGAGGACTAGTGGACATTCGTATCAAGAAAATATGAACGCTTATCCATTAGGAATTCCTTTTCAAAATCATGGTTCAAACTGATTTTAATTATTAATTAATTCATGGTCTTCGAAAATCTGGAGGTTCCTTGCGAAAACATGGTTGGCTTGAACTATAACTATCCTAGATGATGAGATGAACCCTTTCTAGCCAAAAAGCTGGAGTAAGAGTTTCTAGCGCCTGTTGCCTGTGATGAGTTTTGATTCGAGTTGTATTGCTGTCCTCCAATGAAGCCATTCGGTTGCTGGTTGCATTGGGAGCTCATGCCGTTGGATGAATAGTCGTTTGGACTCTGAGCGCTCGTTGGTCTTTGCCTTTCAATAGATCCATTAAAACTAGGCCTTCTAGAGCCAATATTAAGTGCAATTTGCTCACTTGAAAAACTGTTTCTACGAGATAGTAGATCGCTGGTCGGTTCAGCATTATTTGGAAGCGACCTCGGGGTGTTTACTTCATGCTGGTTGGTGAATGATGGTCGTCGAATTCCCAGACTTTGTGTACCCGTGCTTAATGAGTTTATGGATCGATTTTGAGCATGCATCATGTCATTCATTGCCATTTCGCTATCCATCATAAACTGAGATTTCCATTGTTGGCGGTTTTCATACCAGACTTGAATAACATCGGCGATATAATTTGGATCTAAGGCAAATTTAAGAATGGCGTCAGTGCAAGTTGGTTGCTGCTCTTCCATTTCAACCATGTGTTGGATTTCCATATCATCGCTTAGTGAGTATCCAATTACCGGTATAAAATACGGTTGAATTCCATAGGATGCTCTGAATGCCCCAATTTCTTCCCTTACCGAATCCAAATCTTGCAAGTTCACTAAAAGAACATCATAGGTATCTATGGGCTCCCGCTTTATCAGACGCATAGCATCACCTAAGTGCTGTACTAACGTTGCACCACCTTGACTAGTATCTTCAAGAAGGTACTGGAAAAGTTTCTGGTGAGCGAAGTTCGGTTCAACTACTAACACGCGTGGTTCAAACCCAGCAGCAGGAGTAATTTCCGCCTTGAGATTTGAAGATGCATGAACAATTTTGGAATTTCCCCTTTCTTTTATCTCGTAGTTTGGGTTGCTTTGGTACGGACCGTTTTCTTCAAGAAACACGGTTATCTTTTTGAATCTAGTCCACCATAAAAGGAACCCAAAAAAATTCTTAGCGAGCAGGTCTCCTAGTGAATGAGCTATTGTGTCACCGCTTCCGCTTATGACTCCAAACACCGCAGGACCAAGACAATACAAAACTGGGAAAATTGTCCATGTTGAGAATAACCAAGCAGTGCAATATGTCAACCATTTGTTCAAATCATCAGGAAATAAAGCACGAGACTCTTTTTTCCAACCAAGTACATCGTAGATAATCCATATGGATAGCATCCAAGCCATGACGAAGAACACCCACTTGAGAAGTTGGTCGTCTTGAGTTGCTGCCAGAACTCCAAGAACCATCAGAGCTATGTCTTTAAGTACTTGATACATCACTCTATCATGTTGCACGAATCCGGAAGTCATGTCAAATAATGAAAGAAAACTCATTAGAATCGCGGGGCAACTCGAAATCCAGAACAACCACCGACCAAATGGCATGTAAACAACTTCATCATGAACAATCGTCGGGACATATACGAAGTTGGAGCTAGTAAATACAGTTGCAGAATATACGGTAGCAGTAACCATTTGAACATATATCGGGAGAATGCCACATCGAGATTGAGTGTACTGGTACACGTAGAAGCATACTAATCCCACGCTAGAAAGCGCAACAAGTGTTTGGGAGAAAGTTGCGATGCCATTTGCTCCTACAAAACTAGGGATCGTGATACACGTTGAATTGGTCATCGTTATCAGGTTGCTAGTTTTAGGTACCGAACATAACGGATCTATTTCTCAAACTCGAAGCACCACAATCTTAATTAAACGGATCTATAAGGCATCTTGCACGATTTTATTTTTTTCAACAAACAGAAGATAATTAAAATTCAACCCCCCCCCAAATGGATCAACCTACAACAACTATTAAACTTTTGAAATTCGAAATATGGCGACATAATATCTCTGAAATAATCTTCGAACATTGAAGATGAGGAACTCTTAAAATTTTGTTTTGAGAAGCGAGACCACATCAAACCTGAAAGACAAACTATTTTCACCAAATCAATATTTGAAAAGTTGTTGGATACATCACCATTTTCCTAGAATTGAATTCATCAAATTCCAAATACATGGTACAAGTATTTTAAACAAATCATGAATGGATTTCAATTTAAGTCAATCAATAAATAATTAGAAAATTTATGAAGGTACTACTTTAGCCAACATTTCTGTGATTTCACTCAACTTGCTCATCATTGTCTGCATATCAACATTATTGGTAGATGGCGTCGCTAGGAACATGGATCGATTCAAAAACGCATCACCAGATCTTGCCGAAGTTATCTCGTCCACGCTTTGCATTTCATGTGATATGATAGAACTAAGTTGCTGTTTAAACTCTGACATTATATCTCTTACATGACTCCTCGAAGTCTCTAATACTTCCACGGCGAACCTATCTTGACCTTTCTTTTGAGTGTTAATACTCTCCAGCATGTTGTTATCCAATGCCTCCACTTGACGAAATAGCTCCACAGTGCTACCTAGAGTATTTCGAACTTGTAATAGTGCTGTATCACAAGCCATGCGAGCTTGCTCTGCAGAAACGAGTTTCGTGGATCCTGGTACGTATACAAACTTGCTTGTATTGAGTGTTGACACATCCAAATTCAAATTCTTATTGCTATCTGATTCGAAATCAGATTCGTAATTTTCCTCTTCAGATTTTTCAACAATGGGGACCTTTTCCGCAACAGCAACATTTGAGTTTTCGTCTATTGGTTGTTCAGCGACTGATTTTTCTCTAGTAGGTACTTTAAACGGAGTCATATCTTCAACCTCCTCTATTTTACCTAATCCTGGTTTCACAGTAGCTCTCAAAATTCCGATCTCCTTCAATTTGTCTCTCATTTTCCGAACTGAAGCATCTGTATCGCCTCGTTCTTGCTTTAATTTCAAAGCAGCTCGTTCCTTTTCCAGCAAAGTAGATTCTTCATCATCTATTGATTCAAGTACAAAGTCCTCTTCTTCCTCGGCTGTTATCACTATCTCTTCTGCTACATCCTTTGTCCTAGCCCAAACGGGAAGTTCACCTGTAGGGAAAACGGGGCCTTGCATTTCAAGCATCCTGCCTCGAATGGATGTCGTTATCTCCGGTGCTAACCGCCATACAAACATAGACCCATCTCTTGAGACGGACACTAGCCTTTTACAGTCATCGCTAAAACAAATATCTGATACTGATTCACTGTGGCCGGGACCTTTCCCAATTGGTTCCCCACTATAAAAATCAAACATTCGAACGACTTTGTCCGAAGCTGAACTTGTAGCACAAAACATTCCACCAGGATCGACTTTAATACGATTCATTTCCGACGCATCTGAACGCTTGTAAGACCTAATCGCTTTTCCATTTTGTATTGCCCACAAACGAATCTGTTTGTCGTTTCCAACTGTCACAAAATATTTGTCACTTGCTTCTACATCAACGCTTTGAGACGCACAATTGATTGACTTTTGTCGGGTCATTGTATTGGCCTCGTCCACAGTCAATAGAACAACTATTTTATCGCCTCCACAACTAATTATTTTGTCCCCTTTCTTCCCAAATACAATCGAAGTTACAACACTGGAATGTTCCTTCATACTTTGCAGATGTTGCACTTGTTCTCCAGATGTTGCAAACAGTAAAATCTGACGATCACGCCCCCCACTCACTAGCAATCGGTTTTCACCTGACAATACCGGTGAGAAACTCAAACAGTTGACATCACTTTCGTGCCCTTTATTAGAATTCAGCCATGTTTCATTTTCAGTATCGAGAACACATATACGACCGTCTTTGCATCCGACAGCCACCAAAAGGCCATCACCGCTCACAGCAATGCAACAAGGGTCCACTGGTCTACCTTCCGATGCACTGGGTATCTGCACCTGTCTCGCCAACTCTTTCTTCTTCTTGCCTCCAAACCGCCATAAACGTATAAAACCGTCTTCGCAACATGTAAAGAATTCACTCGCGTCTCCATGAGCTCGATCAATTCCTGTAACAGCAGATCCATGACCTTCAATTCTCATATGCAACCGAATGTCATTCACCGCACTGACATCCCAAACCATGAGACTCTTATCTGAATACATAGCCACAGCTAAATTATTCTCACACCATGAAACCAGCAAGGCATCAGCAAATGATTCAAGATGAGGATCAGGAAATGGAAGAGTAGCTTTGAATTCTAAAGTGCAAGGATGAAAAAGTCGAATTACTCCATCGGAACATCCGCATAATACTTGGTCCTCATCTTTAACAGTCAGAGAATGACAATGAGCGGCTTCTAAAAATACCCACTTTTCAAGCAAGCGATTCGATCCCAAACTAAGTAGACTGCCGCATAGAGTGCTTATTAGCGTAGTACCATTTCCCATACACTTTACACAGGTAAAAGTAGCATCTTGATAATCTGGCATAAGTCCTGCACTATGAGCTGTCCAATCCTTTTCCAAACTGTTATCTTCACTAATCATCCAGAATTTAGCGTATTTCTCCCCGACAGTTACAAGGAATGATCCGTCTTTAGCAAAATCAAGGCCCAAAACGGGCGATTTCAAATCAGCCTTGGACAATTGCTCCGCAGTTTCCCAGTGCCACAACGATAGCGTATCATCGTGCTCAAATCCAACAGAAACTAACAGTTTACTATCCGGTGAGAAAGCCATGCACTGGATGCCAAGAGAATGATATTTCAGCTCTGTCAACATTTGGTGGGAGGAAACATCCCAAACTGTGATCGCAGGAGTGTGCCCTTTCTCCCCAACTGCCAAATATTTACCGTCGCTTGAAAAACAAAGACAAGAAATTGCTTTTTTCACTCGCATGTAAGCTCTTTGTTTTCCAGAAGACACGGTCTGAAGTACAGCCACACATCCAACTGGAAACGCAACAAGATCCCCAAAACTGCTGATGCATAGAGATGACACCCCAAATGCTTTTTCTAATCGCATGCCTCGCCCATTTCCTGGTGAATCCATCAAGATTTGTCAAACGTGCGAGGGGGGGCTTTTATTGAAAACGAAGATTGATTCGAAGTTCCCCAATTCCCGAGGTTTAAACAAACTGAATTAGCATCGTTGAGAGATAATTAGGAGTCTTGATAGAAGCATAAATGTAATAATTTAATTCCCCGTGTATGTTAAACGGAAAAAACTAATTAATGTTGAATCTGATTCGATCACTGATTCTAATCCAATTCGATCTCGGATTCTTTCACTGCGACAAGAAGACGAATTCTATTCATAAGTTTTACATTCAATAAAATGAACTTTAATATATTAATTAATAGACGGTACCATCTGGTTCAAACTATACTATTGTAAACAAAACCGCCCCAACCATCATTATGACGCTAATCATGGTTGACGAAGCAGCACCTGGAATTTGGCCACTATCGCAACCATTTTTTCCTTGAGTCAAAAGTAAGGGACAGTTATTGCACGCTTGGTAAGCGGTGGAGCACGATCCACATTGGCATGACAGATTGTTCCTTACGCAACTGACACAAGCGTAGGCGCTAGCGCCTATCATGGAGGCAACTTCCTGGCGCAGTTCCATAGCATTGATGGTAAGGCACATCATGACCAAAGATATGAAAGAGTGGATGAGCTTCATACTGTCGATAATAGGTTTGGAGCTGATGTCATTCCATATCAAGTAGTGGTATAGTAAATAATAGGAATTTCCTAAATAATTACCTACCGTTGGATCTTTCCTAAACGAGTCCCATGAAAATGATATTGGCGTTAAAGTACATTCAATATTATAACCCAGATTCTGCGGATTATGGTTTGATAATATTAGGTGTAGCTGTAGGATCTAATGCCTACATGAGGCATCGACTATCGGTTAAGAGGAGTTTGCACTAGATTCGGTTTCGGATACCAAGATTCGAAAGGATTCGAAAGGATATTTGAGACAGAA
>Ga0105054_10007784_pt1 | contig 14408 bp, 15 predicted proteins | sample BON02_FD_78091 | JGI IMG/M metagenome (GOLD analysis project Ga0105054, IMG submission 78091) | Freshwater microbial communities from Lake Bonney liftoff mats and glacier meltwater in Antarctica - BON-02 (megahit assembly) | ecosystem: Environmental > Aquatic > Freshwater > Ice > Glacier...
CAGCCATGGCAGCCGCATTGGCATTACGTGGCCAAAAGCGCGCATTTCAAAGTGAGGCGCGCCTAAAAGTGCACAGGCGCAGTTTCAGGAAATTGTGTTGCAGCAATTCAGTGATTGGGGGCTAAGCCGCAGCGAACATGATGTGGCGATGCTGGTTATCAAAGGATTGTCGAACGGTGAAATTGCGTCGGTTTTGGGCAAAAGTGAAGGCACGGTAAAAGCGCAGTGCAACGCCGTTTTTCGCAAAGCAAATGTGAATGGCCGCCCGCAGCTTATATCGGGTTTAATCGAAGATTTGCTGGGTGAACCGATGATTTCTGGCCCAGATGTAGCCCTATCAGCGGATCAGCGGACAAATACCTAGACATTGCTGTAGCTCGGGGCTATTGCAGCGCTTCGCGCAGAGGCGCATTATGAAAGCGTAGGGGACCGAGATGTCAGAATTTTCAGTAGGTGATGTTGTTGTGCTGACGGCGGGGTCGCCGCGCATGAATGTTGAGACCATAGAAGGCTCAAAAATTTCAACCGTGTGGTGCCATGAAGGCCAGATTGGCCGGGATAGCTTTGATGTAAAGCTGTTGAAAAAATGGGAAATGCGCGAAGATAGCGGCCCACGTAGCGGTGGTGGTGGCAAGCCATTCCGTGGTGATCGCGAAGGCGGCGGCCGTAAGTTTGATGACAAACCGCGCGATGACAAGCCACGCGGCAAAACTGGCTGGGACGGAAAACCGCGCGAAAACAAGTTTTTCCGCAAGGATTAATTGCCGTTTCAGCCTGATGGATGTATCGGGCTGAGCCAAGCTATTACAGCGAGTTTGGGGCCTTGGGTAACCATGGCCCTGATCCGGCCCAAGTTTACGACCCAGCCCAATTAACCCAGCGACCATGAAAGTCCACCCGCCCAAGCGTTCGGGTATGGCCATTTGGCCAGGTGGTAAGCGTTATTGCTGCCCCCGGGGCTTCGCCATCAGCTTCCATGCGCAACCAAGCCAGTGGTGCCTCAGTGGTCGCGCGTTTGCCTGCGGCATTAATTAGCGCTTCGCCAGCTTTTTGGGCGGCAGCGGGCAGGTATTGCCACATGATTGTGTGATAGATGACATGCCATGCGCCGACCCGCGCCGCACTAAGCCGCGCACGCAGAAAATCGAGCGCATCCATCCGCGCAACTTTGGGTATTGAATGCAGGCGTTGAACCTCCATCGCACCTTCGGTGCGCACCAGCCTGTCGGGTTGGTCTGCCCATAGATAGGCGCGCAGCCGCAGGTTATCTTGCACATCAAGTGCGTTTAACGGGTTCAGGTCACAGCCAGCGCGTTCAATTACCTTGATTTTTGCGCGCGGTGGGGGCGGGCCTGTCCAATCTGGTGTGAGTTGAACCGGGCTTGCAGCGGGCCCCCAAACCTCGGCATTAATATGAAGTGCGAACTGATCCCAGCCCATATTTAACCCACCCGATGCGCCAATTTCAGTGGCGATAATCGGCAATGGAATTTCATGCGCCAGAAGGTGAAAACCGGGGATGAGCGCGGTAGCGCGGCGCACTTCATTGGTTTGAGAGGGTGAGCGAAGCCAATCCAGTATGAACGAAGCATGGCGATCGAGCGCGCGTTCAACTGCGTGCCAAAGCTGCACGTCATCAGCTTTGTGGGGCGGGTAGACAGCTTGCAAGCCGGAATCACGCCCTTGTAAGACCAGCGCATGCAACGCCCCGGCCAAACGAAGTGGCATCGCATCAGCACGGTTTGAGGCATCACCCGGCCAGGCACAAATATGGTGCTGCACTGCCCCTTGGGCGTTGAAATTTGCGGCACAAACGCGGCAAAGCTGCGCTGTAAACGGCGATCCTAACGCCTCACAATGTACGGCCTGAACATTTAAATCGTCGATTAAGTCTTTAAGGCTCATTTCCCAAACTTTTCCAATAATTGGCGTAGCCGTGAGGTGGGTTGTGAATCGAGGTTGGGCGTTGGGCTAGGTGTAGGGGCTGGCATGGGTTTTATCGGTGGTATAGGGGGCTTGGTATCTTTGGGGCGCGGTGGATTGGCGCGTAGGGCCACGGCATTTTGAAAGCCCGGCCCATCACCCATAGCCAACTTGGCCGCACCATCAGATATGCCGCGTAGCACATTATCCAACCCGTCTGATTCAGCCTTGGCAAAGTCTGACAGCACATAATGCGATACCAATGCCTTATCGCCCGGATGGCCGATGCCTATACGCACGCGCTTATAAGCGTCGCCAATATGCCCATGAATGGAACGCAGGCCATTATGCCCCGCATGCCCACCACCAGATTTAAGCCGCAACTTGCCGGGTGCGAGATCCAACTCATCATGAAAAACGCTTAGCGCATCGGGTTCGAGTTTGAAGAATGATAGCGCGGCCGCAACCGATTGGCCCGATAGGTTCATATAGGTTTCCGGTTTCAGCAGCGTAACCCGCTCGTCACCCAGCCGCCCTTCGGCAATTTGGCCCTGAAACTTGGCCCGCCAAGGCGAAAACCCATGGTCAGCGGCAATCCGATCCAAGGCCATAAAGCCTATATTGTGCCGATTACGAGCATATTTCGCACCGGGATTTCCCAGCCCAACCCAAAGCTGCATTCCTGCCTCCGTTTTGCCAATGCCTAGCACGGCATTGAACAAAAGAAAACGCGCCGCGACAGGCTGTGTCGCGGCGCGTTTAAAACCGTTAGTCGGTTTATTCTTCTGCGTCGTCTTCGGCTTCGCCATCGACATCTGCATCATCTTCGGCTTCACCTGCCGAACGTAGGCTGGATGGTGAACCGATATTTGCGATAACAAAGTCACGACCCGTGATCACTGAGGTTGAGCCTTTAGGAAGTATAATATTGGAGATGTGAATGACATCGCCAATTTCCACGCCTGCCAGATCAACTGTCAGGTGGTCGGGAATGTTGCCAGCGGAAACTTTGAGTTCCACCTCGTTGCGCACCACTGTCAGCACGCCGCCTTTTTTCAGGCCGGGGCATGTTTCTTCGTTGATAAATTCAACAGGGATGAACAGGTTGATGCGTGATTTTTCTGACAGGCGCAGAAAATCAACATGGGTCGGAAGGTCTTTTACAATGTGGCGCTGCACACTGCGGCAAATGACTTTCTCTTCCTTACCGTCGATTTTCACGGTCAGCAGGGTCGATAGGAACTTGCCTGCTTTCAACCGCTGAAACAACGGGTTGAAGGGGATATTGATGGTAACGGGGTCTTTACCCCCACCATAGACAACACCTGGGACCATGCCCTCACGGCGTGCAGTCCGAGCGGCCCCCTTGCCGCTATTCGCGCGCAGTTGCGCTTCGATTACGTTATTCGTCATAGAAAACTCCAATTGTTAGCTCCGCGGGATCCTCCAAGGGTGTAAGCATCGCGGAAGTCGGGCTAATACTGGATTTCGGGCAGATTGGCCAGTCAGAAATTTTACCATGCCCACTTGCAATTAACGCTAAAATGGTAAAATAATCATACCAAAATAGGATAAGCGCCATGGCTGTCATCACACATCTTGCGGACCTACAAAAACTCGCCCGCCGTCGCGTGCCGAAAATGTTTTATGACTATGCTGATTCGGGTTCATGGACGGAGCAGACATATCGCGCCAATAGCAGTGATTTCGAGCGGATTCGCCTGCGCCAAAAGGTGGCGGTGAACTTGGAAATACGTAGTTTGGCCAGCACAATGATGGGTGAAGCGGTGACGATGCCCTTGGCGCTGGCCCCAACGGGCATGTGCGGCATGCAATGCGCTGATGGTGAGATTAAGGCCGCCAAGGCTGCGGCAGAGTTTGGCATTCCATTTTCGATGTCGACCATGTCAATTTGTTCAATTGAGAAAGTTGCCGAGGCTACGAACAAACCGTTTTGGTTCCAGCTATATGTGATGCGCGATACTACGTTTTCGGACAGGCTGATTGAACGCGCGCGTGAGGCCAAATGTTCTGCGCTGATTCTTACGCTGGATTTACAGCTACTGGGTCAACGGCACAAAGACCTGAAGAATGACCTAACTGCTCCGCCGCGACTGACGCTTAAAAACATCGTTAATATGAGTATGAAATGGCGCTGGGGCCTCGGCATGATGGGCACGCGGAATTGGACATTTGGCAACATTGTCGGCCATGCAAAGGGCGTGGACAATATGAACAGCCTTATGGAATGGACGAATGACCAGTTTGATTTGTCGCTTGATTGGGCCGCTGTGAAGCGCATCAAAAAGAAATGGGGCGGCAAGCTGATCTTGAAAGGCATCCTGAATGTTGACGATGCCAAGTTGGCCGTAGAAAGCGGCGCTGATGCGATTATTGTGTCCAACCATGGTGGCCGGCAATTAGACGGGGCTTTGTCGTCAATTGAAATGCTGCCCGCAATTGTTGATGCCGTGGGTGACAAGATTGAAGTGCATGTTGATAGCGGCATCCATTCAGGCCAAAACCTAGTCAAGGCTTTGGCGTTGGGCGCTAAGGGCGCCTATATGGGGCGGCCTTATTTGTATGCGCTGGGGGCAATGGGCCAACCGGGCGTGGCCAAGCTGCTTGAGCTTATGCACAAAGAGGCCGATGTGACGATGGCCTTGATGGGGCATAACAATATTAACGACCTAAGCCGCGACGATTTGATAGATCCGTCAACCGTGTTGAACCCATGGTTAGGTAAGCGATAGATCAAGCCGGAGCTAGACAAAAATAAAGTCATCTGGATGGAAGTCGCTTGCCACTAGGCGGGTGCCGTCACTGTTGAAAACGCGAAAACGATCGTCGCCAACAACCAAAAGCGCTCCATTGCTGCGGGTATATATTTCGATGTCCTGTATTGTGTAGAGCATCTTGAAATCAGACAGATCAATTTTGTCGATGCCCATTTCGAAATCCATGATGTAATCCATCCGGTCATCATCGCGGAACCGAAAGATGTCAGCGCCTTCGCCACCGGTCATCCGGTCCGTGCCGCGCCCATCGATCAGAATGTCATCGCCACCACCGCCGTCAATAATGTCTCGGCCACCCCGCCCGTCAATTGTGTCATTTCCCGCACCGCCCGTTAAAACTTGCACTTGGCGACCCCCGGTTATGGTTGTGTAAGGGTTTAGTATAAGTTCAAACTGCGTAAACCCATGTTCGGTTGGGCTGGCCGCAAAGATGAAAACCCGCCCGCCAATTTCAACAATTTCCAAATCGTCGATATTATTTAGCGTCGTGTCAAAATCATCAGCCACGGTTGCAACCAAATGCAAGCGGCCGCGATAGTCAATTTCCAGCACCGAAAACCCATCATCACTGCCCGAAACGAATATCAGGTCACGCCCGTTATATTGGAACAGTTTCATGGTGCTGATCTGTTCAAACCGGGTTTCATTCGTGTCAACAAACCGGTCCACGACCTTCATTACCCCGTTATGCGAAACCCGCATAACAACCAACTCATCTGTGCCCGCGGCACCCATGATAACAAATCCACGGCTGCCAATTTGCACGGCGGCCATAGCGGACGGGTTAAAAAACCCAATATCGCTATCATCCAGCATATGCGTGGCGGTGAGGCTGCCATTAGGGCCAACCCGAAAACTTTGTATTCCTGCATCAAAAGTTGAGGCGGCAAACATGAAGGACTGCCCATGGAGCTGGGCATGGCTCATGGCGGAAACATCATTAATGTAGCGTGCATTATCATCCGCAAAAAAACCGATATTCCCCAGCGTGCCATCTGCATTTAGCTGTGAAATACCAATGCCGCCACCTTGAGCATTGACCGAATAAACCACGGTGCCAGCACCAGTATTTACTCCGAACGTGGACACGAGATTGGCAAACGCCCCATCAGCATTTGTGTAATGCGATACCGCAGTTAGTGTTCCATCTGCTTCGACCCGGTAGATAGACATATTGTCATCATAACGCCCTGACGGGATAATGTAGCTAATGCCACCGACTTCATAAGCCGCAAGGTCACGCACCGATTGTGTGCCAGACAGTGCTGATAAAATAACATCGTCACGGGGCGCAAGGCTGCCATTGGCCATAATTTCAAAACTTGAAAGGCCGCCATCGGCTTCACCCGCAACTATCACAAAGCTACGCATTCCAACGGTTACGACTTCTAGGCTGTTGCACCCCTGCAATTGCCGCGCGGCAGAATCCCACTGCGCGGACAAACGTATAATGTTTGCACGCATTTCCTCACTCCTTCACCCAAGACCGAGGGTGAGCGAGCGGCGTTAAGCAAAGGCTGAAATCTGTGGTTAACGGGTGTGAATACCTGGTTAACGGCTAGGTATTAAACAGAAAATGCAACACATCTCCGTCTTTAACGATGTAAGATTTACCCTCGGCGCGCAGTTTGCCAGCTTCGCGCGCGCCAGCCTCACCATTATGGGCAATGAAATCGTCATAGGCGATGGTTTCTGCGCGGATGAAGCCACGCTCAAAATCACCATGAATCACGCCAGCCGATTGTGGGGCAGTGGAGCCGGCGGGAATCGTCCAGGCACGGGCTTCTTTTGGGCCGACAGTAAAATAGGTTTGCAGGCCCAGCAATTCGTGGCCCGCCCGGATAAGCCGGTCTAGCCCAGCTTCATGCAAGCCGAGTTCTTCAAGGAACATCATGCGTTCATCAGCGTCAAGCTGGCTAATCTCTTCTTCAATGGCGGCCGAGATAACCACGCAACCAGCCCCTTGTGCGGCAGCCATTTCGGCTACGCGGGCGGACTGGCTATTGCCACTTGCGGCGCAAGATTCTTCGACATTGCACACAAACAAAACCGGTTTGGCGGTTAGCAATTGCAACATCCACCACGATTTTTCTTCATCGACGCCAACCTTGACCGTACGCGCCGGGCGGCCAGCTTCGAGCGCGATTTTGGCACGGGCCAGTAAATCAGCTTGTTCAGCGGCTTCTTTATCACCGCCGCGCAGCTTGCGCTGAAGGTTGGTCATGCGGCGCTCAACGCTTTCCAGATCGGCCAGCATCAGTTCCGTTTCAATGGTTTCGGCATCGGCCACCGGGTCCACCCGGCCTTCGACATGGGTAATGTCATCATCTTCAAAGCAGCGCAGCACATGGGCAATCGCGTCACATTCACGGATATTGGCCAAAAACTGGTTGCCCAGCCCCTCGCCTTTGGATGCGCCTTTCACAAGGCCCGCAATATCCACAAATGTCATTCGCGTTGGGATGATGGATTTGGATTGCGCGATGGCGGCAAGCTTATCAAGCCGGGCATCGGGAACAGACACTTCACCGACATTCGGTTCGATTGTGCAAAAGGGGAAATTCGCGGCCTGCGCAGCAGCTGTGCGGGTTAAGGCATTAAACAGGGTTGATTTGCCCACATTCGGTAGCCCGACGATTCCGGTTTTAAAACCCATGATTCACATATCCCTTGCCCGATTTGCGCTGCGCGCATCTAGGGGGGGCAGGTGGGGCTGGTCAAGGGGCTAGTCAGCAATGATGCGCGTGGCACCGCTGATTTGAACGGGGCCACCGCGCATGGGCAATGGTTCAACCAAAAGGCGTGAGGCTGCGCCCATTTCTGCGCCTTGCAAAACGTCAAACGGAACGGCACTGCGGCCAGTGTCGCGCAGATATCCGGCCAATGCGGCTGCGGCTGCGCCGGTAGCAGGGTCTTCATACAAGCCATGCCCGGCAAATGGGTTGCGGGCATGAAAACGCTTGGGACTTTCACGCCAGATCAGGCTGATAGTGACAAGCCCATATTTGCGCATCAGCGTGCCACCTTGGCCAAAATCATATTGCATGGTTCTTAGCAAATCATGGCGCGTTAAGGGGATGAGCAGATGATCAGCCCCACCATGGATGCGCATAACATCAAGTGTGGGGTCAATATCCCTGGCGGACCAGCCAAACAAGCCAAGGGCGGCTATATGCAGGCTTTCCTCAGCCGCGCGTTGGGAGGTTGGTGGCGATAGCAGTTGCGCCCCCCAACCGGCGTCATCATGAAAGGCAGTCGTTTCGATCGCGCCATTATTCAAGTAAAGCTCATAACGCCCCGCACCCTGCACCGCCCCGAGCGCCGCACCAAGCGCTATGGTGGCATGGCCGCAAAACGGCACCTCAGCCTCGGGTGCAAAATAGCGCGCGCGAAAGCCACCAGCTTCGGGCGCTGCGAAGGCTGTTTCAGAATAGCCAAGATCAGCGGCGATTTTTTGCATTTCGGATGCGGTTGGCATTTGCGCGCCAATCACAACCCCGGCGGGGTTTCCACCTTGCCCGTTTAGGCAGAATGAGGCGATGCGCTGGATATTCATATCTGTCTCCGCTTTTCTGCGAGCCTAGGGTTGGCGGCCCCTTTGGGCAAATGGCGAATTGTGATAGGATTGATCACGCCAGCAATGCCGCGCTTATGATGTCGCTACTGCACCGATAACCCAGCCTAAGCAAAGGCCAGGGTGGCGATGGGTGGTAGGGTTGTGCTGAGCAGGTGCCATTGATCGCCGCCATCTTCGCTAATCCAAAAATTGCCTGTGGTTGAACCAACGGCCAACCGGGTGCCAGTGCTATCGACAATAAGCCCATGGCGATAGACAAGATCATAGCATGGCCCGGTTGGCAGCCCATTTGCTAAGCTTTCAAAACTGGCACCCCCATCGCGGGTTCGGGTGATGACAAAGCGGCCATTTACAGGCACACGACATTCGTCTTTTACGGCAGGTACAAACCAAGCTGTGTCAGGCTCAGTTGGGTGCACCGCGACAGCAAAGCCAAAGCTGGACGGGGCGACATTGTGGATTTCGGTGAAATTCATACCAAAATCATCGGATTTATAGATGCCGCAATGATGCTGGCACCAAACCCGATCTGGTTGGCTTGGGCAGGCGGCAATAAAATGCGGGTCTTGCGAGGTTGGGTCATGGGCGAGTTCGGGAGGCAAAAAAGTGGCATTAAACCCATGCCCAGCTTGCATCCAAGTTTCACCGCCATCTTTGCTGTGCCAAACACCACCGCTTGAAACCCCTACTGCAATATTTTGGGAATCACGTGGGTCGGTTATGATGGAATGAATGCCGGGGTGATCGTAGCCGCCACCAAACCAACGCGCGCGTTCGGGTCGGTTCCAAAGGCCTTCAACCAAATGCCAGCTTTCGCCGTAATCCGCAGATTTGAACAACCCGCCCGGCAAAGTGCCTGCCCAAATCAGGCCAGGCTGGTCGGTGCCGCCCGCCGCCAAAACCCAGATCATATCCAAAGCCGGGGCGTCGAGCGCTTGCGAAGCCGGGTAGGCGGGGGTTGGTAACTCTTGCCAAGTTTGGCCACTGTCGCGCGAGCGATGAAATTTGCAGCCGAAATGGCCGTGCTGCAGGCCAACATAAAGTGCACCGTCCCGCGAATCAGCAAGGCAGGCGGTAACAGGTTCCGCCAGAAAGGCTGGTGCGCCGGATTGCGCCCAGCCATTTGCGCCACGATCAAACCGAAACAGCCCTTTGCGGCTGCCAACGTAGATATGATTATTCATGCTTATCCTCCCGACAGGGCCTGAATGATGTAGATTTCTGCACTGGCCGGAACTGGGTCGGTAAGGCGCACCCGATCTTGGACAAGCGCGCCATTAATGAAAATATTGACATGTTTGCGCAGGCGGCCCTGCTCGTCCAACACATAGCCCGATAGGAGCGGATCACCACTCAGTGCGTTGTGCAACACGCTGGCAAGGTCGTCGCCAACGGCTTGAAGTTCGGGCGTTGGACGGTGGCGGGCGAGGTTGGCCGTGAACCGGATCGTTGCCATGTTGCCACCTTTCTTATGCACTCATATCGAGCCAGTTGCGCAAATCAATCAAGAAAGCGCCATGTATCAGCCCCATCAAAATGCCGCCGTTGCAGATGGGCGATTTGACTGGCCGGAGACAGGTTGCAATTAACAGCCATCGGTCGCGGGCTGTTTTGGCTGCGGCTTTGCCAATGGGTTGTACAATTGCAAACTGCGCAGGCGCAAAAATCAAGCCCCCGATCACCCCAGCTATAGCGACGCAGCGCATCAGCGGCGGCTTTGATTGTGATTATGCCTTCGGGGCCATGCGCCCAAAGCGGCGCCAGGCGGCGGCAGATCGAACAATTGCAAATGACAAGCTTTTCAGGTTCGCCTTGATAGGTGAACTCAACCGCACCGCAATGGCATGAACCGGTGATCATGTGGAACCTTTCGCAACGGGTATTCGTAAACAATTACCGAACAAAAGCAGCCGGATCAATTGAACGCTGCGGTTCTGGCAATTTCGGGCCAGCAGCAGCGCCAATTGCAGATTGATTTCCTCTGGCCATTGCGCCAAACCCTGTGGCAAGAAATAGGAGCTTCAGATGACCCGGATTGATGCCAGATTTGCCCAGTTGCGGCGCGAAAACCGTAAAGCCTTTGTGACATTCGTCATGGCTGGCGACCCCGGCTATGAGGCATCGCTTGAGATTGTGAAGGGAATGCCGAAGGCTGGGGCCGATATTATTGAGCTTGGCATGCCATTTACCGACCCGATGGCCGATGGCCCAGCAATACAGCTTGCTGGTCAGCGGGCTTTGGAAGCCGGTATGACTTTGGCGCGCGTGCTGGAGATGGTGCGGGCGTTTCGCGCGGATGACGATACCACGCCAATCGTGCTGATGGGCTATTACAACCCGATATATTCCATGGGGGTTGATAATTTTGTAACCGCAGCGCGGGAAGCTGGGGTTGACGGGCTGATTGTGGTGGATCTGCCACCAGAAGAAGACAGCGAATTGTGCATACCAGCACAGGCGGCGGGGCTAAATTTTATTCGGTTGACTACGCCAACAACCAATGATGCGCGCCTGCCTGTCGTGCTCAAAAACACATCCGGCTTTATCTATTATGTATCAATCACCGGCATTACCGGCGCAGCTGAGGCGAATGCCATCGCCGTTGCACCTGAAGTTGCGCGTATTAAGGCGGCGACTGATTTGCCCGTATGTGTTGGCTTTGGGATCAAAACGCCTGCAGGTGCCGCAGCGATTGCGGGCATTGCGGATGGTGTGGTTGTTGGTTCGGCAATTGTAAGCCTGATTGCCGCGGGTAAATCATCACGTGAAGTGCTGGATTTCGTAGCGGAATTGGCAAAGGGCGCACATAGCGTTTAAGCTGCGCTAAGCCTGCCACGGTAGGCTTGCAGCCCCAAAGCCATTAGCTTCCCGCAAACCGGTTCTCCAATGCCTCGCGGGCTTCATCGGTGATTTTGGCAAACATCACGTCTGGCACGCTAAAGGCATGGCCCGGTTTCAGGGTGCTCAACGCGGTTTGCATATCAACCGGCCAAGCGCCATCACTGCCCATGGCTTGCGCAATGGTTTTGGCTGCATCCGGAATGAACGGTGCACAAAGCGCCCCGTAAACGGGAATAAGGTTGAGCGCGAGCCGGATAATTGCGGCGGCTTTGTCAGGGTCCGTTTTAAACACGCTCCACGGTGCAGCAGCTTGCAGATATTCGTTGCCCGCTGCCCAAATGCCGCGCAATTCGGCGGCTGATTTGCGGATGTCGATGGCATCCATATGGCCCTGATATGCGGCAAGACGGATGTTTAAGTCCTCTATCAGCGCCTGTTCGGCAGGTCCGTATTCACCAGCCGCGGGCACCTCGGTGCCAAACTTGCTGGCGCAAAATTTGGTAACGCGGCTAACAAAATTACCCAGCACATCGGCAAGGTCTTTGTTCACGCCAGCCTGAAAGCTTTCCCATGTGAAATCGGCATCGCTTGATTCCGGCGCGTTAGATAGCAGCCACCAGCGCCAATAATCGCTTGGCATAATATCCAGCGCTTGGTCCATGAACACACCGCGCCCTTGGCTGGTGGAAAACTTTCCACCTTCGTAATTCAGCCAGTTGAATGATTTAATGTAATCAACCAGTTTCCACGGCTCGCCCGAACCCATGATTGTGGCCGGGAATGACAGCGTGTGGAACGGCACATTGTCTTTGCCCATGAACTCGACATAGCGCACATCTTCTGCGCCAAGGTCGTTGCGCCACCAACGCTGCCATTCGGCATCCGGGTGGCCATGGGCATCGGCCCATTCGGCGGTGGCTGCGATATATTCAATGGGGGCATCAAACCAAACATAAAAAACCTTGCCCTCCATGCCCGGCCAATCCTCGGTGCCACGTTTCACCGGCACACCCCAGTGCAAATCACGGGTGATGCCTCGGTCTTGCAGCCCGTCACCGTCATTCAGCCATTTTTTGGCGATGGACGTGGTCAGTATCGGCCAATCTTTTTTGGACTCAATCCATTCGGTGAGCTTACCGCGCATAGCAGACTGGCGCAGATATAAATGCTTGGTGTCGCGCACCTCTAGCTCGGTTGAACCGGAAATTGCGCTGCGCGGGTTAATCAAGTCGGTCGGGTCCAATTGCTTGGTGCAGTTTTCACACTGGTCGCCGCGCGCATTTTCAAACCCGCAATTGGGGCAGGTGCCCTCAATATAACGATCTGGTAAGAACCGGCCATCAGCATGGGAATAGACCTGCTTTTCGCTGACTTCCTCGATCAACCCAGCATCGGCCAGACGCCCGGCGAAATGCTGGGTCAGATCATAGTTGCGCTGGGAAGATGAGCGGCCAAAATAGTCGAACGACAAACGAAACCCATCGGCGATGTCTTTTTGAACCTGCCACATTTCGGCACAAAATTCGGCAACGGGTTTGGCAGCCTTGGCGGCGGCCAATTCAGCCGGGGTACCGTGTTCATCAGTGGCGCAGATGAACATCACCTCTTGGCCTCGGGCGCGCAAATAGCGGGCATAGGCGTCGGCTGGCAATTGGCTGCCAACCAGGTTGCCCAAATGCTTGATCCCATTAATATAGGGCAGGGCCGAGGTGATGAGAGTGCGGGTCATAAAGCGTCCTTGGTAATGTATTCCCGCTTTAGCGCGTTGCGCAGCGGCTTTCCAGCCTAGTCATTTCCATTGCGTCGCCGAAATAACCGCCCGATCACAAAGCTAGTGCGCGGCACGTAGCTATAGGCCCCGCGGGTGTGGGTTGCGCGCGCCCGCATGCGATACAGGCCAAAGATTGACAGGAAGATATGCGCGACAGCCATCATAACGAATAGGCTGCCCGCACCGTAATGTTCGATCAAGACTGAGGCCAGCAGCGGGCTGGCAATCGCGCCAATGCCATACAAGAACATAAGCGATGCCGCGACTTCGACCATATCATCGACAGCCGCAAAATCACTGGCATGGGCTGATGAGATTGAGAAAATCGGGAATGTGGTGAGGCCAAACAGAAATGAGGCAACAAATACAACGTTTTGGCTGTATTGCCCAAAGGCCGAGGTCAACAAACAAACCGCCACGGCTGAGATGGATATGGCGATGAGCACATGCCGCCTGTCATAGCGGTCTGCCAGCCAACCTGCAGGTATTTGGCTTAGCGCGCCGCCGGCAACTGCGGCGGCTAAAAAATAACCAATTTGGTCGGCGTTCAGCCCAACTTCACGGCCATAAACAGGCCCGACCATACGAAAAGCGGGCGATGTAACACCTGCAACCATTACGCCTGCCGCCGCTAAAGGTGAAAGCAACATAGTTTTCAAAGGGCGAAGGCGCGGGGCTTGTGGCAGGCTGGGTGGGACAGAACGGGTTAGCATAAGGGGTAACAACGCCGCACAGCATAAGATAGCGAGAATATTGTAGGAAACATACGAGGCCGGATCGAGCACGCCGATCAGCAATTGCGCCACAAATGACGCCCCCATATCAACAACGCGGTAAGCGCCCAGCACGCGGCCACGATTCGCATTGGTCACCTTGGCATGCAACCATGCCTCAACAATTGTGTAACAGCCCGCAACGGCAAGCCCGGTCATCACCCGCAGCAGCGCCCAAATATAGGGGCCAATAACAATAGGATGCGCGATCGCACCAATGGCACCCAATGCGGCAAAAGCTGCAAAGCCGCGCATATGGCCAACGGCACCCAGCAGCCGCGGCGCCCACCAGCAGCCAATAAAAAAACCAACGAAATGCGCCGAGCCAAGTAGGCCAACCTGAGTTGACGTAAACCCAGCCTGCAATCCCGCAAGCGCATCCAGTGGCCCCATCGCGCCTGAATGCAGTTGCAGTAATATGACCGACAGCAAAAGCGCGGCGAAAGAGATCATGATGCGCATAGGCATGGCTTGGCAGATGGTCTGGGTTTGGGCAAGGGTCCATGCAATTCGGGATTGATTTTTATGAAATTGACGCTTATCTGACCCCCGACAATTGACCGCCCACTGATTGGGCATTCTGGAAACAAGGAATTGGCGCCATGGCGAAGGCAAAGTTTGAGCGGAATAAGCCGCATTGTAACATTGGAACGATTGGTCACGTTGACCATGGCAAGACGTCATTGACGGCTGCGATCACCAAATATTTTGGTGAATACAAATCG
>Ga0105054_10007787_pt1 | contig 14406 bp, 16 predicted proteins | sample BON02_FD_78091 | JGI IMG/M metagenome (GOLD analysis project Ga0105054, IMG submission 78091) | Freshwater microbial communities from Lake Bonney liftoff mats and glacier meltwater in Antarctica - BON-02 (megahit assembly) | ecosystem: Environmental > Aquatic > Freshwater > Ice > Glacier...
ACATCGCCGTGGACAGGGACAGATTGAGAAGCAGGGCTGAAACTATGACGCGAACTCACCAAGCGCTTGCAACCGGAAGTTCGGTGATCATATTTCCCGAAGGGGGAATCTTCACTCAAAATCCACCTGAGATGATTCCATTCAAGAATGGAGCTTTCCGATTGGCCAAAGAGAAACAAATCCCGATCATCCCTGTCACTTTATCCTATAATCATCTAATTTTGCCCGACGACGGAAAGTTTTTGTTTCACTGGAGATCTGCAAAAATGGTTCTCCACGAGCCATTACTTCCTGAAGCTTATGATTCTGAAAAAGCGCTGAAAGAAAAATGTTTTCAGGTTATTCAAAATCAACTCAACCTAGATAATTCAAAATCATGAAATCGAGCATAACGAAAACATCTCACTTAGAGAAAAATCAAAATATAAACTGATGAAAATAGATACTAACTCAATCAAGAAAATTGCTCACTTAGCAAGGCTAGAATTTGACGAAAGCAGTGCTGAGAAAATGTCGTCAGACATGAGCCAAATCCTTAATTGGGTAGAGAAATTGAATGAAATAGACACCGAGAATATAGAGCCACTGACTACGATGTCCTCTGAAGTGAATGACATGCGGGAGGATAAAATCGGACATCAGCTCGACCATGAATCTGGAATGAAAAACGCACCAAAGAAAGACTCAGACTACTTCCGTGTACCGAAAGTAATGGAGTAACGAACTTGAAAAACACATTGAATACCTCAACTCTTTTTAAAATTTTAGCCCTCCTATTTATCATTTCAGGAGGGCTTTTTGCACTGTATTACCTGATCTTCGATCCTCAGCCCTATATCAATATTCAGGCGGCATCATTTCTAGACAGCATCCCAATCCCTTTTGACTGGGTTCAGATTGGCCCAATTTCCTTTCCTATTCAAGTTGACAATTTCTTGGTTTTCCAAGAATTCAAGGCACTGCCTCCCGAGATTCACCTGATAGAATCGTACATCTATGCTGGCATCGTCTGGCTTGCTGCTGTTTCTGTGCTGACATTAATGACAGAATTCAAAAAAGCATATTTCATCGTCGGAGGTATCCTTTGGATTGTGTTACTCACTTTTAGCGATTTCAATGGACTAAATATTGGAGGCCAGAGTGCCAATTACCCCTTGATTATTCTTTTGAGTGCCACGCTGATTCCTTTGATATACTTTCATCTTTGGGGACAAAGACTCCATTTGGTGATTAAATGGCTTATATCCTTTGCTGCGACATTCTCAGCTTTAGCCCTGCTGATCACGCTAAGCCCAATCACAAGTCCCGAGATTCACCTAGCCGAGCATTCTTTAACGATTGGGTTTTGCCTTGCACTTGCTTGGGTTTTTTGGAATGGACACGGAATTCTTTCGGGTATTTACATCTTGCTAAGTAGAGCAAATCGTAATTTAAATCTGAACATAGCCGTACAAATCAGCATCATATCGGTACTATATATTGGATCCATTTTTTGCATTTTATTGGATTTACAGGGAGAGTTGAGATTCCCATTCCCCGCCTTCTCGCCCTTATTTCTACTCTTGCCTCTTGGGGTTTTTGGATGGATTTCTATTGGAGAAAAAGTGGAACAAAGTGATCAATTAGTAGCTACTTCGGCAGTCATTAAAGCGCTACATTTAATCGGTTGGGGACTTTCATTATGGCTTGTCTGGAAACTTAAACTTTCAGGAAATCAACCTGCAGAAGAACTTTTCAAGCACCTCTTCATCTATTCCCAGCTGGGATTCTCCTTATTCTTTTTTATCTATCTCATGGCAAATTTCATGTCGGTGATGAACTCGGGCAAGAGCGTGGAAAAAATTCTATACAAACCCTATTCACTTGTATATTACCATATTAGAATAGGTGGATTATTTGTAATTCTTGTTCTGACGACTTACACTGGCGGAATAGTCGGTGTTCAGGCCAGTGCCATGACTACCAATATTCTTGCAGACTATTATTACCAAACAGACAAGAAACTCGAGGCAAGTATCCTGTACGAAAATTCTTGGATGCGTTATCGCAAAAACCCAAAGGCAAAATTTGCAACAGCTCAACTTTTATTAGACCTAAAGCAGCCTACTTTGGCAAAACAGCATTTGGAGGAGAGTTTTACAGAAGTTCCTCAAGTGGATAATATTTTGCTTTTGAGCGATAGATTACATCAGGAAAACAATGTTTTCGAAGCTATTTATTACCTCGAAAAAGGACTTTCAATTTTTCCAAATAACCCACATTTGCTCAATAATCTGAGCTTGCTCTATACGAAAGTCAACAAGTCAAATGAAGGACTGGAACTGATGAAAAATACTGGCAGTACTGATCCGATACTTAATTCGAATCTTACCGCCTTAAAAACCAAACTTGGGCAGCCAGAAGCCATTCCAAATCAATCTTCAGATTTGATATCTCAAATCAACGAGCTAGCTACTTCCAATGCACTAGCCAATGTACCTTCTGAACAACTTTTGCAAGCCATAAAAGACAACTTGCAAACTGAAGACTCTCCCATGCTTGTCAATGCTGGATGGAGAAACCTACTTTCTGAAGTGAACAGAAATGATCCAAGTGCGGATTTGAAGATGCTAGATAGTTTGGGACAAAATCCTGAAATGTCAAACTATCTGATGTCACTTCAAGAAACTGCCGTGATTAGGAGTTTGTCGGCGGGAAGAGTGACTGAAGCAGTGAAGAATCTTAATGGTTTGGCCTTTCGAAACCCAAATGACGCAGGATATTACTTGCAACTTTCAGGGAATATTTTAGCTCAAAACCTGGATTTCCGAAAAGCCGCGAATGAATATATCGCCGCTGAAGAGAAAGGTTTTCAAGGATTCAACACGCATCACTTTAGCATCTTTGGGCTGGCTGGAATGCCTGAAAAAGCAAAAGAAATATATGATAATTATCAGATTCGTTTGCCAGCTTATCTGACTAATAAGGATGAAGCAATTCCTGAGTATTTAAAAATAATCAGCAAAATCCACCAATCCTCTCCCCAAAGCCTACTGTCTCAATGGCGGGCACTTCCCGCGAGTGAGTTGAAAACGGACATAGCAATCCGTCTAATTGCATACAAATCACACGGGTTAGACAAAGAGAATTTAATAGAATTAGAAAAATTTATTTCCGAAAAAATAGGTCCGCAAGAAGAGCTTAAAACGTTTGTTGATAATCCTGACCTAAAGAATAAGAATTCTGTCAATGCTTTCATTTCTTGGATCAAAGCAAGCGATGAGCTAACAGCTAACCCCTACCTTAGTCCGCTGATTAGTAGTGCGGTAGAGATTAATAATGATTCACTTGTACAATATGAAATCTTAAATGCTGCCACCGAATTTAATTTTGATCCCATACTATGGATGATGAAGATCAAAGCAGCACGAGAAAGTGGTCTCGATAAGTATGCCGATGAATCATTAGAACTTTTAAAACAATGGGTAAGTGTAGCGGAACTTCAAAGCCTACAGAACTTGAACTATTGATTCTTATTAACGTTTTTTGAGGAAGGGAAAATATTTTTTCCCACCCAAAATAGTAACTTAAGTAAAATCCCAGCCATGACAAAAATTATAGAAACCCACGAGATCAACAAAACCTACAAAATGGGCTCTGAAATTATCCAAGCCCTCAAGTCAGTTTCCATTTCTGTAGATAAAGGAGAGTATGTGGCTTTCATGGGACCTTCAGGCTCGGGTAAATCAACATTGATGAATATTATCGGCTGTCTAGACACTCCTACCTCAGGAACTTATGTTTTGAACAACAAGGATGTTTCGTACATGACCGAGAATGAACTAGCAGAAATTAGAAATAAAGAAATTGGATTTGTATTTCAAACGTTCAACCTGCTCCCGAGAGCAAGTTGTTTAGAGAACGTTGCCCTCCCATTGGTCTATGCAGGCTTGAGTAAATCAGATCGGGAGGAAATCGCTTTCCAAGCATTGTCAAATGTAGGACTGGGAGATAGAACTAAGCACCGTCCAAATGAGTTGTCGGGTGGTCAACGCCAGCGTGTGGCCATAGCAAGAGCTTTGGTAAACACACCAAGTATCATTCTTGCCGATGAGCCAACTGGTAATTTGGATTCAAAAACTTCTTATGGCATCATGGAGCTTTTTCATGAATTGCATTCTAATGGCAACACGATCATCATGGTAACACACGAAGATGACATCGCCCATTATGCCCACAGAATTATAAGATTGCGTGATGGATTGGTAGAAACGGACACAATAAATCCGAATCCCACCAGAGGAATTACCATGCACGCCTAAATGACACCTTATAATTTAAAATAGATTCTTATTTTTGTCTCATGAGAATTAAAGGCAAAGCAATGAAAATCTATACAAAAACAGGCGATCAAGGAACCACATCATTGTTAGGAGGAAAGCGAGTTCCCAAATCTGACTTGAGAATTGATGCTTATGGAACCGTAGATGAGCTCAACTCGTACATAGGCTTACTTCGTGATCAACCTGTAAATGAAAAACGAACTGATTTCTTAAAGGAAATTCAGGATCGACTATTCACACTTGGTGCAGAGTTGGCCACCGCTCCCGGTAAAGACAACGTAAAAAAACCAGACTTACATCAAGCTGATGTAGAGATTCTGGAGCAGGAAATGGATCAAATGCAAGAATTGCTCCCTCCACTCACCGCTTTTATATTACCTGGAGGGCATCAATCGGTTTCATTTTGTCATCTTGCACGTACAGTCTGCCGTCGTGCAGAGCGAATTTCAGTTGAACTGACTTCTATAGAGCCTGTTTCTGAATTAGTCATTAAATACTTAAATCGTCTCTCCGACTTTCTTTTTGTACTTGGCCGAATGATGGCTCATGAACTCAAAGTGGATGAAGTAACCTGGAATCCCAGAAATAAATAATTAGCTACCTGGCTCAGCCAGACTAAAGGCAAAACCAATGAAGACACAACTTGCCCTACCGATAACTAAAGTTCAAAACTCTAGATTAGCGGAAACAGATTTTTCCAACCTAGTTTTTGGACGCACGATCAGCGATCACATGTTTGTGGCGGACTACAAAGCTGGTGAATGGTCTGATCTTAGAATTGAGCCATACGGTCCACTTAGTTTAAATCCTGCCAATGCAACACTGCATTATGGTCAGTCAATTTTTGAAGGCATGAAAGCTTACAGAAATGAGGATGGAAAGATTTTGGTGTTTCGTGCTGACGCAAACTGGAAGCGATTGAATGAATCTGCGGACCGTATGTGCATGCCACAAATTCCTGAAGAGATCTTTATGGAGGGTCTTTCCCAACTTGTTGATTTAGACAGAAATTGGGTGCCTGCTGCAAAGGGCGCATCTCTATATGTGAGACCTTATATGTTTGCTACGGATGATTACATTGGTGTAAAACCTTCCGACACCTACAAATTCATCATATTCACCTGCCCTGTGGGTAATTACTATAATAAGCCTGTGAGCGTAAAAGTAGAAACTACTTTTACACGTGCAACTGAAGGTGGAACTGGTGCAGCAAAAACAGCTGGTAACTATGCTGCTTCGCTTTACCCAGCTCGTCAAGCCCAGCAAGACGGATACGATCAACTTCTCTGGACTGACGGAAAGTCGCACAGCAAAATCGAGGAGAGTGGTACAATGAACGTCATGTTCAAAATCAACGGAAAACTGATCACTGCGCCTACGAATACAGGGACGATTTTGAAAGGAATCACACGAGATTCAGTAATTCAACTTGTCAAGGACTGGAATGAGCCTTTGGAAGAAAGATTCCTCACTGTATCAGAACTAGAAACAGCACTGATGGATGGGACGCTTGAAGAAGCCTTTGGAACTGGTACCGCTGCTACAATAGCGCATGTGCAGCGAATCAATGTAAATGGCAAAGACTACTTGCTTCCAGCAAAATCTGAGGATGCATTTTCCTACAGAGTACTCGCAGAATTAGACGGAATCAAATATGGTAAAGTCGCCGATCGGCACAATTGGATCATTACAATCTAAAAAATCAACTTCACATAAGTAAAAAAAGCTGTCTATTCGAAATAGACAGCCTTTTTTTAATCTGCATGCACATGAGTCTGTACGCTTAGAATTTTAAATTTTTTCAACCCTCCCGGTAACGGCCATTCAATCTCCATTCCTTCTTGGAAACCAATAAGTGCTACTCCTAAAGGTGAAAGTAACGAAAGTTTCTTTTCCGCTAGATTGCCATCCTTTGGTAAAGTCAATTGAAAATTGAATAGTTTACCTGACGCTACATCCTGCACTTCAAAATGAGAATTGATACGGATTACTTGAGGCTCAATTTTATTATCAGGTACTTTTTTCGCTTTTTCTATCTCTTTTGCAAGCAAAGAAATCTCCTTTGTGATCATGTGTGAAGGAGTATTTACTATTAAATCCTTAATAGTGTTATAATCTGATTTTGTGAGTATTGGCTTCATTTTATTTTAGAATGAGTAAATGAACCCGAGCAAATAATGGTCGGGTAACGTATAGATAGAGGTCTGAAAAAATTGCCCTACTCACGTAATACTAAAAATCACTGAGGGCTAAGAAATAAAGGCTTTATTCTTTCGGCAAAGCACACAAATGTCTGGTCTGACAGCTGAGACTGCAGTTAAAGTACCAATGGAAATATGTGAGACGTATGGATTCAAGCGATGCTCGTTTAAAACAATAATATCCAAAAACTGAAACGGATGCTATTTCTATTGCTTAAACCATCAACGTTGGATTATGAAAAAAGGTTGATGAATTAGTAGGAACTAATACAGGTTTTTCAACTATCTCAATAAGCGACAAAACATGAAAAATGAAGATTTATTCTGCCTCTGATTTCTTCCAATTCCAATACTCATCCTGCCATACCAATTCCTCTTGCTCAGCCATATTGTGTTGCTCCACGGCTGCCAACTGATCAGCATTAGCCACTTCTTGGATTTGGTTAAATAGAATTCGCTCTTCGAACCGGATGTGTTTTTCTAAGGCCACCTGAAGGTAATTCAGAAATTCATAATCCATTTCTTTTTGAGAAAACAGCTTTTTTAACTCAGCATGTTCCCTTAGTGCCTGCTGGATTAATTCATTTTCCTTTCCTAAAATAGGAAATACTACTGCTTCTTCCTCCGCAAAATGGGAAACCAGATGCGTATTCCAGAACCAACGCGCATGGGCTTTCATTCGACTGACAGCTATAACTCGCTTTACTCCAGATCTGATCTTCCAGCAGAACAATAAGCCGTGATGATGATCACGGCTCAAAGGCTGAAGTGCTAAATGTCTCTTTATTGGCTGATTAGTCATGTACTAAGGATTTTTCTAATTCTACAGCTTTAGGGAATAAAATATTATTCTCTAGGTGAATATGCCTATGCAAATCCTGCTCAAATTCCTTTAATAAGGAGAAGGTAACCATATATGTAGTACAAGCACCTTTGGGAGGAGTGTAATCATTGGTCAACTCAGCAATCTTTCTAAATCGCTCCCCTTCTGTAGCATGCTCATCCATCATCATGGCTACAGGATTAGCAACAGTGCCAAAATGCCCAGGAGTCAATTCTCCTTTACCTTCTGATGCTTGCACTAGTTTTTTGACGAAAGGAAATAAAATGAATTCTTCCTTCTTCATGTGAGCGGTAAGTTCTCCAGCTGAGCCTAGAAATAGCTCCTCTACCTCACGTAATTCGGGATGTAGATCACCATGAACTTTCACGATTTTAGCAAGCGTTGGCTTGATCTCAGTGATTCGAGATTCCACGTAACGATGATGCTTTTTCTCAATATAATCTGCCAGTAAATCTAAAGGCCATGAGTTAAAGTCAGTAGATGCAACGTCATTTACCTGAGTTGTTTGTGTCAATTCAGAAATTAAGGCATCACTATTCACCTTCTTTCTATCGCAAGCTTCTTCAATTGTTCTGTTGCCTTGACAGCAAAAATCAATTTTATTTTTCTGAAATACGGCAGCATAACGGTAATCCTTTGCTACTAATTCTCCGATAATAGATTGTTCTGTAAGAATCATGATTTTAAAGTTTTGAAGTGAGATAATCCAAATAGGATGAGTGTAATTACTTTGCTGATCTCCATCCCTACATAGTAGAAATGGAGGTTAGAAGTTGGCAAATCGTGTACTTGGATAATTAATTATGCCCGTGCATCCAGTGCAGGTAAAATCCAGATAGTCTGAATGATTAAGAGCAGTATGAAAATTATAATAGCCGTGCTTTTAAAGCTTAGCCAATTTTCTCTCATAAAAATTCTGCTCACCACAATGGCAGTTGCAAAGACCCACTCTATTTTATTGAGTGCATCAAATACCAACCTGCCTATCCCTAAACCTAAGGGAACTGTGATTCCCGGAGCTCTGAACTTCAACCAAGCTTCCATGAAACTAATAGCGCACACAAACCCTATCCATAGGAAAGAAGAGATGAGAGATATAGGGTTTCTGACAACAAACATATCCTGTTTAGTTTAAACAAATGATTTGTAAAAATCAGGACTGAGATACCTGATCAGATAAAAGAGCGCAAATCCGACAAACGATAAGACAAGAGCCCATATCCAAGCAGGTATTCCCTTAGGGTTTTCAGAACCAGTCACGATGAATAGATCACTGCGTTCACTGCCATAAGCGTTGACCGTAATTGGGATTTGATCATTGATTATTTCATTTGGGTTTAGTCCGATGACAGAGATGGACGGGCCGTTCCGAACTTCAAACGGTATGTGTTTAACCCCCTCTTTTCCATCAGAAGAAACTGCCACGATTTTTAACTCATGCTTTCCGTCAGGGATTTTAGTAGAGTCGAAGACAAATTTCACCGGCGGTGTGAACTCCGCAAATGGTACTGGATCCTCGTCTAGGAATATTCTAATACTTCTCTTGTCTTCCATGAGTTATAAATGATCTAGAATGCTATTTTTGATATGATCAGATCCGTTTTCCTGAGGCTTGATTAGAAATTTCAAGCTTAAGCCTAATGTTATCGTCACAATAATGGCCGCTCCCCACACTATGAAATAATCCAGATTACTCCCTGGACCTGACCCATGCGTGATATCTTCAAAACCTTTCGGCTGCTTACTTTTGCATACTTCACATGCTAACGCCCCTCCTACAGAAACTATAAACAGAAGAATTGAAAGAAATATTTTATTAGTTTTCATGATTTTACTTACCTGATTGTACTACGATCTCTCTGATTTTTTTTACTTCTTCAGGAGTTACCTTTTTAGCAGCGTTTCCCCAGCTACTTCGTTCATGCGAAGTAATCGCTGCAATATCTTCGTTTGAAAGTTGATCTGCGAAAGGAGGCATAGCGCCATACTCAGGCCTTGCGTCATATCCTTGCAGGATGATTCTGATAAGAGTCTCTGGGTTGTCATCGTTGATGATCTGAGACCCAGCAAGAGATGGAAATGCTCCCGGTATTCCTTGCCCATTTGCCTGATGACAGGCAGCACAAGTTTGTGAGTACAGCTTTAGTCCATCCGGAAGAACTGCCTCCCCATCTGAAGCAACGGATTGAGTTGCTTCTTTTTTCTTGGAAGATGGGATAAACGCTGTAGCATCCATACCTGGCATATCGCTCTGCTTCAAGGATTGGAGATAGGTGACGAGTTGCATCACCTGTGGTGTAGCCACGATTTTGTTGTCAGGATGGCTCAAATATTCTGCAGGAACTGAAACAGTCACATCAGTTTCCTTTACTTGATCTGCAGATTTCTCCTCAAACATCCATGGATATGCCGGCATGATAGACTCCTTCACTACTATCCGAGGATTATATAGGTGCATCAGATGCCATTCCTTTCCAGGCTGTCTTTGACCGATATTGGTCAAATCTGGGCCAGTTCGCTCACTACCCAATACAGAAGGCGACTGTTGCCAGACATTCAGTCTTTGCTTGCTGTAGTAATAATCAGAAGGAATGGATGGTCTGTCGCCCCAGGTTTGATCCATTTCAATATTTCTTACTTGCTGGGTATGACATGCCATACAGTTTTCACCTACATACACCCGAAGACCTTCCAGTTCATCAGCGGTAGGCTCAGGCATAGTCGGTAGCGGTTCCGTTTTCTGAAGTTGAAAAGCAGGGATCACAGCTACAAGCATACTCAAGCTTACAAAAACTAGAAAGGATGTAAGTACTAGACTATTTAAATTTTTGTGAAAATCAAACATGACTTATACGTTAGCTAGTGTGGAATTCATAGGAACAATACCTGGCTTAGTTGCTTCTTTTCTTCGCCGTACCATCTCATAGAAATTGTATGCAAATACGATATGAGAAATAAACATAAGCGTACCTCCTATCGCTCTCCACACCCAATAAGGCTGCATCAATACAACAGATGTTATAAAACTTTCACCAGCTATCCAGCTCAGACCACGCAGCGTACCGCCCGCCATCAATGAAATCATGTAGGCGAACAATCCAACGAATGCGAGCCAAAAGTGAATTCCTACTAACAGTTGTTTTGGTTCATAACCTGTGATTTTTGGCAGTAAAGCATAGATACATGCCCAAAGTATGAAGGTGATAATTCCATACATGGTCATGTGCGAGTGAGCCACATTAAAGTCGGTAAAGTGCCAAACGAAATTGGTAAATCGGAATGCCTGTAAACTTCCCTGAGTAGATCCCACAAAATAGAAAACCACTCCGACCAAGAAGAAAGGAAGCACATAACTCTTGGAGATTTCATTCCAGCTTCCCCGCATGGTCATCAAGAAATTTGTGGTTCCAGCCACCACGGGAATAAACATCCCGGCACTGAAAACAATCGCCACCGTCTGCAACCACCAAGGAAGTGGACTGAACACAAAATGATGAGTACCTATCATGGTATAAAAGAGCATCTGAGTCCAGAATGCCAAAACACCAAGGGAATAAGAATAGATTGGTTTATTCAGCGAAGAAGGCAAGTAGTAGTAGACAAGCCCAAGGGTAAAAGTCATAAACCACATTCCCACACCTTGGTGCATGTAATATCCTTGCACCACTGTCTCTCCCAATCCATTTTGATACCATGGTAAGTATCCAATAATCGCTAAGACAATAGTCCAGATTAAGGCACCTAGAATATACCAATTGGAGATATAGATTTCTTCTATTTTTCTTAATTGGATGGTCTTGTAGAAATTATAGAATGTAAGAATCAAGCCAATGGCAAACATGAGCATTACCGGCCAGATGTATTCGCGATATTCTCCCCCGCCATTGTTAATTCCGCTCATCAAGCAGATATTGCCTATCAATAAAGTAAGGTTGATCAGCACCCAAGTAGCCCAGCCAATTTTATAATTGTAAATCTTGGTATTGGAGGTTTTCGCTATTACAAAATATCCTAGGCCAATCATGGCCAAAGATGCCCACCCCCAAAATACAGTGTTCGTATGAACAGGTCTCAATCTACCAAAAGACAGAAATGACACATGATCAAGATCTGGCCACATAAATTTCATCCCTAAATATTGACCTACAGTGGTCCCGAAAACCAACCAGAATATAGCAGCGCCTAAGTACCATACCACTAAATTTCTGAGCTCTTCAGGTATTTTTAAAATCGTCCGAGAACGCTTCTTTTCATCTACCAAGGGATTCTGTGGATCATGCGTGTAGGTAGAGATAATTCCTTTTCGATCTATCGCCCTTCCTCCCTTATACAGCTCTTCTCCTGTAAGTTTATATGCTTTGGCAGCCTTTCGCTCTTCAAGAACTTCGTCTATATCATCTTGGTCAAGCAGATATAGTTCTTCTCTACGTTTTTTTGCAGAAACTTTTTCATTCTTTCCCTGAAAAAAACCCATGATTGAAGAAGCTCGCTTTACAACAATCAAAATTGCAATCATGAGCACTAATGCAATTAATAGTAGAGAGCCAATAATTCCCGGACTGGTAAGCCAGTTTTCTGTACTGGGATTGGGTGTTGGCTGAGCAGAAAGTGGCCAAGAAACCAGAGCTATGAGTAAGACAGATAACACAAGTCTCTTTTCAGACAATCTTATCGTAAATAAAATCAAATTTTTTTTCATCGCATTAAAATAGATTTTCCAGATTTCAGACCTTCAGCTAGTTCCAAGATAGAAGTGGAATTTAGCATGCTTTTAAGGTCAGCTCTTATTTTAACAAATTTGGAATGCATGGGGCAAGGCTCTTCTGCATCACATTCTTTCAGCCCGAGACCACATCCATTAAATATAGAATCACCATCGATCGCTGTGACTATGTCACTCATTTTGATTTGATTCATGTGGTACTTATCGATGTAAAATCCGCCGTAGGGCCCGGTGACAGATTGAACGATATTTTCCTTAACCAATGCTCCAACAATTTTGGCGGTAAAAGCTACAGGAGAATCTATGTGATCGACCACCTCCCCTATCTTCACACGTCTATCCAGCATAGACTGAGAAGCTATGTAGATGATTGCTTTGATTCCGTATTCGCAGGCTTTTGAAAACATGATTAATTATTAATACTCAAATGTAAGATGAATTCTTATTTAAGATAATTTTATCTTAAATAAATATTTGACCAAAAAAAATTAAATCTGCTGAGCGTCACGTTTTACAGAAGCCTTAGTTGAATAAAATCCGTATAAAAGTATTATTACGGAAAAACAGTGTGCTATTTCCCACATTTTGTTATTATTTAGAGCAATGAAAAGCCTAGTAGTCCTCTTGTTGATTTGTACTGCAACATTCTCCTCTTATGCCCAAGAAACAGACTTCATTATTCTCAAAAGAGGCACAAATCAAAAAACTCAAATTCGCTTTTATCCAGGTGAAGAAATAACCTACAAAAGCACAAAAATTGACTACTTCGTAACAGACGTAATCCAAAATATAGATCAGAACTACATTTACCTCAGCGAGAATATTCTTTCACCTGAGACAATTACTGAAATAGACATTCGCGCTAAAGACCGCAGAAATGGAACTTTGAGAGCACTCAACGTACTAACACTCGGTGCAGGAGTCATATATCTTGGTGCCGAGTCCATCAATAGTATTTATCACGACAATGAGTTTTCCATCAGTAGTGGAGTTGGACTCACCTCGGGAATTTTAATGGGAACGGGGCTCGCTATGCTACCCTGGCGTTATAAAACCTTTAAGAATTCAGGCCGAAATAAGATCCAACTCATTCAGATGAAAATGGATTAATCGCAGATTACTGGCATAAACAGATATTTTTTTAGACTTTTGCACCTTAATTTTAACTTAGACAGATTAATTCAGAACAACTGAAAGACTTGAAAGCTCGCACATCGGGTTTGAGGAGGTATCTTTTACTACGATCGTAAGAAAGCAGAAATAGAAGACCTAGAGGCCGTATCGGCCCAGCCCGACTTTTGGAATAATCCAGAGGAGGCAGAAAAAAGTATGAAACAAATACAAGCCCGAAAAGCTTGGACTAATGCATTCGAAAATCTCAATAAAATCATCGAGGATCTTGAGGTTTTGTATGAATTCTTCAGCGCAAACGAGGTTTCTGAAGAAGAAATCAAAACGGAGTACATCAAAGCTGAGGCTGAGGTACAAGAGCTAGAACTCAAAAAAATGCTCTCCTCTGAGGAGGATCAGCTGAATGCAGTTTTAGAAATCAACCCAGGAGCAGGGGGAACAGAAAGCAATGACTGGGCCGCAATCCTCATGAGAATGTACATCATGTGGGGTGAAAAAAACGGTTACAAAGTCAAGGAAGTGGATATACAAGCTGGAGAAGTAGCCGGTATCAAATCGTGCACCTTGGAATTTGAAGGCCCACTCGCTTACGGATTTTTGAAATCTGAAACTGGGGTTCACAGGTTGGTTCGAATCTCTCCATTTGATTCAGGAGGAAGAAGACACACCTCTTTTGCTTCAGTTTATGCCTACCCGGAAGTAGATGACTCAATAGAAATCGAAATCAACCCTGCAGATGTAGAATTGCATACATCCAGATCCGGTGGTGCTGGTGGACAGAACGTAAACAAGGTGGAAACCAAAGTTCAGTTGACTCACAAGCCAACAGGAATAGTGGTAGTTTGTCAGATCGATCGTTCTCAACTTGCCAACAGAGAGAAAGCAATGCAAATGCTGAAATCTCGATTATTTCAGTTGGAATTGGACAAGAGAAATGCAGAAATAGCAAAGATCGAGTCTTCCAAGATGCGTGTAGATTTTGGTTCGCAGATCCGAAACTACGTACTTCATCCATACAAACTAGTGAAAGACAACCGATCAGGACATGAAACTTCCGATGCACAAAGTGTACTCGATGGCGGCTTGAACGAGTTTATGAAAGCATTCCTGCTAGCGCAAAGCGAAGAGCAGGTAAACAAAGATTAATAGTTGAGGCCAGGTTAAATCCTGGCCTTTTTCATTTTA
>Ga0105054_10007790_pt1 | contig 14404 bp, 13 predicted proteins | sample BON02_FD_78091 | JGI IMG/M metagenome (GOLD analysis project Ga0105054, IMG submission 78091) | Freshwater microbial communities from Lake Bonney liftoff mats and glacier meltwater in Antarctica - BON-02 (megahit assembly) | ecosystem: Environmental > Aquatic > Freshwater > Ice > Glacier...
CTCCATTTATAAATGTTGTAACAACCCTAGCGGGAATAGCTCAGCTGGTAGAGCACGACCTTGCCAAGGTCGGGGTCGCGAGTTCGAATCTCGTTTTCCGCTCCAAATTAGAAAAGCCGCAGTTCGTAACGTACTGCGGCTTTTCTGTTTTATAAATGGCCGTTCAACAGCCTAATTATCATCACTTACTACCGCTGATTGTCAACGCCGCAATTGCCAGCTGTGTACCATCTATATTGATTATACCTCCCTCAGTTCATTTTAAAAGATATGAACCATTGAAAAGATTCTTAGTCTCAAGTTGGAGTAATGACAAACTAGTTCAACGAGCATTTTCTCCAAAATTAAAGTGCTTAAATTAGCCTCGCATTGTTTGTAACGTTTATACTGCTAATCAGTCTAAATAATTTGAATATAACACAAGGGTATTACATGTCAGCCGAACAGTATTTAAGAACACCTTTACTAACGGGTGATAATGTTGATTCCAAACGCGTAGAAATTGCCGCTTATTTTAATGCCACATTTGAGCGTTATGAGTCATTGTTTGAAACATTGGCTGATGATCGAGCTTACTTCCAACAATCAATACCACTTCGCCATCCACTTATTTTTTATTACGGTCATACCGCCACCTTTTTTGTTAATAAATTATTATTAGCTGGATTGATTGAGCAACGAATAGATCCTAAATTTGAGTCGATGTTTGCTATTGGTGTTGATGAAATGAGCTGGGATGATTTGGATGATGCGCATTACGATTGGCCAACTGTAGCCGAAGTGCGGGATTATCGTCAGCAATTAAAAACTATAGTTAATAACATCATCGCCACTGCGCCATTAAAACTGCCGATCAATTGGCAAAACGCATGGTGGACGATCATTATGGGTATTGAGCATGAGCAAATTCACATTGAAACCTCTTCAGTCTTAATTCGTCAACAAGATCTGGATTTAATACAAACACATAATGCATGGCAGCCTTGGACTCAAACAGGCATTGCACCAAATAATGAGTTGGTTGCTATTTCATCAGGTACGGTGACTTTAGGTAAATCTACCGATGATCCAATTTATGGTTGGGATAATGAATATGGATCTCATCAAGTTGAAATAAATGCATTTCAAGCCAGTAAGTTCTTAGTGAGTAATCAAGAGTTTCTGGCTTTTGTAGAGGCGGGTGGTTATGACAATAATGATTACTGGTTAGCAGAAGGTTTAAAGTGGAAAACTTTTTCTAAAGCAAGTCATCCCACTTTTTGGCACCAATTAGCACAAGGTTGGCAATTGCGATTGATGACAAAAATGATCGCTATGCCATGGGATTGGCCGGTAGAAGTGAATTATCATGAAGCGAAAGCATTTTGTAACTGGAAGGCCAACCAATCAGGCTTATCAGTTCGTCTACCAACAGAAGATGAATGGTTGCGGGTTTATGATTTTTCTGGTGTAGAAGAATTGACTGCAACACAGCAAGCACCAGCAAATAGCCATTGTGACCATGCTTTATCGCCGTGTCCCGTTAATCATTTTGCTCATGGTGAGCTATATGATGTGATCGGCAATGTATGGCAATGGACTGAAACACCGATTTATCCACTTGATGGCTTTGAAGTGCATCCACTTTATGATGATTTCACTATGCCGACATTTGATGGCAGACATAATCTATTTAAAGGTGGCTCATGGATATCAAGCGGTAATGAAAGTCGAAAGGCTGCACGTTATGCTTTTCGTAAACACTTTTTTCAGCATGCGGGTTTTCGTTATGTTGTAGCAGATAAACTTGAGGAGCAAGCTGTGTCAAATTATGAAAACGATAAAATGTTATCTGAATATGCTGAGTTTCACTATGGTGATACTTATTATGATGTGGCTAACTTCCCCGAAACATTAGCCAATATAGCGATTAAAGCATTGGGTGATAAACCTGCTATAAAAGCATTAGATATTGGTTGTGCTGTCGGCCGAGCAAGTTTTGAATTAGCTAAACATTTTGACCATGTCACTGCGATCGACTTTTCGGCACGTCTGATTAACCTCGGTGTGCAATTAGCTACACAAGGCGTTATTAGATATAGCATGACCGATGAAGGTGAGTTAATGCACCATCGCGAACGTCGTTTAGATGATCTGGGTTTAGCCTCCGTCGCTAATAAAGTTGAGTTTTTACAAGGTGATGCCTGTAATTTAATGCCACATTTTACGGGGTATGACGTTGTGTTGGCGGCAAATCTGATCGACCGCCTATATGATCCAGCCTTGTTTTTATCATCGATTCATCAGCGAATGAATGCGGGTGGCGTGTTATTGATCGCATCGCCTTACACATGGTTAGAAGAACACACTAAAAAAGAAAATTGGGTAGGTGGTATTAAAAAAGATGGTGAGAACGTGACTACTTTAGATGGTTTGAAGAACGTACTGGGCGAACATTTTGATTTAATGCAAGCGCCACAACAAGTACCGTTTGTGATTAGAGAAACCAGCCGTAAATTCCAACATACCTTATCGGATGTCACACTCTGGGTTAAAAAATAAAACGATGGCGACCGATTTCGATTTGGTCATCGATAGAACAGGCTCTGCCAGTGTTAAATTGGATGCATGCAAGGCCGTATTTGGTACTGAAGATGTTATTCCATTGTGGGTAGCAGATATGGATTTTGCCGCTCCTAAAGTTGTGAGCGATGCCCTAAGGCAACGTGCAGCTCATCCTATTTATGGTTATAGCTTATATCCTGAGACGATGTTTACGGCGATGCAAGAATGGTTTCAGCGGCGGTATAATTGGACTATTAAACGCGAAACCATCGTGATGTGTCCAGGCGTCGTGCCATCGATGCATGCAGCAATTATGGCGTTGTCTGAATCGGGAGACAAGGTGATTGTACAGTCACCCGTGTATTCACCTTTCTTTTCAGCGGTGACAGATACGGGCCGTGAAGTGTTATTGAATCCATTGAAATTAGATCGAGGTCGATATAATATCGATATTGATCATTTGGAGCAGTGTGCAGCATCAGGTGGCAAGTTATTACTATTGTGTTCACCTCATAATCCAGTGGGTAGAGTGTGGCAACAAGATGAACTTGAAAGTGTGCTAGATATCGCTCGTCGCTATCAATTAACAATTATTTCTGATGAGATCCATGCGGATTTAATTTATCCAAATTATCGTCATATTCCCTTGGCAACCCTTACCGATGACGTGGTGATCGTGACGGCAGTATCACCCAGTAAAACATTTAATATTGCCGGTTTAGGTTTATCTTGCCTTATTGTGAATGAATTGCCACACCGTAAAGCGATTAATGCGGTATTTGAAAACCTGCATATCAGTGCATCTAATCCGTTTAGCATTACCGCCTTTGAAGCGGCTTATCGAGGTAATGAGCAGTGGTTAGATGAATTGATGGTCTATCTCGATGAGACGCGTCGTCAAGTTATCGACTATATTAAAACTAATAAGTTGAATATTAAAGTGATAGCATCACAAGGCACCTATTTATTGTGGTTAGATTGCCGAACAATGGCTTTAAATGATGATCAACTTAAATCATTTTTCATCAATAAGGCTAAAGTGGGCATGAATACTGGTATTAGTTTTGGGGAAGGTGGTAGTGGGTTTATGCGAATGAATATTGCTGCCCCGCGAGTGGTGATTATGCAGGCCTTAGAAAGCATTAAAAAGGCAATGAGATAAGCTGTTTTTACGTGAGTTTTCACCAAATTGGAGCATCCGATAAACCACTTGGCCCATTAAGGTGATAAGAGGCAAAATAGTCCTCTATTTACTATGGCTATAGTGTTGTAAAATGCCATGATGTGCACCCCGTTGTTAATAGCGGTCTCAGATTCATAAGGGCTAAGATAATATCAACGTCAATTGCTACAGCAGCAGGTGTGATGTGGAAGTATCTTGATCTAAACGGCGCAAGTAGCGTCACAAAAATAGCTGAAGAAACAGCGTTGGATGCTAAAATTGTACAAACCTGTCATCGGTTGGTTAGTAAACGACGATAAGTTAAATATTAAAATGAAAGGTCGCACAGAAACTATTTCATTGAAATAAGAAGATCTGAACGTTGATAAAAGCTTTCGTAGAATGACTTATCTACGAAGGCTTTTTATTAAAAAAAAGCCATTTTTTCAACGATTAGTAATACGCCACCGATCATTATAGGCCAGGCCAATATTGGGCTAATTAGATAGCCAATTAATACAGATTTAGCTCGGAAACCAATCCCGTGAATAAAGCCAATCATTATGCCGATCAATAACAACATTAATAGTGAATGATTGACTGTGTTGTCTTGGTGAGTCAGCACTTGCGGCATAAATAAAACGAGGCCAGATAGCGCCATGGCTAATAAGAACGAAATGGTTTTGCTAACAGCGCTATACATGTAAACTCCTAGAATTAATCAGCAGAATCCATATCACCTTCAGATGATTCTAGCCACATCACATTGATAATGCCGAATGCAACCGCCAACAAAACACCTAAAATCCAAGCGAAATACCACATGTTGCTCTCCTAATACGTTGTGTGTTGATTGTTGCTGATGAAGTGAACATCTATACGACGCCACATCTTACGATACGTCCAGAAGCTGTAAGCTGAGATGAGCGGTATAAAAAACACGGACAGCCAAAACATGATCTTGAGTGTCATCAGGCTCGACGTCGCATCCCATATTGTAAGGCTACTATTCATATCACTACTCGATGGCATAATGAACGGAAACATTGAAAAGCCTGCGGTTAATATAATGCCCACAATCGCAAGACTGCTTGCTATAAATGCCCAGCCAGAACGGTTAAAGTGTGATGAAATAAACACAAAAACAGCACCAACAAATCCTGCAATAGGAGCAAACATCATCCACGGATAGGTTTGGTAATTGGTTAGCCATGCCCCCGCTTGTTGACTAACATGTTTAAGTTCTGGCGTAAAAGCACTATTTGCATCAGGCATAGAATCAATTACAAACCCGTCAATACTCATGGTTAACCAAATACCAGCAGCAGCAAAAGTGACGATAACGACAAGTGATGCAATCTTAGCGGCGTTACGTGCGCGTGCTTCTAAACCATCTAATGTTCGCATTTGTAACCAAACTGCACCGTGCATCACGAACATGCTGAGGCTGACCACACCAGTGAGTATTGCAAATGGCCGTAATAATTGTAAAAAGCTTCCAGTGTAATAAGGCCGCATAAGTTCATCATAATGGAACGGAACACCTAATAATAAGTTACCAAATGCCACACCAAAAATAATGGGCGGTACTGTACTACCAATAAATAACCCCCAGTCCCAACTTGATCGCCATCTTGTATCGGTTAATTTACTTCGATAATCAAAGCCGAGCGGACGTAAAAAAAGCGCAAACAAGGTAATCATCATCGCTAAATAAAATCCGGAAAATGCCATTGCATACACCAAAGGCCAAGCAGCAAATAGCGCACCACCCGCGGTGACAAGCCATGTTTGATTACCTTCCCAATGCGGTCCGACAGTATTAAGCATGATTCGTCGTTCTTCATCAGTGTTGCCAATGATGGGTAATAAGGTGCCTACGCCCATATCAAACCCATCTGTCAGTGCAAATGCAACCAACAACACGCCAATTAAAGCCCACCAGATTATTTTGAGTGTTTCGTAATCTAATATCATTATTTAAGTCCCTTTAACCTTGATTCTTTTCGAAATGGTAACGACCGGTATGTAAGCTACTTGGCCCGAGACGAGAAAAACGTATCATTAGATACATTTCAATGATAAATAGCAGACTATAGAAGGCTATAAAGGCAGTAAGACTATTAAAAACAGTATCATATGATAACGATGATGCTGATAAATGTGTCGGTAAAATACCACTAATTGTCCACGGTTGCCGTCCCATTTCGGCGACAACCCAGCCTGTTTCAGCTGCTATCCAAGGTAATGGTAAAGCGAATAAAGCCGACCATAATAACCATCGTTTTTTATATTCTTGACGTTTCGCGCAGTGATAAAATGCTAAAAGAAAGATCATTAACATGACGAATCCACAAGCGACCATTACACGGAAACTCCAGAATATTACTGAAACATTAGGGATCGTGTCATGTGCTGCCATTTTTATCTGCTCTTCAGTGGCATTGATGACATCATCGGTATATTTCTTCAGTAGCAAACCATAGCCTAAGTCCTTTTTAACGGCTTCAAATTGTTGTATTGTCGCCTCGTCTTTCTGACCATTACGAAGCTGCTCTAACAAGCCATAAGCGATCATTCCGTTGCGAATACGGAGTTCGTCTTGAGCAATAATGTCACGAATACCCATTACTGGTGTATCCAACGAGCGAGTGGCTATAATGCCCATTAAATAAGGAATTTTAACCGCATAATCCGTTTCCATCGTTTCTTGATTAGGCAGGCCAAATAAGGTAAATGCAGCAGGCGGTTCTTCGGTATGCCATTCTGCTTCTATTGCAGCCAGTTTAGTTTTTTGAACATCGCCCACTTCATAGCCACTTTCATCACCCAGCAGAATGACAGAAAAGATTGAAGCGAGACCAAAGCCTGCAGCAATAGCAAAAGAACGCCGAGCAAAGCCAATATCGCGACCTTTTAATAAATAATAAGCACTAATGCTTAAAACAAACATCGCACCCGTTACATAGCCTGCGGCAACGGTATGGATAAATTTAACTTGAGCGACGGGATTGAATATAACCTCTGCAAAACTGCTCATTTCCATTCGCATTGTTTGGTAGTTAAACTCGGCACCAACTGGGTTTTGCATCCACGCGTTAGCGATTAAAATCCACAAAGCAGACATGTTAGAACCGAATGCGACTAGAAATGTCACCATCAAATGTTGTTGTTTCCTCAAACGATCCCAGCCGAGGAAAAACATGCCCACAAACGTTGATTCGAGCATGAAGGCCATCATACCTTCTATGGCAAGTGGTGCACCAAATACATCACCTACATAATGTGAGTAATATGCCCAGTTAGTCCCGAATTGAAACTCCAATGTGAGGCCGGTAGTCACACCCAGTGCGAAATTTATCCCGAATAATTTCCCCCAAAATTTTGTCATATCTTTATAAACTTGTTTGCCCGTCATCACATAGACTGATTCCATTATGACTAACATCCACGATAAACCTAAGGTCAATGGAACAAAAAGAAAATGAAATAAAGCGGTGACTGCAAACTGTAGACGCGATATATCGACCAGATGTTCAGAAATCAAGGGGTATCTCCTAAAGTACTATCGCTAATGAATTTATCGGCGATAACATCGGATGTTACGGGTGAGGGGTCATCATTGAAAAAACTGTACCAAATTAAAAACAATAAAATAAGCTTGACAAACAAGATGATAATTATCTCGCAGAGTAGTGTTTTATCGTTAATTATTTTCATAGTATTAATTAAATGTAACCAGAATGAATTTAATCTACTAATTTACATTAGCGTTTAATAATGTCGTTTTACTTTTGGAAGCAATGTATTGTGTTTAGTGAGCTGTCCAGCCCCTATCGTATAATTTGCGACATAGCTTTATGAATGAAGTCAACTTATTGTTATAATCGGCCACTGAATGAGAGAATATTGAAACTTGTTTGATTATTGTACTCCTCGATTCCGAATGTTTTTCTTGTCAAAATGCGCTCTAACAGTAGGACAAATTAATTATGGATTTAACGCATCATCACAATCAATTTTTAAAAAAAGGTTTAACTCGCTTAGAACTCGAGGATGATCCTTTTAAGCAATTTGAATTATGGTTCAAGCAAGCTGAACACGAAAACATCAGTGAACCGAGTGCAATGAGCTTGGCAACCACTAATGGTGTTGATGTTAGCCTGCGCACCGTATTGCTGAAATACTTCGATCAACAAGGGTTTGTCTTTTTTACTAATTATGGGTCGACAAAAGCTAAACAAATAGCGATTAATCCACAGGTCGCTTTGTTATTTCCTTGGTTGGCATTAGAAAGACAGATCAAAATTACAGGTAGGGTTGAAAAGATATCGACACTTGAGTCGGCTAAATACTTTGCAAGTAGACCCAAAGAATCACAATTAGGCGCTTGGGCATCTCAACAATCTAGCCATGTGTCTTCTCGACAATTTTTAGTCAGTCAGTTTGAAGTCATGAAAAATAAGTTTAAACAGGGCGAGGTGCCATTACCTGATTTTTGGGGTGGCTATCGGGTTGTTCCTAAAACCATAGAATTTTGGCAGGGCAGAGAAAATCGACTCCATGATAGATTCATCTACGAAAATATGGATGGCCATTGGGTTATTAACCGCCTTGCTCCATAGGAGAAAAGGGAGAAATATGCGGCAAAGCTATCCTTGTTGCAAGAAATTTATTTTCGAGAAATTGTGTAAGCAAGATGGGTTAATGACCTTGTTGTGGAGGCGAAAAGCAATTAGATATAATCTTAATTATCTAAATATTATTAACCTCTACCCATGGTCATAGTTCTAAATCAGTTAAACTTGGACTGTCTTCTGGGCGATTACCAAGAGGCCAAAAGAATTTACGATCTGTTTCATCAATGGCTAGATCATTGATACTAGCAAAACGACGTTGCATCAAACCTTGCTCAGTGAATTCCCAATTTTCATTACCATAAGAACGATACCATTGACCTGAATCATCATGCCATTCATAAGCAAATCTCACGGCTATACGATTTTCGCTATATGCCCAGAGTTCTTTTATTAAGCGGTAATCAAGTTCTTTTACCCACTTTCTAATTAAAAACGCTTTAACTTGTTCGCGGCTATTTACAAACTCGGAACGGTTACGCCAATAGGTATCTTTGGTATAGACAAGTGAGACTCGTTCAGGATCGCAACTATTCCAAGCATCTTCAGCCATACGAATTTTTTGAATAGCGCTTTGCTCAGTAAACGGCGGTAATGGTGGTTTTGATTCCATAATGTTCTCCAAAAACAATTAATGTAGACAGGTCGGTCTACATTAATTGTAGCTAAGGTAGACCGACCTGTCTATAATTATCTTCATGACGACAAAACCAACTCAGACAAACTCACTTTCTGCCCGTGAACGTATTTTATTAACCGCCCATGATTTGTTTTATGCCAATGGTATTAGAGCAACAGGTATTGATCGGATTATTAAACACGCTAAGGTGACTAAAGTGACTTTTTATCGACATTTTCCTAGCAAACATGATTTGATCATTGTCTTTTTAGAGTATCGGCACCAACGGTGGATAAATTGGTTTACCGAATCAATTAAGCGTCATGGCAATACTTGTGATGCCTTGATTTCGACCTTGTTGGAATGGTTTGGATCTGAGCATTATCGTGGTTGTGCATTTATCAATAGTGTGGGTGAAGTTGGTGAAACCATGCCCGAAGTCATTCAGCTTTCACAGCAACATAAACAGGATATGACAACGCTTATTGAAACTTTATTAACTGATTCAGTTGATAAGAAAAATACTGCCAATGCACTTGCATTAGCGGTTGATGGGGCCATTATTCGCTCACAGATTGATCAAGATCCTCGCCGTGCAATTGAGGGGCTCAGAAAAATTGTCGGTGCTTTGACCGCTAAGTACTGAAGGTTCATCTACTTGTGGGGATGGCCTTTAGCTTAAATGACTAATTAGTTGAAAAAACCTTTTATGGTATCGCTTACGGCTTTACCGGCATCTTTAACTGAGTCGGCTGCTTTGGTTGATGTCGATTTTTTAGGCTGTTTTGTTGCTTGAGTTGGTGCAGATGTTTGTCGCCATGCTGTTGCACAAGGGTCAGCATCTGCAGTTACACGGTCGAATAAACCTTCAGCTAATAAAGACAAACCACCCGTTGCAAATGCCGTGCTCACCGATAAGCCGGTTGAAAGTGCACCCGTTAAATCAGTTGTAGGCTCAGGATTAGCTAAGGTGCCAGCCACACGAACAAGGGAGGCCAGTTTGCCTGCATTAAGACCCAAGCCTTCTTTTGCTTCTGGTTTGATACCAATATCTAAGCCTTCAGTTTTTAAGTTAATAATGCCACTACCGATGATATTCATCTGATCGGTGGAAACTGCAATGCCTTTATCGGTTGTTGCCATTCCATCTTTAATATCGAAATTAACCACCGCACACTGCAGTTGCGTATTATCATTACGTTGTGAAAATGGGTTTAACATGCTGACTAATTCAGTCAATACATCAGCACCCAATGCGCTTGTAATTGAGTCAGTGATTACGCCTTTACCCACTTTGATTAACAGTTTTCCGTTCAAGCCCGCCATCATTTGGCTCACACTATTACCACTACCTCTAATGTTCAAATTTACGTCGGTCTTGGCACCGGTTAGCTTGCCATTCAGATCGTTTAGTTGATTAGGCTCAAGTCCAGTAACACTTATGGTGGTAGACAGCAGGGCCGATTTTCCACTGGCATTCAAACTAACACTTCCGTCTAACTTACCGCCTGCCATTAAGCTACTAAGTGGTTTAATAGCTAATAAACCATCTTTTAGTGATGCGGTGATGTTGGTATCGACTAACATTATATTATTAGTTTTGATTTTTTTGGCATTAACCGACAATTTCGCATTGACTGATTTTAAGGTATCAAGCGGCAATGGTGTTGATGAAAAAATGCGAGCCGTTTTATTTGATTTTTCTTTCTTTTCATCTCCAGAAAGTTCTGCTAAATCAACTAAGTTAGAATTAAAGGCAGCCGTTATTGTAGGATATTTTGCTGCCAGATTTGCTGTTATATTACCCGATAAATCGGAATTTCCGGCAATTAATACTAAAGAATTAATCGAATAAAGGTCTTTATCGTTGGTAATAGTGGCTGCAAGGTTAATTGGGCCAAAATCAGGTAAGTCACTGCTTGCCAATACTGATAACTTAGCTAAAGAATCAACATCAAACTTCACTACGATATTGAGGCCTTTGCCATCCATTGGCTTATTGATCTGTCCGTTTAATGCCAATGTGGCATCATTCATTTCGAGGGTTAAATCTAAGGGATAATTGTCATTACTGGTGAATTGATTAAGTGAACCTAAATGGCCCGCCATTGAAATAGGCATCTCATTGTAAGTGGTCTCAATAATCAATGAAAGTGGATCATTAACGCCGTCTGATTCTGCGGTCATTTGAGCAATAAGCAGATTGGTTTGTTGCCCTGTTACACCATCTATATAGATAATGACGGCATTTTCAATGTGTACTTCATTCACGACAATACTGGGAATATCACCTTTATATTCTGTGATTTTCTGTTGTTTTTTATTAGCAGAAAACTCCCAGTTACCGCTACCTTTTTTATTGGTTTCGAGCAAAATTTCAGGATCGATTAAAATAATTTTATTAACCTGAACATTACCTGTAATTAACGGCAATAAGGCGACGTTAAGTTCAAATTTTTTCAGGCTCACCATCTCGGGTTTAGAGCTCCAGCTAGCATTGCTGAATTTAACATCTTCAACAACTACAGTGGGTACTAATGACAAAGCAAACTTCAAATCACCGCCTATTTGTAGGTTTCGTCCAGTAGCATCTTCAACGAGTTCAATAATTTGGCCTTTATATTGATTAATATCTGTCGTACTTATAATTATTGCAACAGTAATTAAAACAATAGCCACTAAACCGGCAATAATTTTTATCGCTTTAATCATGACAATTCCTTATAAATCAATGTAATAGAATTATAGAAGCGATTGGTCGTCTAGTCACAACTGACTAATTTAAGCTTTTAATTTCTATAACGCGACCAAGTATCGTGATGGCGCTGACAAACTCATCTCATTCATGTGATGCACCATCAAAAAGGTGTTTGGCCTTATCCATGTCGATCAGCAAAGGACATTTGACATTGATAGCCTGACATCAGCTGCTCATGGTCGAACTCTGTCCTATGACAGACGAGTAGTTGATATACATAACCGCGCTCGAGATCGCCTTGCTTGAGCCTATTTTCCTTTCTTATAATTCTTTGCAGTAAAAATCTGATCGGTGAACGGGCTTTTAGTTTCTTTTCTTATCCCGAGCTGAGGTTACATAGTTGAGAATAAACTGTTTTTTTGTATGCAATTCTCAATGCCGAGATTGTCGTGGAAAGGTAATTTCCTAGCAATATTGCAGATATAGATTGACTGTAATCCTATGAAAATTATTAATCAATAATAATAAACAAGAAATTTTTAATATCGTACTGATTTAACCAATATGAGTGCAGTTAGATGGGTTATTACTGCCTATAACGCCAAGTGGGAGTTTGATTTGTATCGATTATCTGGTGTTCGATTAGCCATTGTCTGGCATCTTCCGCATCTTGTTCAAACCATGCTTTGGCAGACCCCAACCTAAAAGTGTAGCCCCAGCTATCCATGTCAGTCATAATGCGATCTCTGCCGACATTGGGTAAGTGATCAGCTAGTAATATTTGTAAAAAACACACACCATTTTCTTCATCATAATTACCTTCAGCATCGGTATCGAGTTTTTCTCGTCGTACAGAATCCATGCAAATATAGTGGCCGGCTTCATGTAAGGCTGAATGTATCGGCGTATCATGACGAAGATAAAGTTTATTGCCGACTAAGCCCGCTTCGCGTTCACCAAAAAAACTGCCTTGAATAGCATCATGCTGTGCAACGTGTTCAATTTCAATGTCATAAGGTTTAAGTAGCTCGGCGATTTGTTGAAGTCGCTGATCGCAATTTAAAACATTAATAGGGTCAGTAGTGGGAGCCGAAATAGGATCAGACACGACGAGCATCACCGATAATATGATTAGTGACCATGCCTGCCAGTGTTAAGCCGAAGATGGAAGGCATATAGCTCATGGTGCCATTTACTGCTCGTGGTCGACCATGTGCAACGGCTTCTGGAGGTAATGCTGGTAGTGGTACCTCGATGGAGTAAACGGTTTGAATGCCTCGACCTACGCCATTTCGCCGTAGATGACCTCGTAATTGTTTGGCCAGTTTACACATTGATGTGTCCATTATGTCGCCAGTACGGATAAGGGTTGGATCGAGTTTACCACCTGCGCCCATGCTGGCAAAAATAGGTATGTTTTTGCGCCATGCTGTGGCCATTAATTGAGTTTTGCTACTCATGCTATCGATGGCATCGATAACCACATCATATTCTGGCGTAAGCACGTCAGGGATATTGGTGGGCGATAGAAATTCGGTCACTATATTCACTTTACATGCCGGATTTATATCGTTGATCCGTCTTGCCATAACGTCGACTTTAAGTTGATCGATAGTTGAATTTAAAGCGACCAATTGTCGATTGATATTGGATGCTGACACAACGTCATGATCAACTAATGTCATTTCACCTATTCCCATTCGCGCTAATGCTTCGGCAGTGAATGAACCCACACCACCCATTCCGGCTAGAAAAACGTGACTTTTTTCTAGCCGCTCGATACCTTCATCACCGATGAGGATATGGGTGCGTTCAAATAGTAGGTTTTGATTGGTCATGTTTTATTCCTTACTGAGCACTATTTATTATGTGTGTTTACGTTTTATCCTACATGCTGCCTTAATAAGGCCACCGTCATTCTCGCGGTTAATGATGTGGCTATTGTAAGCTAGCTATAGATCTTGGATTAGAGCACAAGAGGTTTATGGACAGGACTGAATTTTGAAATTCTAATAGTTATGGTTATTGGTAATAGTATTTGTTATTTTGGCCTAACAGGGCAAAAAATTAACATCTTTTTAGTGGCGAAATTATTAAATAAAAAATAGTTTTCACTTTTTATTCGTGATGTATTAGTTAAGTAATTCTTTGTTAAGGGCAAGTAATGACTGATACCAGTATTTTCGCCTGTTTATTTTAGTCGTCTACGTATCAGGCATATCAACGAAGCTACATGTAGTTAGGCTGATTCAATGATTACTTGATAATATAATGCTTAAAGTTTAAAAGAGTCTACCTCATCCTGAAGTTCTCTAGCCATTGAGAGTAATTGCACAACTTCTGATGAAGCAGCCGCGGCTCCTTCAGATGTTGTGATAGCGATATCATTAATGCTTATAATATGCTTATGGATGCCTTCAGCAACTTCACTCTGAGCTTTTGCTGCAAATGCAATTTGTTCACTGGCATCGTTTATCGTTTCCATAATCACGTAGATATTCCCTAAGGCCTCTCCTGCTTTACCTGCAATAATTACACTTTCGATTCCTTTTTCACGTCCACTATCTATGGCTTTGACCGCATGTATTACATTTGTTTGTAAATCTTTAATGATGGTTCGTATTTCTTGTGTTGATTCTTGGGAGCGTTGAGCCAAAGTTCTTACTTCATCAGCCACTACAGCAAAGCCACGACCTTGTTCTCCTGCACGAGCAGCCTCAATAGCAGCATTTAATGCCAGCAAA
>Ga0105054_10007793_pt1 | contig 14401 bp, 15 predicted proteins | sample BON02_FD_78091 | JGI IMG/M metagenome (GOLD analysis project Ga0105054, IMG submission 78091) | Freshwater microbial communities from Lake Bonney liftoff mats and glacier meltwater in Antarctica - BON-02 (megahit assembly) | ecosystem: Environmental > Aquatic > Freshwater > Ice > Glacier...
GACATCCGCAACTGGACGCCCGTCGGGTCCGAGTCTCTTAACCCTGGAAAACTGCCTTCCAAAAGTAGGGAGAACTCAAACAAAATTACATAGCTCACGCGACAACTCCCTTGACACCGCCCGGCAATCTGTGTGCCAAAGCGGAGACGCCCAACGTTGAAGCTACGCGGCGACGCGTTTGCGCGGCGTCCGGCTTGAGCGACCCGTTATACGGGCTGTTTGTTCCGTGAGCGCCAGTAGTCCGAGAAGCGCCTCATTCACAGCCCTGCCGCTGAACAGTGCTGCAGGCATGGCCGACCAGCAATTTTCCGAGCTTCTCGGGCACGGACTCGTCAAGCAGGATGCGCATCTTCTACGAGCGCCGCCTTGGCGTCTTGGAGGACTTGGATTGCGGCAGCGCGGCTGACCGTTGGAAAGTCTTCAAGGAAGACCTCAAGGGGATCGCCTGCTTCCAGGTGCTCGAAGAGGATTCGTACAGGTACGCGCGTGCCCACGAAGACGGGAGTACCTCCCATGATTTCGGGGTCTGAAATGATCTGCGTTGACTTCATGGGTAGCTCCGGAACACCGATGCCCACCAGTTTACGCTGGTGGCCTGCCGTTGTCGCTCCGCCGGAGCGAGGGGTTCGCAGTATCAAAGGGGGTCAGGCTCGCATTATTCGCTCAGACGGCAAGTTTGAGTCTGGCGATAGTGGGGCGTGGCTTATGCTGCGCGCCCCACAAATCGTGAGCCGCTTGAAGACGCAGCCACATTTCAGCATTGATACCCATCCATGCCTGCAACCTTAAGGCCATATCCGCAGTGATTCCGGCATGGCCGTTCAGGATGCGCGACAAGGTTGCGCGGGTAATGCCAAGCTGTAGTGCAGCCGCAGTGACAGTCACACCCTCTGGCCAGCCGTTTTTCAGAACTTCGCCGGGGTGTGCCGGATTGTGCATTCGACTCATTGCGTCCTCCTAATGGTAATCAAGGTAGTCCACCAGTTCGGCGTCCTCACCTTCAAATCTAAAAATCAATCGCCAATTGCCGTTCACGGTAACGGCCCAATAACCCGCCAAGTCATGCCCCAACGGGTGCAAACGCCAACCGGGGAACGCCATGTCGTCTGCTGACTTGGCTACATCTAGTGCAGATAGCTGGGCATGTAATCGACCGGCGTGTTGGGGGTTTATTCCGGCACGACTTCCTTTGCGATAGAACGCTTCAAGTCCTTTATGCCGGAACGTTTTAATCATAACGTGATTGTATAGTTTGTCTATACGAAGAATAATTGGGGTCAGAAGAATAATTGGGGTCAGATTCCAATTAATTTACGTTGCCTTACCATCGAATCGGTGGGCGGTCAGGAAGCCGGGGGTGGGGTATGCAGATTTCACCGGTAGTTTCCGAGGAGACTCAGCGACTTCTCGATATGACCGTCCAGAAACGGGGTTTAAAGAAGGGGTTTCTGATCGAGACGGCGTTGCGTCATTACCTGGTCGCCCTCAATACCATTCCTGGCGACTTTATTGTTCCGCCCGTGTTGTCGGTGTCCGCAGAAGGGTGGGGGGTTTTGATGCAATCGCTGGAGGATGTGGGTGAGCCGGCGCCGGCGCTTACGTCCTTGATGCCCCGATGTTTGAAGTACGCATGCTACGCCCGGCGGATGACCGATCACGGTTTCGCTCGGGGCAGCCTGCGCTGGATTAGTTGTTGATTCGTTCTTCGCAAACCCTGGTCTCGGCCGGAACCGAACGTATGCTGGTGGAATTCGGCAAGGCGGGCTGGATCGAGAAGGCCCGGCAGCAGCCCGACGATATGGAGACGGGCTTGGTACGGCCTTATCTGCTCAGAGCCGCCACAACTTATAGCCGGCATCCAAGATGGACTTGGCGTCGAACGCCGCCTTGACATCGATAAACGCCCCGCCCTTGACCAGTTTCTTGCCAAAGTCTTCGAGCGACAGCGAGGCAAACTCTTTGTGCGCTACCGCGGCGACGATGCCATCGGCTCGGGGCAGGTCGTCCCACGGAACCAGGCGCACACCGTATTCATGCATCGCCTCGTCCACCTCGGCCTGCGGGTCGGTGACGAACACTTCGACACCATAAGATTTGAGCTCGTTGATGATGTCGATCACCTTGGAGTTGCGCAGGTCGCCGCAGTTCTCCTTGAAGGTCAGGCCCAATATGTTGACCTTGGCTCCTTTGACATAGCTGCCCCCGGCAATCATGTGCTTGATCGTCTGCTCGGCAATGAACTTGCCCATGCCGTCGTTGATACGCCGGCCGGCCAGGATGACCTGCGGGTTGTAACCCAGCATCTCGGCCTTGTGCGTCAGGTAGTACGGATCGACGCCGATGCAGTGCCCGCCCACCAGGCCGGGCTTGAACTTGAGGAAGTTCCACTTGGTGCCGGCCGCCTCCAGAACCTCGGTGGTGTCGATACCCATCTTGTCGAAGATGATGGACAACTCGTTCATCAACGCAATGTTCAAGTCTCGCTGGGTGTTTTCAATCACCTTGGCGGCTTCGGCGGCCTTGATGCTCGACGCGCGATGTACACCCGGCACGATGATGCGCTCATAGAGCTTGGCAACACGATCCAGCGTCTCGGGCGTGTCGCCTGAAACGATCTTGAGGATCTTGGTGAGGGTATGCTCCTTGTCGCCGGGGTTGATGCGCTCGGGCGAATAACCGACAAAGAAGTCTTTCTTCCAGACCATGCCGGACTCGCGCTCCAACACCGGAATGCACACCTCTTCGGTGGCGCCGGGATACACCGTGGACTCATAGATCACCGTCACACCTTTTTTCATGTGCCGGCCAACACTGGTACTCGCTCCGATCAGAGGCCGAAAATCTGGTATGTGCGCTCCGTCTACCGGCGTGGGCACGGCCACGACAATCATGTCGGCCTCGGCCAGCAGCGCAGGGTCAGCGGTATAGACCGCATTTTTTGCAAGCAGCATGTCGTCGTTCGACAATTCGCGAGATGGATCAACTCCCCGTTGGCATGATTCCACCTTGGCGATCGCAATATCGAACCCAATGGTTCTCATTTGCTTGCCGAACTCCACCACCAGGGGGAGGCCGACATATCCCAGGCCAATGACCGCAACCACACTCATGACTCTTCTCCCGATAACAACATGTTTTTTAAGCGACGCGGCGCCATCCGCGGCTAGCGATTGGCCGCGACAGACCTCAGCGCAGCGTCGACGGCACCATACTGCGATGACAGAAACGACTGGAGCGAAGCCTCAGCGACACCATCTCGATCCATTGGCGCATAGACAATGATCACCGCCGAATCATCGCCGCGACCCAGCAATTGGTATGCGGCACTGTAGACCTTTGCCAGATAGTCGTTACTGGTCAGACGGCCATTGATCCAGTAGATCTGCCACACCAGCAAGCGTTCAGGCGCGCTGGGTACGGTGGCAGCCATCCGGCGCAGTTCTGCGGTGCGCAGCGCATGCGGCGCTGCCCCAAGGTTCGAGGTGATGGCGCTGTTTTTGACCTGACTCCAGGCGCGATCATTGGTCCGGACCAGCGCGTTGCTGGAGCTGACCAGCTTGCGACTGTAATTTTGATTGCGGTAGTAGCCCAGGTAAACACCGACCACAGCATCGTCGTTTGCATACGTCCGATTGACCTCGATGGATGGATTCTCAAAGCTCGGATGGAACCCGAGGTTTTTGGCATCCGCCAACTGCCAAGGCGCGGATATCTGCCCATCTAAAACCACCTTACCTGTGGCCGGGTCCGCTCCTGACTCAAAGGCGTGCTTGACGAACAAGGGCGAGGACAGTAGCAGTGCAATCATCACCACCGATGTCAATATCTTCAGGTTCGGCACCTCGCTCGGAGACGATGCTCGCACGGCCTTCGCTGCGGAGGTGAACACCTCCGGCTCCGACCAACGCGCACCGATGATGAACATCAGCAGGATGACAACACCGAAAAATACCCACCCATAGACCAGGTGATCGACGCCTACGGCAATGGTGTTTCCCGAGTAATGGCCCAGCATGACGATCATGTAGGCGCGCATCCAATTGGCCACAATCGGTACCAGAATGGAAACGAGCACAAACAGCAATCGACGGCTCGTCGACTGGTAGTTCAAATACGCGTATAAAGTGCCGACGGTCAGTGACGCAATCAGGTACCGCACCCCGCTGCAAGCCTCCACCACAGACCAGCTGCCGGACGGTATGACAAAGTGCAGACCTTCCCGATAAACCGGCAGGCCGGACAAGCGCAAGCCGAGAATCGTGTAGTCGGCGGTCCAATCCATCAGCTGCGGCATGATGAAATCACCAATGGGCACTGAGAAGAACATGAACCCCAACGGAAACGCGATTGCCGATGCAAGCTGCAAACCCAGAACAGCGGGAACGCAAGCCACCAGCATGGCCACAAACGCCAATTGGGTCACCGAGTTGACTGCCACCATGTCGCCCAAAAGCCACATCAGCCCAAGGCCAGCCATTACCAGCAACAGATAGAAATTGGGCTTCGGCGTCAGCTCTACCAAGGCGTGACGACGGCGCCAGATCAGCCATAGCGCAATAGGAGCCACCACAAAGCCGTGCGTAAAGGTCTCCGACCGATACCAGATCGTGACCATTGCCACAGCTGTATCGCGATAGAGGGTTACCAGCAATACGAGCAGTGCAAACAACGCCACAAGCGGTATGCGCCAAGCGTGCGCCGGATTTTGGCTCGCCGATGCCGATACCGATGCCGATGGCGCCGATACCGATGCCGATGGCGCCGATGCCGCGCCAATTTGGCCTTCCGGCTCAGACTTGGACATAACTTTGACCCGAGTTGCTTGTGTTGCTGGAGCCGGCAGGCAAATATCGATCAACCCTTGAGAGATGTGCGCCCCAACTGAACCTGCGAACAACACATGCTCGACCCGCCGCACCTATGCGATTGGCGGTGTCGGGCCGCGACAAAAGAGTCTGCACTGCATCCACAAACTCCGAGGTCGACTGTGCCGCAAGCAGCTCCTCGCCGTCAATGGCCGATATGGCGTCGACGCACTCACGGGCAGCTATCACAGGGCGCCCCATGGACATGGCTTCCAGCACCTTGTTTTGCACGCCTCTGGCAATGCGCATCGGCGCCACCACCACGGCAGCATATTGCAGGTACGGTCGCACGTCTGCCACGGTCCCGGTTACTACCACATGATCCGAGGCCAGCGCGCGGATGGCGGGCGCCGGACTACGACCAACGATATAGAAGCGTATGCGATCGTTCCACATGCGCAGTGTCGGCATCATGTCTTGCGCAAACCAGGTTGCAGCATCCATGTTGGGCCAATAATCCATTGCACCGGTAAACACGACGGGCAGTTCGTCGGACGAAAATGGAGTGGCGTGATCAGCGCTGGGGCTGAAAAAATCTGAGTCGACACCGTTGCCGACAGCCTCAACCGCGCTGCCCAGCTCTGGCGCCAGGCTCCTGAATAACGCAACCTCATTCTCGGTAACAAAGAAAGACTTGCGCGCACGAGACGCCAACTGCCGTTCATATTTAAGCAATCGCCGCCCTTCTCTCGCGTAGATCCAAGACAAGGGCCAGCGGTGCTTTGACGCGTACTGGCTCCACTTGGTCGAATCCACGTCGACAAAGTCAACCAGCACAGGGCAATCGACGGCTCCACCGACCTGGCTCGCATATTGCCCCATCGCGGACGAAAAAACGACAACGGCATCAATCTGGCAATGGGCCCGTGTATGGGCTACCCAATTGCGCATGGCGCGATCCGCATAGTACGCAAGGCTGAGCGGACGCCCATCGAAAAGCGCGCGCAAACTGCGAATCTTGGCTGTGATCGGATTGAGCCGCGACACATGCATTTCGGCACATAGACGGCGAACGGTGTCGACATGTGGCTCGTCTTCGGGGTCGTCGACAAACGTTGCCAAAAAAACCCGGTGCCTGGCCGAAAGATGTTTGAGCAAATGGTACGAACGAACCTTGTCGCCCTTGTTGGGTGGGTAAGGCAGGCGATGCACCAGGTACAGGACATTGGCCATGCTCATTTAACCCAGATTGCGCACAACAAACGGACCCAGCCAGTTCGCCAACCCGATCGGCATGCGCCGCCAGGTTGCGATTAGCAGCTTGAATTTCGCGTTGGCCGGGTTGTTCTGCGGAATCGTGTCGCCCTGGTAAAGGCAATACTGGTAATGCAAGGGCCGTGGCTCGAAGCCCCAGTTTTTCTTGAACGCATATGAACCCGTGCCTTGCTTGCTGCGCCCGTAGTCGAACACCTTCAATCCGCGCACACACGCACGGCGCATTAGCTCCCAGTACTTGAAATCATTGGCCGCAAGATCGCGCGCCGACTCGTCGTCTCCCGCATAGTAGGGCAAAACTTCGTCGCGAAAATAAAAGCTCATGACGCTGCTGAGCGGTCGCCCGTTTGGCGCCCTGACCGTGATGACGTCGCAGTCTGCGCCAAAGGCTTTTTGCAGACTCTGAAAATACTTTTTGGGCATGGCCGGCGTGCCGTGGCGATGCACGTTGTCGGCATACAGCGCGAAGAAGATGTCGACATCGTCGTCGATAGTACTGACCAAGCCGTTCTTGATGCCTTTGCGCACCATGGCGCGCTGCTTGCGCGGGATCGCCAGCATGTTGGCGTCTTCCTGCGGCAAGATCTCTTTGTGAAAGGTGACATACAGGTCTTGTGTCGGCCAGTCGTCGTGGCGGCGGTCGATATTGCGTAGCTCCAGATGTGCCACTTTGAGGCGCCGGGCGATGGCTTGCGCCTCTTGCTCCAACGCTTGAGTCGCTGCCTGCGTACTCGCCGCCACACCACCGTAGACGGCAAACGGCAGGCCTACCAGTGCGTTGCCAAACAATCGGCTGTTGACATGCGCCAGCGGCAACACACCTTGAATCACGCCATCATCCTGCGCATACAAAAAATAGGTGTCGTGGCGAAAAACACTGCCGATGACGGACTGCCAAGCAGCCCTGTGAAAGAACGTGGCCTCAGGGCACGCCATGACGAACGCATCCCAACGCTGCACATTGGCAACGTCGTTGGGCAGCAGACGCTCAACTGTCAGCACGTTGTCTCAGGCTGTCGCCATGGTTGCGGCCTTCGACGTGGCAGAAGCTGGAGCCGCAAGGAAGATGTTGTCCATGCGATCCCATTTGAAGTCCTTCAACAATTGCGTCAGCTTACGCTCCATGCGCCCGATATTCACATAGTGGCGAAACCGCGTCTTGCTGCTGATGCCGTCAACGCGGGGCTGATCCACATCGATCTCCCACGGGTGAAAGTAAAAGATGCCCGACTGCTGATCGGCGTTGTTGACCCGATTCAACATCCAGCGCGACAAGGCGTAGGGGAACAGGCGGAAATATCCACCCCCACTGGACGGCAGATTGCGATCGAACAATCGGAGGGTCGTGATGGGGACCTCGAGCAGGCCCGGGCGCACCTCGTGCGCATGGCGTGGCGCGTCTGGCATGCCGTAGTGGTCGTGACGTATCGGGTAGATGCTGGAGCTATAGCGGTAGCCTGCCGACAGCAGCGCATCAAAGGCCCACAAGTTGCCTTTGCCGATCGAAAAGCTCGGCGCGCGGTAGCCGCGGACTGCGACGCCACCCAGGTCTTCCAGAATGGATTTGGCGCGGGTGATGTCTTCCAGAAACGCAGCCTGCGTGAGGTCGCTGGCACGCTCATGGCCATAACCATGACTGGCCAGTTCATGGCCACCATCGACGATACGGCGCACCATTTGCGGGTAGCGTTGGGCGATCCAGCCCAGTGTGAAAAACGTCGCCTTCGTGTCTTGCACGGCCAACATCTGCAGGATCCGGTCGATATTGCGCTCGACACGGCATTCACGGTCGTCCCAGCTTGCGCGCGCGATGTGCGGCGCAAACGCCGAGACCTGGAAATAGTCTTCCACGTCGATCGTCATCGCATTGACCATGGGTGAGCGCATCGTCCGGGCTCCCTACTTGCGCACTGCTGCGACCAATTTTTGCAGCATGGACAGTGTTTCGAGATTGACCCGCTCCAGCCGCAGCATGCCGTGCTCCAGCCGCTGCAGACGATCACCGTATTGCTCGGAGCTGAGCTGATTCAATTGGCTGGACATGCCGTCGGTGTAAGGGGCGATGCCTTGAAGTTTGGCCAGATCGATATCGACCATGGAATCGGGCGCGTCAAACCGGGATGCCGACTCCAGCGGCGCGCGCGCAGATATAAACCTGCCTGCACCGCCTCCGCCCTCCTCATGCAACTCGCTGACGACCTCCTCCACATCCTCCAGCGTCAGCAACTCCTTGTCGCCCAAAAAGCCCAACAACAACAGCCTGTCGCAGACCGAGTTGATGCGCCGGGGAATGCCGCCGGTGGTCTTGTAAATCGCCTCAAAGGTACCTGCGCCGAACTCCGGCTTGCCCGTGCTGCCTGCGCACTTGAGCCGATGCTCGATATAACCTTGAGTTTCCTCGACATCGAGCGGGCCAATATGGCAGGTCGCGGTGACCCGCTGGCGCAACTGCTGCATGTTTGGGTGTTGCAGGATCTCGCGAAATTCCGGCTGCCCGACCAGGAAGGTCTGCAGCAGCGCCTGTTTGCCGAACTGGAAATTCGACAACATGCGCAGTTCTTCGACCGCACGCGGCGTGAGGTTTTGCGCTTCGTCCACGATCAGCAGGCTGCGTTTGCCTTCGCTGATCTGCGTCACCAGAAACGCCTCCAGCGCCATCAACAGATCGGCCTTCGACACATCCTTGACCCGCACACCAAAGGCGGCACCGACCATGCGCAAGGTGTCTTCCGCATCGAGCTGCGTGCTGACCAGGTTGGCCGCAGTCACCGCATTAGCGTCCATGCTTTCGAGCAGCCCGCGAACGATGGTGGTTTTGCCCGCACCTATTTCGCCGGTGATGACGATGAACCCCTCATTGCGCAGCAGGCCGTACTCAAGATAGGCCTTGGCGCGCCGATGTTGCTTGCTCCCGAAATAGAAGCTGGGATCCGGATTGAGTTGAAAAGGCTTGCTGCTCAGCCCATAGAACGCTTCGTACATGAATCAGAACTGCACATTCAAGTTACCGTTGACAGCGGTCTCTGAATACGGCGCCGTGGCACTGTCAAAGATGATCCGGCGTGCACCGATATTGGCCGTAGCATCCTTGGTCAAACGCGTTGACAGATTCACGTTGACCGACTTGGTGGAAGTGCCGGCCTGACCCAAAGTACCTGAGGCATTTTGACGGGCAGCAACAACGTTGAGCGTGGAGTTAGGCGTGAACCGATGTGAAAAATTGACAACCAGTCCATTCTGACGAACCACACCGGACGTTGAGAGATCGTCTACCGCAACCGAAGTGGTATCTAGCCTGGTGTTGGAACTGCGGCTGGCAGTCAGGCTGATCGTGTTGCGCGCCCCAAACAATGCGAATGACACCTGCTGTTGATTTTGCAGCGACAGCGCTGACGTCAAAAAGCCGCCAATTGCGGTTGCAACTGGCCTGATTCCGTTGGCCTGAAGAAAAGCGCCATATTGTTCACGCCTGACCGCATCCGGCTCGCCGGCAGAGAACTGTGCCAGCAACAGGTCGTAGAGAGAAGCAGGTGTAGCGGCCGTCGACAAGCTCGTACTGGTGACAGAACCCCTCGTATCACTGAAAGTCCAGGCAGTGTTGGACGTGCGATACGCCAGCGCAATATTCTGCGTTTCCCCGAACAGCCGCCGCTCGCGGGTAATCGAAACGCTGGTCCGCTTGGAGGGCGCCCATTTGATTGTCAGCCCGGTGGCGCCACTATTGTCTCTGTCGATGCTGAACTGCGCCTCGTCATTCGGCGTGAACGTCAGCCCCAGCGCCGTAATATCCTGACTTTGGGTAGTCGTGGTCACGTAATCGTTGGACTCGTGACTGGATCGGACGTATGCGCTCCACCGATCAGTGAAGGGGTAATTCAACTGCCCGCCGATGCGCTGGGAACTTGTTGACCGGCTTGCACTGTAATCAACTGTCTGGTGATTGGCTGACAGATTCCACCCTGCACCTCTTCGCGCACCGATACCATTCAAATTCAGCGAAAGATCTCTGGAGTTGACGTCCGATACTGCTACTGAGCCGCTACGACTGGAAGTCAAGCTGTAGCGCGCCTGATACTCAGCGGTCGACCCTAGCCGACCCCGCACATAAGGGGACAATCTGAACACCGATGTTTCGGTGCTGTTACCGTTCAACGCCGAGCCATCCCCGATAGGAGCGCCAAATGCCGAAATGGACTGCTGGCCAATGACACCGCTGACATCCACAAAAGCCCAATTGTCGACCGCCTCGATATTGGCGACGGCATTGAGCGAGTTCTGAGAGCGCCGCCCCGAGGTACCTCTGGCATAGACCTGCTCGGTCAGTGAATAGTCCAGCGAGCCTTTGACTCGACCGCCATTGCTCGACAGTCTGATCCCTGGACTGATCTGCGTGATCAGCTCGGACTGCTTGTTGGTACTGCTGAGAGAAACGTTGTTGGTGTAGGTCTCAGTCACCGAAATGCGTGGCACGATCGTGATGCTCGAACTTGCCGCGATCGCCTGCGCCCACACCGCCGTCGGGAACACGGCACAACATCCGGCCGCAATGGCAACGATGCGCCCGAAGCCCGATCGGGTCGCAACAATGCACGTCAGCGAAGGCAACTCGCTCCTCCACGTGCAATGCGAGGTGTCACTAGGCAACCTTGTTGCCATAACCGTATCCGTAGCCATATCCGTAACCATACCCGCCGCCGGCGTTGGTGCGCACCTGATTCAGCAACATCAGCTTGACCGGGCACGCCTCAATGGTGGCCAAGGCATCCTCCACGTCAGACCGCAAGGTCTTCTCCGCATTGATCACCATGATGATCTGCCCCATGTGGGTTGCCAGTACACGTGCTTCCGTCGTCAGGAGCAGAGGAGGAGAATCGAACACGATGATCCGATCCGGATAGCGTTTGCCCAAATCCTCGATCAGCCGTGTCATCGCTTCGCTGGCCAGCATCTCCGTCGCGTGCTCATGGGGCGTGCCACTGGGCAGAATCGTCAAGGTAGCAATATTGGTCTTGAGCAGCATCGTGGACAAATCAGCCGCTTCATCTTGCAGCAGATCGAGTAGGCCCGGCCCAGTGGGTAGACCCAACACACGCAGGATCGACGGGCGTGCCACGTCGGCATCCACCAACATGACCGTGTTGTCCATCTCGGCCGCAATGCTGATCGCCAAATTGATGGCCGTGAAGCTCTTGCCTTCGCCGGGCACGGAACTGGTGACCATGATCAGGTTGCCGTTCTCGACCGGCACGGCGCCTTTGCCCATGGCGTTGGCGATCAATGGGCGTTTGATTACGCGGTATTGATCGGCAATTTGCGAGCGCGGCGCATTAGGCGTCACGATGCCCGCGGCAGCCAGCGCATCCATGTTCAACTCGACATGCCGGGATGTCCTCTTCGGTCCAACGTCTTGCGGCGCGACTTTGCGCACCGCATCGTCTGACCGTTGAGTTTCGGCCGTCGCAGGCAATGGAGCCGAAACAGGGGGCGCTACAACGGTGGGTTCCGGCATCGCCGCACCAGCGCGGCGCAACTGTGCCAATCGTTGTGTTGCTTGCTCTATCAAACTGCTCATAGTCGAATCACGCGGCCCGGTTTGCGAGTACCGTCAAGGCTACAACGGCGGCAATAAAAACACCCAACAAGGCGCTGGATGCAAGACCAAACTTCTTCAGATCGCGCCGGTCACGCGCTTTGGTCACATCCGACATCACCAAGGTCACGACCCCTAGGATGGGAAGACCGATCGTATTGCGCACGGCGCGGGCATCGAAGAACACCGAACGCAGCTGGCTCAACACAAAGGCCAGACCAAGACCGGCACCGATCGCAGCAATCAGCGCGACCGGCAACAACAAAAGTCGATTAGGAGCCACCGGTTTTTGTGAGGCCCGCGGGGGATCGATCAGGCGAAAGTCCACGATGCCCGAAGCCCCTTCCAGGTCACCGGACAAGGACGCGGATTCCCGACGCGAGACCAAATCCTCGTAGTTCTTCTTGTGAACTCCATAATCCCGATTGAGTTGAGCGAACTCTGACTCAATCTGAGGAGAGGTTTTCATCAATTCCCTTGCACGCGCGAATCGAGCCTCGTACTCAGAGACACGCGCGCTAAGCATGGCCACTTGCACTTCCGAAGAGGCCAACATACGCCCAAGCTCCTGCGTAATCAGGGACTGCCCTGGTGCGCTTGATGGCATTGGATTCGCCATGGCCACCTTGCGCAACTCCGCAACTTCTTTCTTGCGCTGGTCTTCCAGGTCCTTCAAAAGGCGCCGCGCATTGACCACGTCGGGATGGCGCTCGGTGAATCTCTGAAGCAAGCTATCGAGATTTTGCTTCAACGCAGATATACGGCCATCCAATTCCGGCGTAGACACATTGATGGCAGACTCCTGCAAGATGCTTCTTGTCGTGACATTGGCAGTCTGGGATTTTTCCGCCTCAATCTGGCGCTTGGCCGAGTCTCTGGCTTTTTCAGCTTCACGCAATTCAAGCCGAGCCTGATTAACCTGGGCGGAAATTCCGGCAACTTTGGACGCCATATCCCCACCCTCAACACCCTGAATTTCCATGTTCTTCAAGCGGAACTGCTTCAGGCGACCTTCGGCTTCCTCAAGTTTCGCCACATAGGTCTTGATCTGCTCCTCGATGAACTTGCGCGCCGTATCCGAATCTTTTCTGGTTGCGCCAAGGCTGGACTCGATAAAAATCGACACCAAAGACTGGACGACCCGCTTGGCACGGTCTGGGTTTGCATCGCGGTAGGACAAGGTATAGAGGTTGTCTCGCCCTGCGTTTTGTATTCGCAATGAGTCGGTCAATTCCTGAATCAATTTTTCCTGCTCAGCTTTGGAAGTACTGCCCAGATCCAGGTCTGCCATGCGTATCAGTTTTTCCACATTCGGCCGACTGATCAGCGTGCGGCTGAGCATCGTCACCTGCTGCTCAACATTGGGCTGAACCGCAAGGCCCGACATCAAGGGCTTGAGAATGGACTGCGTATCGACAAAAATTCGGGCTGTTGCCTCGTATTTGTCCGGCACGGCAAGCACCACGACGATGCCAACGACCGCGACAAACCATGACACAGCCAATGCAGGCCAACGATGGCGCCACATCCCCTTGGATACCGATACGATTTGCCCTAATAACTCTTCCATTCGCGCGCTTCAGCCTGTCTAAGTCATCGTCAGCAAAGACGGGAGTCGGCGTGCTTTTGGGTATTCGGCACGCCCATCAAATTTCAGAACCAACCTTGTGGGATGACGAGAACATCGCCCGGCTTCATTTCGACATTGGCAGACAGATCGCCGCGCTTGATCAGATCCTTGATGCGCACGGTGTAGCGCTTGTCACCATCCGATGCGCGCAAGATCGAAGCCGAATTGCCATCGGCAAAGTCCGTCAGCCCGCCCACCGCAATCATGACGTCGAGCAAGGTCATCTTCTGCTTGTAGGGCAAGAACTGCGGCTTGGCCGCCTCCCCCACCACACGAATCTGCTCGCTATAGGGGCCAACAAACCCGGTCACGATGACAGTAACGATCGGGTCGCGCACGTACTTGCTGAGCGCCTTTTCAACGTCGCGGGCGATCTCACTGGACGTCTTCCCCTGTGCCACAAGCTCATCCACTAGCGGCGTGGTGACTTTGCCATCAGGACGCACCGGCACCGACATCGAAAGCTCCGGGTTGCGCCAGACAATGATGTTGAGCGAGTCACCTGGGCCAACGATGTAGTTGTAATCGGGCGTCGCCGCAGCGACCGGGGCCGGCGGGTACTTGGGGGTGGAGAACGACGCACAACCAAGCACAAAGGTCGAAACCATTGCCAACAACACAGCACGAACGCCGCGCCCCAACCCATACATTGTCATCCTGACCAATTCCTTCACGAAACAATCGCAACCTGTTATCAATACAGAGGAATATAGCGTATTTGTTTGGCGCAAACTCGATTCCAACACGCATATGCAAATACTTGTACCAAACGTACAACTAGTTCACGCTGGCAATGCAGCCTCGCAATGCCCGGTCATCCTCAGTGGTGCGGCGTTTTTGTGGCTGCTGCTGCAACATGTTTTGCCCAAGGGGTTCAGGCGAGCCCGTAACTTTGGCTTTTGGCCCCAATATGGCTTTTTGCACCCCAATATGGCTTTTTGCACCCCAATAGCAAACGGCTGATCGCGCTGCAGTGATAGAGCCTCTTGCAAAACCCCAAATTCGAGCTGATTTATTTTGCAAAGCGGTGCAAAAAAAGAGAAACAGGCGGCCATCTCTGGCACGATGGAGTCAACCAAAACGACACCGTAACGCCTGCGC
>Ga0105054_10007796_pt1 | contig 14397 bp, 15 predicted proteins | sample BON02_FD_78091 | JGI IMG/M metagenome (GOLD analysis project Ga0105054, IMG submission 78091) | Freshwater microbial communities from Lake Bonney liftoff mats and glacier meltwater in Antarctica - BON-02 (megahit assembly) | ecosystem: Environmental > Aquatic > Freshwater > Ice > Glacier...
CCAGAAATATTCACTTACTTGCGCAACACCAAGCCCGGCGCTAATGGTGAAATCCAAATTACCGATGCCCTTAAATCGCTGGCTCAAGATCGTCAAGTATTAGCGGTAAAATTTAAAGGCCGCCGTTTTGACTGTGGTAGTGTTGATGGTTTTATTGAAGCCACTAATTATTATTATGAAAATGTCTACAAAAAGGTATAAGCCTTAGTCTTTATAGAAAACTTATGACTTATCGACCTGTATTATTATTGTTTAACAATGCAATCTTTGCTGATAATTCAACCGAGCAACTCCACTTATAGGCGAGATTAATAGTCTCGCCATAAGCATAAACTCCGTGGCCACGAACAATAGTGACTTTGTGGTCAGCCAGTTTCTCAGCGACAGATCTTGGCGATAATTCAATATAACGATCATAGGCTATGGTTACGACTGGCACCGTTGGAAAGTAATACTGACCTTCGAAATCCACCGGCACAAAATCATCACCGTTTAGAGTAAGTGCTATTGCGTATGGCCCATGACTGTGAAATACCGCCAGCGCCTTTGTATTATGACGATAGACCTCAATATGCAAGGGCGTATCCAATGACGCCGCATTATCCATCGTGCCGTCGATATGACATACAACGAGATCATCGGCCTGTAGAGAATCTGCACAACAGCCCGTAGGCGTTATCCAGATGTCATCATACCAGCGGAAAGAGGCATTTCCACTATGAGAATCATTGCAACCATACTGCCTTAACCAACGATAGTGTTGTACTAAATCACTTTTCAATTGTGCTAGATTAGCTTGCATCAGCGTCCCCTTCCACAATTAGATTCCCTACATGGCGCAACCATTGACCCGCCTGATTACGCTCATCTTCGAATTGAACAGCCTTAGTAAAAGAAGCTTTTGCTTGTGCAAACTGTTCTAGATGAAATTGTGTCATACCTAATAATAATAATGCCGTACCGACTTGTTTGCCCTTCAATTTTGTCAAACTTTTAGATAAGCTTCCCGCGGCATTCTGCCATTGCTCCAAGCTAAATAAAACGCGACCAAGTTTCAGATCAGACTCACCACTCCCATCTAACTCAGCAATTTTCTGTAAAACAGGAATAGCTTTAAGCGCTTCTTTCGCCGCTAACCAACTATCTGCTAGCCGATTTAAATTTTCTAAATCTGATTCAACAACTCCGTCATTAATACCTTGTGTTAATAATTGAGCCGACTTATACGGAATTTGTAAATAACGATACATGTCAGCCAAGCTAATCAGTGTTTTACCATCGGCCAACTCCAAACGTTGCGCCAACATTTTAACCGCCAACGCCGTAAATCCTTTATCTTGTTGAAGGTATAACGCTGAAAGCTGTGACCAATAGCTTGTTTGATATGGATAAAGAGTAAGGAGTGTTTCTAGTATGCTAATAGCTGATTTATACTGCTTTAGCTCCAAGTGAGCCGCTAGCAATACTTGATACCAGGCTTCTTTTGCCGATTTGTCATTTTTAATGGCAACATTAATATGCTCTACTGTTTTTTTATAATCCTTAACCCGATAATAAGCACTCGCCAGCAAAACATGGGCGCTATTGGCAGGTGCCACTTCAGTTTTCAGCCACTTTTCTAGCATCACAATACCCTTGTTGTATTGTTCATCAGCTAACAGTAACTGCCCTGAATTATAGAGCAGGTTATGACTTACTTTGTCTGGAAGTGCATTGGAATCCAACGCTTGCTGAAATAGCGAGCTTGCCTGTTTATAGTCCTCTAGTGACGAATATAAATAACCCAAGGTTTGTTGTACTACCGCCCTTTCATATGAGCCTGACTCCGTTTTATTTAATAAAGACTTAAGTTGAGTTTCAGCGGCAGGGAATTTATCCGCTTCCATTAACGCTTGTGCAGCACTCAAAGCCTTATAGGTTTTTTCAGTCAATAAATATTGACTGTCCTCTTTGGCCATCGTTGCTGACGTTATCAACAATAATAAGATCAATAAAAGGTGTTTTAAAACTGACAATATCATCATTTATTTCGCCAATTTAAATTCAATTTCTTGCGTCGCTTGACGCTCGACCGGCTGACCATTAACAAGCTTGGGCTTAAATTTCCATTTCAAAATTGCCTTTAAAGCAGCACTATCGAAAATATTTTCCGGTTTGGCACTGATCACAATAGGATCACGCACCTGCCCATCCCTTGTTATCGTAAAAGATACCATCACGATACCTTCTATTCCCCGACGAGAAGCCACGCGAGGATACTGTGGTGGAATACGCACCAATGGCATCACATCTTCATCCATTGTCGGTGCAGCAGTCGCTGTTGGTGCAATCGGCACTACAGGTGCAGATGAAAAATCACCTAAATAAGGTCCACCCGCGATATTTAATGGCACGTCAATACGTGGCATATCTAATTTGGGTGTAGGCGCTTTAGGTTTATCCAATTGTTGAGCCGGTACTTTTGGCGGTGGTGGTGGCTTTTGGGGCGGTGGTGGTGGCTTAGGCAGTTCACGTTTTTTAGTTTCTGCCTTATCCTCTCGTTTAAGACGTACAAAATCTAACAGTTGAATATTTTCAGTTACTTGTCGCCCAATATTTTGCTCCGCAGTCATTTTTTGCATTAAGGTAAATAATCCAAAATTCACCAAAATTGCAAGTAATAAGCCTATCGCTAAACGCATTAAAATAAAACCTTATTAGTCGCGTTGAGCAGCAATAGACACATTGGCAACACCGGCCAATCGTGCTTGATCCATCACCTCAATAAGCAGACCAGTTTTAGCTTCTTTGTCTGCTAAAATAATCACTGATCCTTCTGGATTTTCAGCATGCATTCGTTCAACATTAGCGCGCACAGCGCGACGATCTACTTGCCGTTTATCCATCCAGACTTCATCATTAGACGTAATCGAAATCATAATATTCGCCAGCTCTTTTTTAACGGCCGTTTTTGCAGAAGGACGACTCACATCGACCCCTGTTTCTTTAACAAACGAAGTGGTCACGATAAAAAAGATTAATAAGATAAATACCATATCAATCAATGGCGTCATATTAATTTCAGCTATGGCACCACTTTGACGACGCGAGTGTCTATTTCTCATAATTAATACCTAGGAACCGCAGTCCCATTAATCCCTTCGTAATACATCAGCAAGCGTATCTTCCGCTCGACGCACACGCTGTTCAAGCTGTGTACTAAAATACATACCTGATAAAGCAGCTAATAAGCCGCCCATTGTTGTTATCAAGGCTACTGAAATCCCGCCCGCCATACCTCGTGCATTGCCCGTACCAAAGACGGTCAGCACATCAAATGTTTGAATCATGCCATCCACTGTTCCTAACAAGCCCAACATCGGTAACGCTGCAATAAGCGTACGGATAGACATTAAATGTTGCTTCAATAATGCCGAGCTTTCAGCAATCATCCCTTGGCGAATTTGTTGGGCATACCAACTCCGCCGGTCAGTTCTTTTCTGCCATGTAACCAGTGATATTTTGATGTGTGTGGGATGAATAAAATACACAAAAAAATATCGTTCAATAATCATCGTCCACATCACTATCGACGCTATCAATATCGCCCATAACACCAAACCACCACTTTCCAGCAGTAGTTGAATGTTAAATAGATTATTTGTCAATGCTTCCATTCAACCTTTCTGCATTACGAGCCACGATTGCCGCACTCTCTTCATCTAATATTTGCACTAAACGATTACTTTTGCTTGATATCGCGCTATGGATCAATAACAGAGGGATAGCCACTGCCAAGCCTAACTCAGTGGTAACTAAGGCCTGTGATATTCCACCTGACATCAATTTAGGATCACCTGTACCAAACAACGTAATAGATTGGAATGTTTCGATCATTCCCGACACTGTACCTAATAACCCTAACATCGGTGCTATTGCAGCAAACATAGCTAGCGTAATCAAACCTCGTTCGATTTTAGGAATTTCTCGCAAGATGGCTTCATCAAGTTTTAATGATAAGGTTTCGACATCCTGCATGCCCTCGCTGTAAACCGATAAAATTCGGCCCAGTGGGTTTTTAAGGCTTGGTGTAGTCTGTTTTTGTTGTTGAGCTACGCCGCGACCGGTTATCCCTAAATAAATAAACCGTTGCATTGCTAACAATAAACCAATCGCACCTATGCCCAGAATAATAAAACCTATCCAACCACCTTGTTCAATACGTTCTTCTAAATCTGGCGCTTGAACCAGAAGCGCCATAATGGCACCACGAGTCGGATCGACCACCACTGGCATTAAAGCCCCATCAGTAGTTGATTCAAAATCAGTTATTAAGCTTCGCAAACGATCAACAGGTTGACGACCTAGCTCAACGAGACTGCCGGTTTCAGGTAAATATCGTAAAAATTTTCCATCACTAAAGGCAGTAAATACTCCTATTCTAGTTACATCTCTGGCTTCCATCTTACCTTCTGCAGTGATGATAGAAGTATTGAATCGGCTCACTTTTCCTGATTCTGTCATTTCTTCTTGTAGCATAAGCCACAAAGTACGTAGCTCTTCAATCGTGGGCTGTTGTTTTCGTTCTGCCATTACAGTTAAAAATTCAGTTCGATTAGGCTTTTGAGCCGAGATCATCGAGTTTTCCAAAACGCTGCGGCTATCATTACTTATTTGACGTACCGTACCAAACAATTCACCTAAAGAGCCCGACTTTTCTTGTAGCAGACTTTCTTTTTCTGCCAGACCTTTTTCATGATCTTGAAAAGATTGATTGAGTAATGCCGTTCTTTGTTCTTCAAAGGCTAACTGTGCTTTTGCTTCGGCTAATAAGGTTACTTGATCATCACGTGCAGACACGAAATTTGCTTCGCGTAATTTATTTTGCTGTTGTTCTAATACACCTTCGCGTTTGACCTGATCTAACAACGCATCTAAATCAGCGGGTTTATCGGCTGCTTGTAGTGATGGCAACAGCAATGCGCTTAATATTAGTGTTGAAATGATAAATCTCATGGTGCCATCCCCGTTGTTTTGACGGGTAACACCAGTAAATCTGGCGGTAGTTGTTTCATGGCGACCTTCAATGCTTGATTGATTGGTTGACGATATTCATTTGGCAATACTTGCCAGCCATTATTCCAAATACCCGCTTCTAAACCATCTAAGGTCAGGTAATATAGGCTAACGCGACCAATACGGAGAAAATCTACGGTTCGAGTCATCTCATCAACGGTTAATTGATCACGGTAAGCTTCGATCGTCCGACCATATTCAGTTTCGACTTGATAAGCTTCAAGGATGCGACGGTATTTTTCAGCAATAGTGACATCCGCACGTTCCATCAAGGTTTGCAATTGTGCAATTCGCGCTTGACGTTCTTTTGGCAAGAAGGGTAGATCTAAAGCAACAAACTGCACCATAGTATCAATCATCTTTAGCATCAATGGCACAATATCACGCTGAGTAGATTCAATATTTCGAAGTTGAACATTGATTGAATCTAATTCTTTTTGTTGTGACGATACTAGTTTATCAAGTTGATCGTTATAAGCACGTAAACTATCTGTTTGGCGCAATGTTTCGCGATATTCCGCCAACAATTGGACAGTCTCATCTGCTAAACCGTCAATCTGTTGCTGTGATTTTTGAGCGGCAACATCGGTTTTAACCTGTGAATCAATGGCGTTTTCAAGACTTCCCGCCTGCGATGCGAGCGGTATCATGGTTAACAGTATGGTTATCAACCCATGACGTCGAATCCATTTGTATTTTTGCATAAGCTATTTTTCCGTCTATATTTAAGTTTGCATATATTAAAACACACAACTACCCAAAAAATCAGACCGCAATAGTAACAAGAGAATGTGAACAGTGAAACGGCAATATAATGAACTCATCACGTATTTCAGGCAAAAAAAAGGCCAGACATTAAAGTCTGACCTAAACCTTCATAAGAAGGAGAGAGAAATCAAGAAACTACATCTTAAAACTTGTTAGACATGATACTGCTTGTAACTAGTTTAATAATGAGCGACTTATCCCAATAAATCGGGAATTTATTCCTGTCTCCTATCAGCATTTATATTTACTGGCTTACGATGACAATCCATGACTGATGGCAAACCGCATTAATTCTGCTGTTTTATTAATATCAAGCTTACTTTTTATTTGAGTCAGGTTATTCGCGACCGTTTTATAGCTAATGCCTAGTAAATTTGATGTTTCAGTCATGCTTTTGCCTTCACCTAACAATCGTAAAATTTCTAGCTCTCGGCGTGATAAATCACTTAATGCACTGGTACCGGCTCCAATATTTAACATAGCTAATTGCTGGGCAGTATCTGGGCTAAGATATGTTTTACCGGCTAACACTTTCTCAACGGCTTCCACCAAATAATCTGCCGCATTATTTTTAGTTATATAGCCTTTGGCCCCGGCTTGCATTGCACGAGAGGCAAAGACTGGGTCTTCATGCATACTAAACATCAACACTTTGGCATTTTCGCGATTAGCCCGCATTTTGCGTAACACTTCAAGACCACCGATACCCGGCAAGGTAATATCTAACAAAACCATATCGGGATAATTTTCTTGAAACAGTCGATAGCCTTCTTCACCCGTTTCCGCTTCAATCACTTTGGCATTAGGGATTTGTTGAATGAGTTGACGACAACCCGCACGGACGATAGGGTGGTCATCTACCACTAAAATTGTGATCACATTCATGTTTTATCATTTCCTTTTAATGGGATTAATACCCTTACCTGTAGGCCTCGCCCTTCTTCAGTGTCAAATGCAATTCGTCCACCCAAGGCACTCACGCGTTCACGCATACCAATTAAACCGAAGCCACGTACTAAGTTGGCATGAAAACCGACACCATCATCTGTTACCGTCACTTTAACGGATTCATTCTCGCGTCGCGCCTCTACTTTTACATGACTAGCATGAGCATGGCGTACGCAGTTGGTCGTACATTCTTGCACAATCCGATAAATGGTTACTTGCAAAGTGTCAGGCAAATTTTGAAAGTCGCCGACAAGATCCCATTCCCAGTCAATTTCCGGTTGTCTATCGCGCCAATTATGTAACATATCCCGCAGCGCATCGACTAAACCCAAGTCATCTAAGGTCAACGGTCGTAAGCGACTTAGCATCTTTCGTACTAATGATTGCATATGGCTAGTAATGAGCTTAACAGATTCTACTTCTTGTTCTATTTCAGGCAGTTTATGTTCGATGGCTACACGTTCAATATTACCTAAGTCGACCCTTATGCCAAATAAGCAAGGTCCTAATTCATCATGTAATTCCCGCGATAAATCACGCCGTTCTTCTTCTTGAAGTGTCAACATGCTTCCTGCCAAAGCGTGATTTTCTGCCATCGTTTTGTCTAATACACTCGCCATATGATTGAAACGAAGTTGAATAGAAGACAGTTCTTTAACCACCGACGTGTCAACACGAGCGGAAAAATCACCTTTTTCCAGTTGTCCCAAAGCATCTTCAAGTGCCCCTAGGGGCTTCAAACCTTGACGTAACGCAATATAAATAAGGCCGACAATAAGCATTAAGAAAAAGATCCCTAACCAAAATAACACTTGTACGTCCGCCCAAACTTCATTAACTTCATCACTAGGGTCAGCCTCAACCACCAAGTAGCCGTAGGATTTACTACCTTTGGTGATCAAGCGACGGAAAGCCACTGCTTCTGGCTCCATCATTTTAATAAACCAGTTTGGCGCATCTGGCGTATTAATAAAGTGTGCGTTTTTTTCATGGCCAATGAGCGGTTCACCGCTCATATCTTCAAACCAAGCACGAATGTGACGCGTATCTCGCACACTGTCGACAATCATTATTAATCGTTCGCCCAAATCGTTCGAAAAGCGTAGGGTCGGCAAGGCATTGATTAACAAACCCTTAGCTAAATTGGTACTAGACTCCATTTCTGCAGCCAGAGCTTGCCGTGCGTTATGCACCATAAAATAGCCTGCAGCAGCAAAGTTAATCAATAATATAATGGTCACAATCACTACGATGCGAAATTTTAAACTCATAATCGGTCGGTATTTTAGCTAAGATAAGCTAGAATTATCGCACATCTTTAGATCTAGCCATTAGGAATAACCAATCATGCAAACTAATCACGACCTTTTTACTCGAGCCCAACAACACATTCCAGGTGGCGTTAATTCGCCTGTTCGAGCGTTTAAAGGTGTCGGTGGTGACCCTATTTTTTTTAGTGAAGGTAAGGGCGCTTGGTTAACAGATGCCGAAGGCAAACGTTATATCGATTATGTTGGTTCTTGGGGACCAATGATTCTGGGCCATGCTCACCCTAAGGTGATTAGCGCAGTTCAACAAGCGGCGTCTCACGGATTAGGCTTTGGAGCACCGACCGCAATTGAAATCGAAATGGCCGATACTTTATGTCGCCTAGTACCATCGATGGAATTCGTTCGCATGGTCAGTTCAGGTACAGAGGCCACCATGAGCGCAATTCGTCTAGCGCGGGGTTATACCAATCGAGACAAGATAGTTAAGTTTGAAGGTTGTTATCACGGTCATGCCGATTCGTTATTAGTCAAAGCAGGATCAGGTGCATTAACCCTTGGCGTGCCCTCTTCAGCCGGTGTGCCCGCTTCAGTAGCAGAACACACATTAACGTTGATCTATAACGACCTTGATTCTGTCCATGATTGTTTTGCAGAATTAGGTGACCAAATCGCTTGCATTATTGTTGAGCCTGTTGCGGGTAATATGAACTGCATTCCACCGAATGAAGGTTTTTTACAAGGCTTACGTGAGATCTGCGATCAATACGGCACTCTACTTATATTTGATGAAGTAATGACAGGATTTCGCGTGGCTTTAGGTGGTGCTCAACAATATTATGATGTAAAACCTGATTTAACCACATTAGGCAAAGTCGTCGGTGGTGGTTTACCCGTTGGTGCTTTTGGCGGCAAACGTGAAGTGATGGAACATATCGCACCACTAGGTCCGGTTTATCAGGCAGGCACCTTATCAGGTAATCCCATCGCAATGGCGGCGGGTTTAACCACATTGAAATTAATTCAAACACCTGACTTTCATAAAAACCTTGATGCTGCGGCTAAACGTTTATGTGAAGGTTTGCAAACGCTTGCTGATAAAGCCGGGATTGGTTTTACCACTAATCAAGCAGGTGGTATGTTCGGTTTCTTTTTCACTGATCAAAAACAAATAACCAGCTATGAGCAAGTCGTTCAATGTGATCAAGAACGCTTCAAAAAATTCTTTCATGGCATGTTAGATCGCGGTGTGTACTTAGCACCTTCGGCATTTGAAACAGGTTTTATTTCTGCCGCCCATGGTGATGCTGAAATTCAAGCCACATTGGATGCTGCTGAACAAGTATTTGCTACACTTTAAATCATGCGTTTTAAATGGATTTTAAAGGGGCTAACAACACTCTTATTGTGCTTTAGCCTTGTAAGTTATGCTCAAGAGCCCGATGTTTTATTACTTAAAACATATGATGAATCGCAAGATGTCACTGGCTGGTTAATGAGTGAAAAACTTGATGGTATGCGGGCTATTTGGGATGGACACACCCTCAAGAGTCGCCAAGGTAACCCGATTGCAGCACCACAATGGTTTATAGAGGGTTTACCACCATTTGATATTGATGGCGAGCTATGGACCAAACGCGGTGATTTTGAAAATATCGTGTCTATCGTTCGCCAACAAACACCCGATGATCGTTGGCAGTCTATTACTTACAATATCTTCGAAGTACCCAATCAATCGGGCGGCTTATTAGCAAGGCTGGCGGTGTTAGAGACCTATCTGGCTGAACATCAGAATCAGTACGCCTTCTTAAAAATAATTCCACAAACAGTCGTCAGCTCAACCAGCCAATTAAAATCTGACTTAGAAAAAATGACGTTAGCAGGTGGCGAAGGGCTGGTCGTACGCAAACCAGAAAGCCAATATCAAACAGGACGTTCGGATGTCGCTTTGAAAGTAAAACAATATCAAGATGCGGAATGTACTGTCATCGCCTACAAAGAAGGTAATGGTAAATACACAGGTAAAACGGGCGCTTTGCAGTGTGAATTATTATCGGGTTTAACGTTCTATATTGGTTCAGGCTTAAGCGATCAACAACGTGAATTTCCACCTAAAATAGGCAGCAACATTACCTTTAAATATTATGGCTTCACTAAAAATGATATACCGCGCTTTCCGGTATTTATGCGTGTGCGACCAACAGAATGAATTATCGCCCTTAGCTTTAGGAACTCAATCATGAACACTTTTTATTGGCACGATTACGAAACCTTTGGCATTGATCCTCGTTACGATCGTCCTTCACAATTTGCCGGCATTCGCACCGATGAAGATCTGAATATTATCGGCGAACCATTAATGATCTTCTGCAAACAAGCCAACGATAGTTTGCCGCATCCCCAAGCTTGCCTTATCACCGGCATCACGCCGCAACAAGTAAATGAAAAAGGCATGCCCGAAGCCGAATTTATTAAACTTATCTACGATGAGCTTACTGAACCCAATACCTGCGCCGTAGGTTATAACAGCTTACGGTTTGATGATGAATTCACTCGTTTTACTTTGTATCGTAACTTTTATGATGCCTATGGCCGTGAATGGCAAAATGGTAATTCACGGTGGGATATTATCGACATGGCGCGACTTACCCGAGCTTTACGTCCAGAAGGCATTAACTGGCCTGATCGTGAAGATGGCAAACCGAGTTTCAGACTAGAAGCATTGACTGCCGCAAATAACATCGAACATGTGGGTGCCCATGATGCCTTAGTTGACGTGCGAGCAACCATTGCGCTAGCTAAATTGATTAAAACCGCACAACCAAAATTGTATGACTTTGTTTATCAACATCGTCAAAAAAATGCAGTCGCACCTTTATTGAATATTCATGAACGCACGCCAGTGATTCACGTATCAAGAATGTATCCCGGTGAATTTTGTGGTGCAGCCTTAGTGGTTCCAATTGCACAAGATCCAACGAATAATAATGGCATCATTGTCTATGATCTTCGCCACGATCCAAGTGATCTTATCGAACTTGATGCAAATACTTTACGTGAACGTTTGTTTACGCCGTTTAAAGATTTACCAGAAGGCGTAAGTAGACCAGCATTAAAAACATTGCACATCAATAAATGCCCTGTCGTCGTACCAGAAAGTACTCTGAATGCAGCAGCAGCCGAACGTTTGCAAATAGACAAAGCACTGCATTACAAACATCTGCAACAACTCAATGACGCTGGTGATCTGACTGCGAAAATTAACGCCATCTTCACCAAACCTGACTACGAAGCGAATGATGATCCCGATGCAGGTCTGTATTCTGGTGGATTTTTCAGCGCCAACGATAAACGTAAAATGGAATTAGTTCGCACCGCAAATGCCGATGCGTTACGAGTAATGCCAATCCCGTTTGAAGATGCCCGTTTACCTGAAATGTTATTTCGTTATCGTGCAAGGAATTGGCCCGAGAGCTTATCGGCTGATGAACAGGAACAATGGCAACAATATCGTCAGCAACGTTTGACTGATGAAGGTAATAGTAAGATTTTGACATTAGCACGTTTTTTTGACGCGCTTGAGGAGTGTCGCGAAGGTGATATTTCGGCTGAAAAAAATTCACTTTTAGATAAGTTAGAAGAATATGGGCACCAACTACAAACTAAGCTAGCACCCTAAATCAATAACTCCTCATACAGAGCTAGATTTAAATTTACTGGAATAAGATGCTAAAAGAATTTTTTGTTGTAGGCTCATATAAAAATGAAGAAATTCTTTCTGCTATTCAGTGGTATTTTGAGTCCAAAAATTTTCATCTTGAAAAGGCGATTGCTGTTCGAGCACCTGTGACTATTGAAGACAAAAAGGAAATACGCATAGCATATTCCAATTATTTCATATCATTAATGGCTGCAATAGAAGTTCTCCTCGAATCAAGCTATAGGCATCATCAGGATTTTCGTGTTGATCTATATGAGGCTCTCGCTTTTGAAGGAAGGTCTGGTGAGAATAGCTATAATTACTTACGTGAGTAGCGTAGACTTCTAATAAAAATAAAACTATAAACAAAATAAACCTAGCTAAAGTTAGATGTAATCGTGATCTATTAAATCCTAATGTTCATTTTTTGCGTGGCCAAAAAACGAACCAAAAAAGGCCAATCCCATGCTCGCCCTAACGGGTTCCCTGCGATCCTCAGAACTGAATGAAATACTACGCAACTCGCTACGCTCAAACACCGCAGTATTTGATCATTCAGTTCTTCCGGTACTCGGCTTCGCATCAAGGGTATCCGTTGGTATTATAGTAAAGATAAATGAGACTTAGATTCTTACCCTTTAGTTTTTGGAAATCAGGCAACAAGGGTGGCCTTTTCTTTAGTTGTTTCTTTTGGCCACACACAAATTTGTCGGGAACAAATTTGAACACCAGAGGTGGCCCGAAGGGTGAGTATCAAGATGATACGAATAACAGAAATGAACGCTCAGCGGCAGCGTTAAGGCCTCTAATTAAACCAAAGCTCGCTGAGATAAAAATGAATCCAAAGTAATTCATAAACAGGCTTTGTTGGGTTTCGTACCTTAACCCAACTTCCCATATTATCGCCATTGAATATTTATACTCAAATGGAACTTAAAAGGCCGGTGGCTTATTGCAATAAGCCACCGGCCTAATCCTAATTAAAAAGCGTATTGTCTGTGGTAACTATCATTGACAGCTTCAAAAATATTTACGAATGTTTGTGGAGATTGAATATCCACAGGAATGTGTAAACGACGAGAAATCTCTCTTGCTGAAATAACACCCCTTATTTGTTTGTTCTCAGGATCGGTCACTAAACAATGTTGCATGCCTTCTTTTTTTAACGCCTCAATGAGATCTGCTATTGAAATAAGATCAAGTAGACGGTAATGCAGGCCTTTGATATTTTGCCGTTCTAGCATCAGATCATGCACAGTTAACTGATGCCTATTAAAGCCTTTTTTCTGTTCAATCAAAAATTGTTGCTCATTTAATTCGTTATGGCTGATGGTACCAATCAACTCATTATTCTTATCTACAACTAACTGTAAGTGTACATGGGCTTTTTGCATTAAAAACAAGGCATCACATGCCAGCGTATCTTCATCGATAACTAATGGTTGGTGTTTTTTAAAGTCGGTAAAGATATTACGAACTGATGAGTCTAATGAGACTTCATTAAATTCTTCAGGGTGCACTAAATGGGCATGGCTATCAAGTGATACTAAATGTATATTTTTCATGGTTATTATCCTTCAATATGTATTTTAAATGGCCCGCGCTATGCAGAAGCATTCGTGGCGTGACCAAAATTTTAAAATGATTAACTGAAGAATATAGGTGGGGCTCTTATGCCATGACCATCCACAACCTCACGGTAAATGATATTGAGACTTACGGCTGAAATAAACAAAGCCGTGTTAACAATAATGGGCTTTGACTGTTGTGCTGAAGCAATTATGAAAGGCAGATCATTATCAAAATCATCTGAGATGATGCCAGACTTTTGTGTAGCATTATCTTGTGTTATTAAGAGCTGTTTATCGGTGTCCGCATGTGCATGAGCATCGCCACACGTTATCAGTAAAACAAAGATAATTTGGGAAATAAATCTGTTAATTTCACTATCCTAAAATTAGATTAAACAAAATATTTGTTTAATGAAAATGCTTACCGTACTAAAAAAAGACAATGGAAATTAAGATTAGTTCTACATAAAAGATGTTATTTTTAAAATCATTTGTTACTAACGTAAATTTCATCAACTAGAAAGAGGCCAAACTGCTGTTACCGCTCTTCGCTACTTATCGTGAAACCAATGCCTGTTTAATATATTTTTCCAACTTATGGGGTTTAGTAATCGGTGCAAATCGATAAAGTGGCTCACCATCCCGACCCATTAGAAACTTAGTGAAATTCCATTTTATTTTTTTGCCAAATAAACCTGGCAAGGCATTACGCAGATAATCAAAAATCGGATGACTATCTAACCCATTGACATCAACCTTCTCGGTAATCAAGAAATCTATCCCGTAGTTAATAAGACAACCTTCAGAAATAACCTTGGCATCATCGTTCCGCTCCTGCTGACCAAACTGGTTACAAGGAACACCGATAATCACTAGCCCCATGTCAGCATATTATTCATGCAATTTTTGCAAGCCCTCGTATTGAGGTGTAAAACCGCATTCGCTAGCAGTATTCACTATCAAGATAACCTTGCCTTTGTATTGAGATAAATCAATAGCTTTACCTTGCAGGCTATTGATAGAAAAGTCGTAAAGCTGAATCATAGTGATTGTTCCTAGTCGGATTTTAAGAAAAGATGTCGTAGAC
>Ga0105054_10007799_pt1 | contig 14393 bp, 8 predicted proteins | sample BON02_FD_78091 | JGI IMG/M metagenome (GOLD analysis project Ga0105054, IMG submission 78091) | Freshwater microbial communities from Lake Bonney liftoff mats and glacier meltwater in Antarctica - BON-02 (megahit assembly) | ecosystem: Environmental > Aquatic > Freshwater > Ice > Glacier...
CTGCTGGCGTTGGACAGGTTGACCGTGAACACGGCGTCTGCGCCTTCGGTTACGGTGACCTCGTTCACGCCAGCGGCTGAACCGGCAGTGCCGACTTTGGTGATGGTGGGAGCAGGAGCGGGAGCGGGTGTAGCAGCAGAGGCTGCCGCAATCGTCTGGATGCTTGGCGGTGGCGTGAAGCCAAACTCAAAGGCCAGGGGGTTCACGCCTTCGGTTACGCGGAGCAGTTGCCCAAAGGTGTTGTTGTAATCGGACGGACCCAAGCCTTCGGCCACGCGCAGCAGAGCTACAACGTTGCTGCCGCCAGCATCAGCTACACCGCCGACGCTCAAACCAGCCGCTGGGGCTTCAAGTTGGGTGCTCAGATCGGTGGTGCGCTCCAGCGCTTCTACGATGGCGGCAGCCGGCGTGCTTGTTGCGATGTCCTGCGCGGACAGCCGCTGGCCGGACTCGGTCATGTTGTCGCCAAGCTGAACGCTTTGCCCTGGCGCGACGGCCAGCAATTGGCCGTCTACTTCGATACGAACATCGCCTACAGTGCTTACGGTTTCACCTTCTTGCAGGGCATCGCCAGTTTTGAGGACGCGGCTGGTGCCTTGGGCATTGGTAGCAAAGGCAATGCCCTCGCCCGCTACGGAAGAAACAGTTCCAAATTTTGCCATGGCGATGTCCGATGAAGAATGGTGTGGAAACCGAATCGGTCTGGGTGTTGGTTCAATTGCCCTCACTGCCCGTCTGTGCCGGCGCCGATCAAACTAGGGGAGGGCCAGTTTTTTAACAGGCACGCATATCAGAGTGTACTCAGTCTATGTAAAGTCCCGGACCGTTGTATATACTTCAAGCGGTATCCGTTGTGCATGGCCTGCGAGGTCATGGCTGGGGCAATTGGGCAACTCAGCGCATCCAAGAGCAAGCCGGCATGAACGCCAAACTGCACAAAAACGCCTGCACCATGTCCGCTGTGCGCGCAAAGATTGCCACCAGCACCGAGCGCTTCTATGTGCTCGCAAAGCGCTACGGTGTGACCGAGGCCACCGTCTACAAATGGCGCGCCCTCCAGAGCTTTGAGGGCAGTCCCACACCGCCCACGCATTGCAGACCACGCTCACAGCGGCGCAAGAGGCCATCTTGGTGGGGCTGAGCAAGATGCTTCTTCTGCCCTTGGATGACATGCTGGTGGTGACCCGGGAGTTTTTGTGCAAGGATCTCGCGCGCTCTGGGCTGGAAGTTTCCGCAATTGGCTTTGAAGAGCAAGACGCCGATGCAAGCGATGAAAGATTGGTACGCTATCCATATACATCTCTTTCACAGGCGTCCTTATGACCGTCCGGGATGCTAAAAATATCTGAAATATGGGTAAAAGACGAAACGTATTTTGTGAAATTTGATTGCATCCACAACATCAAGTCACTCGCTCAAGTTCTTGTCGGACACGCAAAACTGTGGCGGGTACAGCAAGCCTTGGGGTGCTATGGTTCCAGTCTTCGACGGCCACCTACTGCCTGGGCAACACTGCTCTGCCTGTGGCTGGTTTTTGCAACATCGGTTGCCGCCCCTGACCTGGACAAGACCCAGGCTTTGGCCTTGGAGCGGCACGGCGTTCGCGCCGCTGAAACCATAGCTGCCTGGCGTCGCCTGGTGGAGGACTCTAAGGCCCTGCCCGACAACGACAAGCTGAACATGGCCAACACATTTTTCAACCGCCGAATGTTGTTCGAAGATGACATCGTGGTCTGGAATCAGGTCGACCACTGGGCCACCCCGCTTGAATTCATGGGGCGCGGCAGCGGCGATTGCGAAGACTATGCCATCGCCAAATACATCACCCTGCAAATGATGGGCATGAGCAACGAGCGCATGCGCCTGATCTATGTGCGCGCCAAAAGTGGCGCGACCGCTTCGGTTGCCCACATGGTGCTGGGCTTTTATCCGCAGCCGTCAGACGAGCCGCTGATTCTGGACAACCTGATCAGCAGCGTGCGCCCGGCCTCCCAGCGCCCGGACCTGTCCCCCATCTTCAGCTTCAACAACAACGGCCTTTGGGTTGGCGGTGCTAGCGCCTCCAGCGCCGACCCCACCGCCCGTCTGTCTCGCTGGCGCGATGTGCTTGATCGCATGCGCCAAGAGGGTCTCTAGCCAACGCACTTGTTCTGCCCAGCAAATCTACCATGTCCCTTGTTAAACAGCTCTGGATGGCTATCGTCCTGATCATGACGCTCACCTTTGGCGGCAGCCTGGTTGTGAGCGTGCTGTCGGCGCGCCATTACCTGGAGCAACAACTTCAGGTGAAAAACATCGACAACGCCAATGTGCTGGCGCTGGCGCTGTCACAGCTGCCCAAAGACCCGGTGACGGTCGAGCTGCTGGTGGTGGCGCAGTTTGATCTTGGCCACTACCGCTTTATCCGCATCGTCGCGCCGACCGGCGAGGAGCTGATGGTGCGCGAGTCAACCCAGGCGATCAAGGGCGCGCCGCGCTGGTTCGTCAACCTGATTCCGATTCGCGTCGTGCCCGGCCAGGCGCTGATCCAAGATGGCTGGAAGCAGTACGGCACGCTAAGCCTGGCCAGCCAAGAGCAATATGCCCACCAAAACCTGTGGAACGGCACTCAGCAGTTGCTGCTGTGGTTTGTGTTGGCCATCGCGGTTGCAGGGGCCATCGGCATGCTGCTGGTCCGCGCCATTACGCGCCCGCTGGCCGAGGTGATGGGTCAGGCCCAAGCCATTGCCGAGCGCCGCTTTTTGAGCATCGCAGAGCCCCGAACGCCCGAGCTGCGCAGCGTGGTGCGCGCCATGAACAGCATGGTTGAGCGGCTCAAAGCCATGTTCAGCGACGAGGCCACCCGCTTGGAGACGCTACGCCAAAAAGTCAACCTCGACCCGCTGACCGGCTTGTCAGGGCGTGAGCATTTTCTGTCGCAACTGCGTGAGGTGTTGACCAGCGAAAGTTTCGGCGGGCAAGGCACGCTGGTGGTGGTGCGCCTGATCGATCTCAACGACCTCAATACCCGGCTCGGCCACCAGCGTACAGACGCCATGCTGAAGCAACTTGGCGTGCTGCTCAAAGACAGTTGCCAAGACCGGCTGGGCTGGCAAGCAGGGCGTCTTCGGGGCGGCGAATTCGCTGTTGTCTGCCCCGATGTTGGCGCCCCTGGCCAAGCCGCGGCCGGCTTGCACCAACTGCTCAGCCAGCGTTGGTTGCCAACCTGGGCGACCGATGTGCCTGATTTGTTCCAGATCGGGGCGGTGCCTTGCTGCCAAGGGCAGCAGGTTGGCGACCTGCTCAGTCAGGCAGACGAAGCCTTGGCTCGTGCAGCGACCCAAGACGCAAACAGCTGGTATGCCAGAGAGGCCGAAGCAGGCCGCCCCGCGCTAGCGGCCGCGAAATGGCGCAGCCTGCTCACCCAAGCCGTTATCGAAAACAATCTGCGGCTGGCTTTCTACCCAGTGGTCGCCAGCCACAACCAGATCGCCATGCACCAAGAGGGCGTGATTCGACTGCAGCTTGACACGGCAAAAGACCTGCTGAGTGCGGGCAGCTTCATGCCAATGGCGGCGCGCCTGAACCTGACGGCCCTGATTGACCTGCAGGTCGTCAGGCTCGCCATTCAATACCTGGACACCCATTCGGGCGACCTGGCCATCAACCTGTCGGCCGAAACCATTGCCGACGCTGGCTTTAAGCGTGAACTCGTGCGGCTGTTGCAGCCCAATGCCGGCTTGTGCAAGCGCTTGCTGCTTGAAGTAACCGAGTACGGCGTGTACCGGCAGTTCGCTGCTTTTGGCGACTTGCTGCGCTGTGTTAAGCCACTGGGCTGCCGAGTTGGCATTGAATATTTCGGCCAGCGTTTTGCCGAGGGCGACAAGCTTGCCAGCCTCGGCCTGGACTACATCAAGGTGCATCCCAGCTATATGCACGGCATTGCTGATAGTCCAGGCAACCAAGAATTCCTCATGGGCCTGTGCCGGATGGCACGCAACTTTGGCATTGCCGTGATCGCACTCGGTGTCGAATCTGAAGCCGATCTGCCCTTGCTGGCATCGCTTGGCTTTGATGGCATGACCGGACCCGGAGTTAAGTAAATGCGTACCAATTTTATCGTTACCCTGAGTTGGGGCACCACCCAGGCTTGTTTTCGATAGCGTACCGATTTATTTACCGGTTTTGAAACCTTGAAGCAATCAACGACACCGACACCGACACCGACACCGACACCGACACCGACACCGACAGCGAGGCGTGTTTCAGTACTCAAACTCTGCAATTTTGATTAAAAAGTTTGTCAGATACGCTAACCAAGATAAAACTCAGCCAGGTCTATGTCGTCATTTGGCCTCAAAAAATGTCCCCTAAAAAAATCTATCCGCATCAAATTATTTATGTTGCTAGTGCCATTTTGCTCGTTGTTGCTTTGTTGGTTGGTGCCACCGTCTTTGTAGTCATGCAACGCCAAGCCATGGGATTGCTGAGTAAAAACCTTCAGGCGTCTCTTCAAAGTAGATTGCAACTGATACAGAGCGAAATCAGCAATCGCTTGGATGTGACGATGCTGGCTGCCACGCGACCCCTGCTGATTGATGAGGTGCAGAAAGCCAATAATCTTTTGCATTCTGCAGCCGCCGAGCTGCAAATCAACACATTCGCGCAGAATTTGCTTAAAACAGGATTTGCAGCCGTTGCATTGTTTGATGGAGGGGGGAGAAAATTAGCGCATGCTGGCACTTTTACACAAAAGCCAGCGTCGGCTGCCCTACTCAACTTGCCTGGGCGCGTGCAGCTCATTTGGAACGGGCAATTGTTGCTGCATGCCGAGATCGAGATCAAACAGGCGGGTCTGGTGGTTGGCAGGATCATCACGCAGACAACAATGCCCACCACCATGCGGATGCTCAAAGAGTCACGTCTGCTGGGCGCAAGCGCAGATATGGCGCTGTGCGCGCTATCTGGCGTCAATCTGCGGTGTTTTCCAACGACTCTCAATCCGCGCGTTGCGACAATACCGCATATTGCCGCTGGTGCTGACTCGCGACCAATAGCCTATGCTTTGGCAGGTAAAACTGGCTTCGTACAATTCCAGGACCAGCGCGGCCAAGAGGTGACGGCAGCATACGCGCCAATAGGCGATGTCGGACTCGGACTGGTACTGAAAATAGACCAATCGGAGCTCTTTGCGCCGGTATGGAGCCAACTGCGCAATCTGCTTCCAATGCTGCTGGGGATGTTGATAATTTCACTGCTGGCGCTGCGCGGGTTGCTTGCCCCGCTGGTGCGCCAGTTGAAGCAATCTGAAGCGCAAGCGATCCAACTGCGCGCCGATTTGGGTGACAGCGAGCTGATGAGCCGCAGCCTCACTGAGAGCATGGCAGAAGGTGTGATCACCGTAACAACAGAGAACATCGTGCTCCAGGCCAACACAGCAGCGCTGCAACTTTTTGGCTATTCTAAAGATGATCTTTTAGGCCGTAACGTTGCAGAACTTTTGCCGGAACGCTACCGCCGCCAAAACGAGGACGTCATTGCTGCGTTGGCAGCGCAGCCTGAAGCGTTCAATATGCGTGGCCATGAAGTGCGCAGCCTGCGCAAGGACGGCGGTGAATTCTCAAGCCGCATGTCGTTTTCTGACACCTGGGTCGGGGGACAGCGCCTGTTCACTGCGGTGATTGTGGACATCAGCGAGCACAAGCGCATTGGCAATGCCCTGCGCGCCAGTGAATTGCAACTGCGCACGATCACCAACAACATGCCCTTCTTGATTGCCGAGCTGGATCGGGAGTTCAAATTCATCTTTCACAACAAGGCCTATGAGGACGTTTACGGCCTGAGCAACGAGCAGCTGCGTGGCCGAACCGTGATGGAAGCAATGGGCCAGAAAGAGCACGAACATGTGCGCGAAAAGATGGAAGAGGTCTTGCGCGGTTACCCGGTCAGCTATGAGCGCGACATCACAACCCACCGGCAGGGTGTTCGGCGCTATACGATCAGCTATATCCCGCGCCATGGCGAAGGCGCTGACAGCGGCCAGGTCATCGGTTTTTACGCGCTGGGTAACGACATTACCGAGCTCAAGCAAGCCTCAGACCATTTGGCTTACCTGGCGAACTACGACGCTCTGACCGGGCTGCCCAAGCGCGAGCTGTTCATACAGCGTCTGGAGCAAGCGATGCTGGCGGCTCAAGCCCAAGACAGCCTGGTGGCTGTTGTATTTCTGGACCTGGTTCGTTTCAAAAACATCAACGATGCGCTGGGGCATGAGGTTGGTGACGTGATGCTCAAAGAGGTGGCGCAGCGGTTGCTGTCAACGGCGCGCAGCACCGACACGGTTGCGAGGATATCGGGAGACGAGTTCATGCTTGTGCTGACCGACATCTATCGCGTGGACGCCGCCGCTCGCATAGCGCGAAGGATCCTACAGGCCTTCGAGCCGCCGTTTCGCATCGCCGGACGCAACTTGGCCATGACCGCAAGCCTTGGCATCGCCCTATTTCCCCTTGACACAAGCGATATTAGTGAGCTGTTGGGCTACGCCGATCTCGCGATGTACAAGGCCAAGGCAGTAGGTAACAACCAATATCAGTTTTACACCGCAGAGATGACCAGCCACGCGGTGCAAGCATTGGCGCTGGAAAACGAGTTGCGTCAGGGCCTTAGACGCGATGAATTCTTCTTGCACTATCAGCCGATCGTGGATGCTGGTGGCTCCATTGTGGGCGCCGAGGCTTTGCTACGTTGGCGAAACAGTCGACGCGGGCTAATTTCTCCAGCGGATTTTATTCCGTTGGCGGAGACGACCGGTCTGATCTTGCCGATTGGCGAGTGGGTGCTGCGCCAGGTCTGTTTGCAGGCAAAGGCATGGTGCCAGTCCAACAGCACCTTGTTGGGTATAGCAATAAATGTTTCGGCACGTCAGTTCAGGTATGGCGACCTGGCCAAGACCATCAAGGCGGTCTTGGCAGAGACCGGACTCAATCCCTCTTTTCTGAATATCGAGATCACCGAGGGTGTCTTCATGCACAATGAGCAGGAAATACAAGATTTGTTCCATCAGCTCAGCAAACTCAACATCGCCTTTTCGATCGATGACTTTGGCGTTGGCTACTCGAACTTTGCTTACTTAAAGCGTTTTCCAATTAACAGCATAAAAATTGACCGCTCTTTCATTCAAAGCATAACAACCGATCTGAGCGATGCCGCGATTGTGAAAGCCATTATACAAATGGCCCACGGTCTGGGTCTCAAAGTGGTTGCCGAAGGTGTGGAAACGCAAGAGCAAAAAGAGTTCTTGCTGGCGCATGGCTGCAACTTTTTGCAAGGTTATTATTTTAGTCAACCGCTGTTGCCAGAGGCGTTTACCGAGCTGCTCAGCCTTGACAAGCCTTTGTTCAATAGCAATTCGCAAGAGCTCCAGATTTGAGGTGTTTGAATATTCAATTTCATCGACAAAACAGGGGTGCTGTGATGCTTGTTGGCTGGCTGCGAAAAATGCGCTTTGACAGCGTGCACGCAGCAAGGCCGCAGCAGGGCCGCAGCTAGGGCGCAACCATGTGCCGCTGGCTGCGCAGGGCTGCATTGTTTTATGGAAACAGTTTTTGTTCAAGCCGAACAAGCCCTGAAAAGAGAGAGACCCTTATCGCTTGCCGACGCTGTACAGCTGAAATGTTCGACAACAGTTAAAAAATACATCACTGCAAGCCTGGGACTTATCCACCTCACTTTCACGTTGCATCGAATATGTTACATTGCCTTGGTGTCAGGCCAATTAAAGTAAGGTGCGTATGCCGAATGTAGAGAGCCCGATTGAGGCTCCTATTGCCGCTGTTGACCGTGCTACGGACGAGTTGCTGGCTTGTTTGATGATTGTCGCCCGTGCGCATGGCGAGACACCCACCCGTGACGCGTTGATGGCGGGCTTGCCAGCAGAGCATGGCCGTCTCATCCCGAGTCTTTTTGCTCGCGCTGCACGGCGTGCCCACCTGAGCAGCCAGTTGGTCCGCAGTCCGTTGGCGCAATTGAGGGACGCGCTGCTGCCCGCCATCGTGTTGCTTAAAAACGAGCGCGCCTGCGTGCTGTTGGGCTTTAACGCCGAGCGCAGCCAAGCGCGTGTGCTGTACCCCGAGCTTGGCGATGCCCCGGTGGATGTTGCTGTGGCCGAGCTGGGCGCGCACTACCTGGGTACTGCCATCTACGCGCGCCCAACCCAGCGCTTTGATGCGCGCACGCCAGAGGTGCGCGCCGGGCGCCATGGGCACTGGTTCTGGAGCGTGATTGCCGAGAGTCGCCCGCTGTACCGCGACGTGTTGCTGGCAGCCTTTTTGGCCAACCTGTTCGCGCTGGGCATGCCTTTGTTTGTTATGAACGTTTATGACCGCGTTGTGCCCAACGCGGCGTTTGACACCCTGTGGGTGCTGGCGTTGGGCCTGTCGATCATGCTGGTCAGCGATCTGGTGCTGCGCACCATGCGTGGGCGCTTTGTGGACTTGGCCAGTAGCCGCGCCGATGTCAAGTTGTCTGCCTTCATCATGGAGCGGGTGCTGGGCATGCGCATGGAGCAGCGACCAACATCGGCGGGCTCGTTTGCCAGCAACCTGCGGGCCTTTGAGTCGGTGCGCGACTTCATCGGCTCTGCCACTGTGGTGGCTTTTATTGACCTGCCGTTTGCGCTCATCTTCTTTCTTGTGATCGGCTGGATTTCCCCGCTCATGCTGATCCCGCTGTCTTTGGGTGCGCTCACCATGCTGCTGTATGCACTGGCGGTGCAAGGGCGCATGCACGGGTTGGCTGAGACCACCTACCGCGCTGCAGCGCAGCGCAATGCCACGCTGATCGAGGGCTTGGTTGGTTTTGAGACCATCAAGGCGCTGGCTGCCGAGGCGCCGATGCAGCGCAAATGGGAAAAAAGCGCTGCTTTGCTGGCCCTTGTGGGCGCGCAGCTGCGCCTGCTCTCCAGCACGGCCAGCAACACCTCGGCTTTTGTGCAGCAATTTATCAACTTGGCCATCATCATCATCGGCGTCTACATGATTTCCGAGCGCGAGATGACGTTGGGGGGCCTGATTGCCTGCACAATGTTGGCCTCGCGGGCCATGGCGCCGGTTGGGCAGGTAGCGGGCTTGCTGGTGCAATACCACACCGCTGCCACAGCGCTTTCCTCGCTTGATGAGGTGATGGCGCGTGAGGTTGAGCGTCCCGTAGAGAGTGCCTTTATCAGCCGCGGGCGCTTAAAAGGAGCGATCGACTTTCGCGATGTGAGCTTTGGCTATCCCGGGCAAAGCGCGCCCTCGCTGCGCAATGTGAGCTTGAGCATCAAGCCGGGTGAAAAAGTGGCGATTCTGGGGCGCATTGGCTCAGGCAAGACCACGCTGGAAAAACTGATTCTTGGCCTGTACCGGCCCATCTCGGGCGCGGTGTTGGTGGACGGCATTGACCTGCGCCAGCTCGACCCGGCTGAGTTGCGTCGCCAGATTGGCTACGTGCAGCAAGACGTGATGCTGTTCTACGGCAGCTTGCGCGAAAACATCACGCTCGCCGCCCCGCTGGCAGAAGATGCAGCCATTGTCAAAGCGGCCGAAATTGGCGGCATCTTGAATCTGGTCAACCAGCACCCGCAGGGTTTTGACATGTTGATCGGTGAGCGCGGCGAATCGTTGTCGGGTGGGCAGCGACAGGGTGTTGCCATCGCCCGGGCGGTCATCAACGATCCGTCTATTTTGCTGCTCGATGAGCCCACCTCATCGATGGACCATTCCAGCGAAGACGACATCAAACGCCGCCTGAGCGAGTTTGCCCGCGACAAAACCGTGCTGCTCATCAGCCACCGGACCTCGCTGCTGGACCTGGCCGATCGCATCATCGTGATGGACGGTGGGCGCATCGTGGCCGACGGCCCCAAAGAGCAGGTCATGACGGCACTGCGCCAAGGGCGCATTGGAAAGGCTGCGTGATGGGCAATCGAGACGAAAAGCTGTTTGCTCAAACGACAGCCCTCATCAAAGGGACCAGCGGCGCAAGCGACGCCACTTTCGGCCCCTTGGTGATGCGGCTCACGCCAACCGACGACCAAGAGCAATTGGATTGGGCGGGAGACGCCGACTGGGCCCGCTTGCAGCAAGAGCCGCTGCGCGCCAGGCGCTTGCTGCGCCTGGCTGCTGGGGCCTTGGTTTTGTTGGTGGTGTGGGCAGCTTTCGCGCAGCTTGATGAGGTCACCCGCGGCGAGGCCCGCGTTGTGCCCACCACCCAAGTGCAGATCATCCAGAGTGTGGACGGCGGCGTGGTCAAGGAGCTGCTGGTCAGGGAAGGCCAGGTGGTCGAAGCCGGCCAGTTGATGCTGCGCGTTGACCCCACCCGCTTTGTGTCTACCTTGCTGGAGAGTCAGGCCAGCCAGCAGGCTTTGCAAGCCAAGGCGCTGCGGCTGGAGGCATTGACACGCGGCACCCCCTTTAACCCACCACCCGAGTTGAGGCGCGATGCGCCCGAGGTTGTGGCGCAGGAAATGCGCCTGTATGAGTCAACTCGGGCAGGCATCAGCGCGCAGGTCTTCATCGCACGAAACCAGCTCAGTCAGCGCCAGCAAGAGCTGAACGAAGTGCGCGCCCGGCGCGAGCAGGCCGAGCGCAGCTTGGAGCTGATGACCCGTGAAATCACCGCCACCCGCCCACTGGTGGCCACCGGAGCTGTGTCCGAGGTCGAGGTGCTGCGGCTGGATCGAGAAGTGGCTGGCTTGCGCGGTGACCGCGATCAGTCCATCGCGCAAATTGCGCGCGTGCAGTCGGCTATTCAAGAGGCCTCGCGCAAGATCGAGGAGGTGCAGCTCAGCAGCCGCAATCGGATGAGCGCCGAGCTTTCTGAGACCATGGGCCGGCTGGCCAGCCAGTCTCAAGGCGAGCTGGCGCTGCAAGACAAGGTGGAACAAGCCGATATCAAGTCCCCGGTGCGCGGCACCGTCAAGCGCCTGCTGGTCAACACGGTGGGTGCGGTGGTTCAACCCGGCAAGGAAGTGGTGGAGGTGGTGCCGCTGGACGACACGCTGATTCTGGAAGTTCAAATAAGGCCAAAAGACATCGGCTTTTTGCGCCCAGGCCAGTCCGCGACAGTCAAGTTCACCGCTTATGATTTTTCTATTTACGGTGGGCTGGAAGCCGAGGTGAGCCAGATCGGTGCCGATTCTGTTGTCGACGAAAAAGGCAACGCCTTCTTTCGAGTAAAGGTGCGCACACTCAAGCCAAGCCTGGGTGCCAATCTGCCTATCATTCCTGGGATGGTGGCGCAAGTCGACATCCTCACAGGCAAAAAAACGGTGCTGTCCTACCTGCTCAAGCCGGTGCTGCGGGCCAAGGCCAACGCTTTAACCGAGCGATGAGATTGATGAAATGAGCGTGAAGACCCCATATTTCTTTCTTGCCCGTGCGACTGGCGTGCCAGCGCTCCTGCGAGAAATAGCGCCCGCGCGCGCCAGCAACCCCTGGGCCGCGCGGTCAGGGCGTGAAGCCCAAGTGGCGCGAGTATCAACAGCGGGCGTTTCCAACAGGGAAGTCGCTGCGCGGTTGTTGATCTCGGGTCGCAACGTAGAGGCCCGCGTGGGCGCTGGACACGTAAAACTCGGGGTGTGCGAGTGGATGCAACTGTTGCTGCGGCCGCACGCCTGGACAGCGCCGCTGCCATCGCCCGCCACCGAGCTGTTGGCATGACAGACCTGCTCCCCCCGGCCGCTCTCTTGATGTGCCTTCGCGATCCTCTGGGCCGCATTGTGGCCCTGACCCGGCAGGCTCTGGACCAGGAAAATATCAAGGCGCAGGGCTGGCAAGTGGTGGCTGCAGACGATGCCGAGGTTGACGCCTTTGTGCATGGCGAGTCCAGCCAGATTCAAGCGCTAAGGAAGACCGACATTGGCTTGGTTCGCGTGCTCGAAGACCTGATTGATGTCCTCATCAGCCGCGGATTGCTCCAGTTCACCGACTTCCCCGAGGCAGCGCAAGCCAAGCTCTTGGAGCGACGCCAGAGCCGTACCAATCTCTCCCACCGCTTGCAGCCCCTGCTGCTCAACGACGAACAGAACCTGTTTTAGCTCAATGGGCCAGCAAACCCCTTGTGTGGATCATCTGAAAGATTTCGAGCCGTCAGAGTCATCAGTTATGCTGGCAGAACCGCTTAAACCGATGGCGTAACGTTTTTTGCCAACAAACCTGCCATTGGTATTTTTCATAAATCTGATGCCCGCCTGCACCAAATTGTCATTGTTTATGTCGGCTATTTTGGCCTTGCCGTGCGTTCATGCGCAGGGGCTGCCAAAACCGTTGATCGAGGCGGCACGCAAGGCGGTTGCGAGCAACCCCGAGGTTCAGGCCCGCTGGAACGGCTTTAAAGCGGCCGGTAACGAGCGTGATGTAGCGCGCGGCGGCCTGTTGCCGCAACTTGACCTGACAGCGTCGCTGGGTCAAGAGAGTCGGTCGTTACCAACGCTTGGCAGCGGCAACAACAACACCTCAACCCAGCTCACATTCAGCCAAATGTTGTTTGACGGCTGGTTCACACCAAGCGAAATCAAGCGCTTGGGCTACGCCAAGCTGACACGCTATTACGAACTGGCTGAGGCTTTCGAGACCGTCGCCCTAGAGGCCGTACGGGCCTATATTGATGTGGTGCGTTACCGCGAGTTGGTCGAAGTTGCAACGCAAAACTACGCAGAGCACAGGCAAATCACCGGGCTGGTCGAAGAGCGTGCCAAAGCCGGTGTGGGTCGCCGGATTGATGTGGAGCAGGCTGTTGGGCGTCTGGCGCTGGCCGAGTCCAATTTGCTGATTGAGCTGACCAACCTGCACGACGTGAGCGCGCGCTACATGCGCATCGTGGGTGAAAGTCCGCCGACCAGCTTGGCGCCTTTGGCCGAGCCGTTCAAGCTTGGCGTCTTGCCCACCACCACCGATGCCCTGATGCGCGCGGGCTTGCAAGGCAGCCCAACCCTCAACGCCGCTGTTGAAAATATGCGCGCCTCCACCGTGGCCATCGATTCACGCAAGGCGGCTTATCTGCCGCGCCTTGAGTTGCGCGCCAACGCAGGCACGAACAACAGTACCAACGGCACGGCGGGCAACACACAGGCAAATGGCGTGCAGCTGGTACTCAACTACAACCTGTTTCGGGGCGGTGCTGACATGGCGCGTGAGCGCCAAGCGGTGAACCAAAACGAGCAGGCACGCGATCTGCAAGAAAAGGCCTGCCGTGACGTGCGCCAGACGCTGTTGATTGCTTTTAGCGATGTTCGCAGCCTCAACGAACAACAGGCCTATCTCAATCAGCACCGCCTGTCGATAGAAAAGTTGCGCGAGGCCTATCGCCAGCAGTTTGAAATCGGCCAGCGCACCCTGCTCGATATGCTGGACAACCAAAACGAATACTTCGAGGCCACACGCGCCTCTATCAATGCCCGCTACAACCAAGCATTCGCACAGGCGCGCACACTGGCCGGTATGGGGCAATTGGTGGCAGCACTTGGCGTGAATCGGGCCGACACGCCCAGTGCGCAGGAGGCCGGTCAAGACCGCAGCGGCATCGATTTTGCCGAGCTGTGCCCGCTGGACGGGTTGGCGGTTAACACCCTGGAGCAGCTCAAAGCGCAGGTTGTTCCTGTGGCCCGTGCACGGGTCACAGTGCCAATGCCACCGGCGTTGGTCGCGCAGGCGCCAACAACGGCACCAGCGCTGGTGCGAGCACCCGCAGCAACATTGGCGCTGGCACCCGCATCGGCACCAGCGCAGATGCAATCCCCGGTAGCGGCATTGGCGCAGGCACCCACCAACCTCAATTTGACTGGCGACGCGCTGTTCGAATACAAGAAGACCTCGCTCAAGTCCGAAGGCATGTTCAGGCTTGACAACTTGGTGGCGAACATCCGGCCCGATCAGCTCAAAATGGCGCCGGAACGCGCCTCACAGCTGTCTGTAGCGGCCGCTGAGTCAGATGTCTCCGGGGTGGTGGTGGGGCCCAGAGGCCATGGCGTAAACGTGGGGCTGTTTGCGCTGTCTGCCAACGCCGAGCGCGTTCGGGCTCAGCTGGAGGATGTTGGGCTGCCTGTGGTGAGCGACCCCATCGAGTCGGCGCGTGGTCCGTTGACGCGGGTGCGGGTGGGGCCGTTCGAGCAACGGGAGCAGGCGCAAGTCGCGGCTGAACGGGTGCGTGCGCTGGGGCTAGACGCGCATATTTATGCACCCCGGGTGGTGGTGCGGCCCAGAGGCCATGGCGTAAACGTGGGGCTGTTTGCGCTGTCTGCCAACGCCGAGCGCGTTCGGGCTCAGCTGGAGGATGCTGGGCTGCCTGTGGTGAGCGACCCCATCAAGTCGGCGCGTGGTCCGTTGACGCGGGTGCGGGTGGGGCCGTTCGAGCAACGGGAGCAGGCGCAAGTC
>Ga0105054_10007803_pt1 | contig 14388 bp, 7 predicted proteins | sample BON02_FD_78091 | JGI IMG/M metagenome (GOLD analysis project Ga0105054, IMG submission 78091) | Freshwater microbial communities from Lake Bonney liftoff mats and glacier meltwater in Antarctica - BON-02 (megahit assembly) | ecosystem: Environmental > Aquatic > Freshwater > Ice > Glacier...
ATGGATGTCAGCGAGGTACAATGGATGAAATCTGGGTCAGGTAATCAACTGGGAGCCAGTCAATCTACCTGTTGTCAGACTGAAGTGGTTCCGGAAAAGCAGTCGAAGAAACGTATTGTCGAAAAGAAGAGGGAGGAAATGGCAGAAGCTGCGACGAAACGAATGAAGCAAGCCGCAGACGAGTTGATTAAAAAGAAAGATGTCGTGGATTTATTGGACTCAGAATAGACACGTGGCAACGAAGTTTTTAAAACGAAGAAACCAATTTACGGAAAAGAGGAAATGCAAGATTATAAATTTAAGTTTCCAATGGTCCACTTCCCTTCTCGCAGGAGTCTTAGTTGACTGGAATGAAATTTGGTAATACTTTGTCGGTGACCAACACTAATCCACGACAAGCAAGTATCCTTAACAATGTTATACATACTATTTTCGCTGTCGACATCACAAGAACTGGTTGCTTCGTCCAAGATACAAAATTCGGGTTTCGATATGATGAGTCGAGCAAATCCAATCTTTTGCTGCTCCCCTAGACTAAGTTCATTTGACCAATCACACACCTTTTCTAGCGCGTCTGTCAACGACTCAAGACCAACACGAACCAATGCGTTTCTTAAAGTTTCATTGTCGAGGTTTTTGGATTCCAAAGGATATATTAGTTGATTGCGTAACGAACCTAAGGTCATGTATGGCTTCTGAGGGATGAAGAATATATCTGAATGGCGACTTACAGTGCCAGTGCCTGTCTCCCAAATACCAAGAATGGCTCGAAGCATTGTTGTCTTCCCTATTCCTGAGTCACCAGTTATCAGTATACTGTCACCACGAAACATTTCCAACGACAAGTCCTGGACGAGGCTTCTGCCTTTGCAAAGTACTGTGAGAGATTGAAGCGATAACCAAGCATTGTCATTCCCGTAAATAATATCCATGCCAACAACAGGCGACGGAGGATTTTGGAGTGATAACCATGCATTATCACTCTCGTAAATAATATCCATGCGAATAACAGGTGAAGTAGGGGTTTCGATCTTCAACAACAGGCCAACTTCCGTTGACAGCGTTTGAAGTCTTGAGAAGTCGTTCAAGTTTTCCGCAATAATCATCAAGTGAAATAAAACTTCATTAAAAGATCCAGAAGCTTGAAGTACCTTGGACATACTGCTGCTTGAGGTGGGTGTATGGTGACTATGAGAATGCCCATGAGTTAGGTGCAGTTCAATCGCGGGATTTATTTCTCGGTGCAACATCATAAAAGGAATAGCGGCTGCAAGCTGTCGATATAATTTGCTTGTTACTCCAACAAAATCTCTCTTGGATTTCCTAATGAACGTTTTCTCCTGTTTGACCCTATGTCGATTTTGGAGTTTAGATATCTCCTCGTCTTGACCTCCATAAAACAAAATCGACTCTGAGTATTCTCGGGTTCGAGTCAATGCATATCGATAATCATTGAATGATTCTATTTCTTCGCTATATAGACGAGGCAATTTACGGCCTATAAATCCAACGCCAAGAGTCCCAACAATTGAAGCGGCAACTGTAGTGCGAGATAACGACGTGGAAAGTTTATTGAGTATCCTGGTATAGAAATACAAGTGCACACCTGCCTGAAAAGTCTCTAAGAAAAGATCTAAGAATAGATCGACAAGTTTATCAACATCGGAAGCAATGTGTTGGTCCGGATTTGGTTCGTTCGGATTATTCGGTCGAATGAACCTATGAAGTAAAACATCATTAAGTCGCTTGGACCACAGTAACTTAAGCCTCCGCAGAACATAATTATAAAAGAAATCGACGGGTGAAAGTAGAACCAGAGCCATAGCATGAGTGATTGTAGCACGAACGAACCCTCGGGTGTTCCATGAACCCAATTGTTTGGTGGACAAGTGAGACAAAACAGTGCTTGATTTTCCTCGGAGGATCTGGGCAGCAACGACGCATAAGAGAAGAACCCACGACTCGTTTCGTTTACCATGTGAGTCAACGAAACAAAGTTCGACAGCTCTCATCATGGATCTGTCACTCGAAAGCAAGGGGGGCTCCTCAATTATATAACCATGCACCTAAAACGAAACATTACTGGCTCTTTCCCAATAATAATGGTGGGCCGAATTCAAGACTTCAAGCCTGAATTTTAATAGCTAGTATCAGTCCTTTTATAGTGCACCAATATACGCCTGAATTTTAATAGCTAGTATCAGTCCTTTTATAGTGCACCAATATACGCCTGGATTTATGCTATAGATGCATGATGGCTGTGCGCTGAGACATTTTTGATATCCATGCAACGACCCGAATTCATCCATACATAACTAGTCTTACTTTAATGGCTGCTATTTAATAAAACAATATTTTGAAGTACCATAAAAGCCTTTTTCAAACTGATGAGTTACTTTGTGCCATTTGATTTTAAAAACAACAATATCGATTACCAGGTATTTTAAAACATTACAGGATAGAAGCCATCAAACGATAATTTCTTAAAAAACAAGAGTATCTTGTTGAAAGAAAAGAGCCTGATGACAATCCGTGAGGTAATCTGAAGCAGCAGCATTATAAGAAATCCCTGAATTCAATCACTTCTGATGTTTACAATTTAATTGCATCCTTCAACTTGATAGCAATGTCGATTTATTTATTAAATAATGAATGACTTGAAGCACAAATGAATTTTATATTTTTAACTGAAATACAGGATTCAATAATTTCACGGGATCCCTTTTCCGGATTAGAAGGGAGATAACATCAAATGTACGTGCCAATACCACGTGCTAAAAAAAACTAAATATAAAAAGTTTTGAAACAGACAAACACACAACTAAAGAATAATAAATCAAGCCAACGGAATAAACAAGGATGAGTAAATATGTAGGTAGCATTGATCAAGGTACTACTAGTACGAGGTTCATTGTGTTCAATCACAAAGCCGAGATTGTGTCAGTGGAACAGATGGAACACTCTCAGATTATGCCTGCAGAAGGTCGTGTCGAACATGACCCTATGGAGATATGGAGTAACACCTGCAAGTGTATACAAGGAGCATTGGACAAAGCAGGTCTTACTTCAGCAGATATTGCTTCCGTGGGTATCACCAATCAACGAGAAACCACCGTTGCTTGGGATAGAACAACTGGTAAACCCTTATACAATGCGGTTGTCTGGATGGACATGCGTTCGAGTCACATCTGCGAAGAAGTAGCTACTCGACTGGGAGGGAAAGATGCACTTCGAGATCTTACGGGAATCCCCATTGTTCCTTATTTTGCAGGGACTAAAATAAGGTGGTTGATAGAAAACGTACCAGAAGTGAAATCTGCATATGAAAGCAATAATGCCATGTTTGGAACCATAGACTCATGGTTGATGTATTTGCTTTCTGGTAAGAAACAGCATCTAACCGATGTAACTAATGCTAGTCGTACTCTACTAATGAATATCCACACGCTTGCATGGGATGCAAAACTCCTGGAGATATTCAATATCGATGAAATGTCGTTACCGGAAATTCGAGCATCAAGCGAGTCTTACTTTGCAATAGAAGAGCCCGCTTGTTTGGCTGGTGTTCCGGTTGCTGGTGTATTAGGAGATCAACAGGCAGCATTGTTTGGACAGGCCTGCTTCTCACCAGGGGAAGGTAAAAACACATATGGTACAGGTTGTTTTCTTCTTTTAAATACAGGCGAGACACCTGTTCAAAGTACCCATGGTATGTTGACTACTGTAGGATATCAGATCGCCGGCCAGCCTGCTGTGTATGCCCTTGAGGGATCCGTTGCTATTGGGGGCGCCGTCGTGCAATGGCTACGAGATAATCTTGGGATCATAAAAGAAGCCCCAGATGTTGAAACTCTTGCTCTTAGTGTTCCTGACAATGGAGGTGTGTATTTTGTACCTGCCTTTTCTGGTTTGTATGCTCCATATTGGAAAGACGACGCACGAGGTGTTATTGTGGGTATGTCTCGATATTCAAATAAAGGACATATTTCACGTGCCGCTCTTGAAGCAGTAGCATACCAGTCATCAGAGCTATTTAATGCCATGGAGAAAGATTCGAAAGTGAAATTGACAGCACTTAAAGTAGACGGAGGCATGGTTGTGAACGAGACCTTGATGCAGTTTCAGGCTGACATTTTGAACACTCCAGTTGTTCGTCCCAAAGTTTGTGAAACGACTGCATTAGGCGCGGCGTATGCTGCTGGATTGGCGGTGGGATTTTGGAAAGATATTGACTCATTGAAAAAGAATTGGTCTGCTGACAAAACCTGGAGTCCTTCGATGGATGAAAAAACGCGTGGGAAACTATTCCATGGTTGGAAGAAAGCCATTGATCGAAGTTACGGATGGATAGACGAAATATAATATTATATTTTTTGGTTGATTTATAGTTCCAATTATTTCCAGTAGTGGATGGAGGAGTAAACACAACAAGTACCATCAATTGAAGTCGATATACGAAAAAGAATATCCTTTTTGAAAGTTATATCAAATCTCAAGCCACCATTTTTTATTTATTTTTTTGTTTATTTTTTTTTTTGCTTTCCTTTTTTTCTTTTCCATTTTTTTTTCTTTTTTTCCTTTTTTTCAAAGACCCCGAAAAAGGCCAAAAAAGTGGCCAAAAACGGGAATTAAAAGCAAAAAAAGCTTTTTTTTCTTTTTCTTTTTATTTCTTTAACAAGATTGGTCCACAATTCCATCAATCAATCAGTCAAATAATAATAAGAAACTTATATAAGAAGCATTTAATTTTATTATCGAACGAGAGATCTTATCCAGTCTCTTTGATCATCGGTGATCCACCGTTGCGGCAGTAAAGAAGTGGCAGGCCACGGTCTTCGTCCAACAGTAGCCAGTTTAATTTTCTTTTCTCTTGCAATAATTTCCGCCACTCTTTGCTCGCAATGCGGATGCTCACCAGCTTGACAATGTCCCATACCGGCTCTTGTTCTCCTTCTGACAGCTTGTGTATTGTCCACCTCTAAACTAGAATGCACGGCACGCACGATCTCTTCTTCAGTCACTTTCTCACATTTACATATGACGTTCTGATGGGACGGAACCTGTTTACCCTCTTTGAACACCTTCAATGCCTCTCCATTCATTGTCTTCCAATTGTTTTTTGGGACGATTAATGGAGTACGGTTTGGATTGAATTCTTTGAATCGTTTTCGAGACAGCCCCCCTTCGCCTAGCAACTTGACTATTTCCAACGCAATAGCTGGAGATCCTGCAAGACCCGGACTATCAATACCCGCTGCATGATAGAATCCCTTTGCAACTTGACTTTCTTCAATGATCCAATCACCTCGATCTGATTTCGCCCGAGCGCCACAGAACGAATGGATCACTTGACCTGCATCGAAGGACGGAACAAGTTTCCTGCATTCCACTAATATATATTCCATGATTTCCTTATTTGACATATTTAATTTCTCAGGAATGTTGATATCACGAGCAGTGGGACCGAGAATCAAATTGCCCCATAAAGTCGTTTGAACCAGAACTCCTTTACCTAATACAGGATCCGGACACGGAAATAGTGTTCTACTTGCTAAATGACCCTGATTCTTGTGAAGCAGAATATAATCCCCTAATCGAGGCTTAATTTTGAACGAGTAATCACCTACCATGTTGGCCACTTTGTCGGAGAATAGCCCTGCACAGTTTACCACATACTTGGTCTTGAACGAGACAGATTTACCATCATTACCAGGTGCAAAGGCTAGAGTAGGATGAGGAGCAGAAGGATCTATTTTGGCATTGCTTTCCCCTCTCTTGCTTTTCGAAACGGTGAAGACCACCCCAACAATTATCAGTGCAACAGTAGTGATGCCTGCCATGCGTCCGACCGTGAATGTCCCTACGATTTGAAGTAACAGTAATGCAAGAACCCATCCTGCTCCTACCAATGCAGAACCAGTAACAGCATGCGTGTTCTCATCGACAGCGACATCAGGGCCCCAATTCAAAGCATTTACAACATACCCTCCTCCATCAACTGTCTCTATCCCGGTCACCTGGTGCCTGATTTTAACATCAACACCATTGTCAGCTGCGTTTTCAGCAAGAGCAATAGCAAATTCATAAGGAATAACAGTACCAGCATCTGGACTGTAAAGGGCAGCAGTAACATTTGGGTCCAAATAAGGCTCCATTTCATGAACTTCAGCTTTTTTCACGATTCTGAGATTTTTAACGCCATTCTTTCTGCCGCGTTCCATTAACTCGTCCAGCACTTTCTCCTCGGCTTTGCCCCTAGCAAGAACTAGAGACCCGTTTTTCAAAAATCCGAACTTGAGATCCTTATCCAACTCGGCAAACATTTGGTTTCCTGGCCAGCAGAATTCAGCATGTTTCGACCCAGGCTTGTCATCATATCCAGCATGAACGATTCCGGAATTCCCTTTTGTTGCTCCCTGTGTTACATCGTCATCCCTTTCCAACAAAAGTACCGCGCAATTATACTTGGATAGCTCGCGAGCAATGGCTGATCCGATACAACCAGCACCTATAATAACAACGTCATAGCTTCCATTGGATTTATGTTTGGTGTTTCTGGCTCTGCAGGCCTGCTGTGCTGAATCCCCACAGCTACCAGACCCAACCCACTTGTCACAGTCTTCTATGTCGAGCCAATCTCCACCGCAGTACACACCTTTGTTCCCATGCACTTTATACTCCTTTCCAGGTTGACTCGTCATTCTTATTTCGATTTTAGTATTAATCCAATAATTGCAATTTGAAGTTTGGAATATTTAACAACTGTTTTCGATGTGTTTCGTCGTCAATTGAATAGGTATTCGTTTTTTCATTTTTTTATGGATAATAAGAGTGATCGTTATTTTAACGGTTTAACCTGTCAATAACCGTTACTGTAAGGATGCGATTTCATCCCAAGGCCAATACGTAATTTTGCGCAATCCAAAAACACTTCTAAAAAATCGCGTGTTGTAAATGTATTCTCGATTCGAGGAACTACTCGATTCGGGGGACTAACCCACAATTAGGCGTGCCAATTTGAATTGATGTTTCAAATACTTTCAATACTCTGTGAGTGAACCTCTATTTGAAGATAGTTTTGCTGATGAATAGTTTACTTTCAATGATTCTTATTATGAATAGGAATTCAAAAAAGGTGTGTAAATTTTTATGACCAAAAATAAATGATTCCAGAAGTTAATTCTTTTTTTTTCAACGGTTGAAACAGTAAATTTATTTGAAGTAAGATGGCGGCCCTCGATATGAACACATTACACCAGTACGTCCGACTGGAGGATCACCTGGAGCATCAAAGTCTTGCTCAAGGAACTGTGTCAGTTCTAATCACCCACTCGAATCTTCGTCAAGAATGGCCTGAGATCCGAGTGGACTTGCACACGACAGTGGGAGCCTTGAAAGATAGGTTATACCGACATGGAGGAACAGGGGCAGGGTTTCAGAAGTTACTTCTTCGAACAGTGGAAGGAGAAGTTCTCTGTGAAATGAATGACGATAATAGGATGCTTGGTTTCTTTGGAGTAAGCTCCGGGATGAATATCCACATTATTGATATTGATCCATATTCGTTTTCTAAAGACGGAGGTTTGGAGAATGTTGATTTAGTCCAGAAATACATCATGAGTGACGAAGACTATGAACGTCGTGATAATAGTTTACGAAACTACAAGCTGAAGATGAAAGCCAAGGACCCTTACTGGACATTTCTTGCTGAGAACCGACGTGAACCCAAGAACTTGAATCCTCCTGGTCCTGAAGACGTAGAGAAATTCAACATTGGTGATAGATGCGAAGTTCAACCAGGTGCCAGGCGAGGTGTACTATGTTGGAAAGGGCCTGGGGAAGACTATGGTATTGGAAATGGATATTGGGTTGGAGTACGGCTGGACGAACCGCTCGGGAAGAACAATGGAGTTGCAAAATCGGGAAAGAAACTATTTGAATGCCCGGATAAGCATGGAACATTTGTCAGACCAGAAAATGTTGAAGCTGGTGATTTCCCTGAAAAAGATATATTTGATGAATTGTCTTCAGACGAGGATGAATTGTGATTTCTATTTTATATACTGTTTTTGTTTTTGTGAATTTCCCATTTGAATTTTTCATCCTTATCTTTTAGAAAAGTTGAATGAATTATAGAAAGAATGATTACCCTGATATGGTATTCACTCTTGCAAGCGCTCCTTTTTCATATGACAAGATTCAATAACTCAAACATCAATAATGATTTCAATATCTGCAAATTGATGTCTGAAAACTGATTCAAAACTTTGCAACACTGGTGATATAAAAATTTAGCTGTCAAGTCGAGGGATGTAATTAAATTACATCAGGAGAAATATAATGCGAATTCAGTGATTCCGCATAATGTTCTTGCTTCTGATTACCTCACGGATTGCCATCAGGCTCTTTTCTTTCAACAAGATACTCTTGTTTTTTAAAAAATTAGCATTTGATGGCTTTTATCCACTACTAGTGGTGCTTTAAAAAAATCGATTTTTGTTGTTTGTAAAAATTATTTCGTATTGGAATGTTTGATTGTTGAAAACGACCACAATATTTTGTAAATGTTGTGATTTTAAATAAAAAAAGCTACAGAAAAAGCTAGGTAGACCATTTTTTATTTTTTCCGATGACCAGTGATTTGCTTCAAATAGCATTCTATAAAATATGGGTACTCACATCAAGGAGAAGCGCAGTAAGCCGAAACCAAAGAGTGTTAAATCCAAAGCTGTTGACAAAAACTCCAAGCGTCGCCTAGCAGTGCTAGGAAAGAAGCAAAAGGAAGGGCACTCAGGTACCGCCATCCAATATGTGACACGAGGACGGGCAGTTAGGAAGCTGCAAGTGTCCCTGAAGGATTTCAGACGCTTGTGTATACTCAAGGGTATTTACCCCCGAGAACCTCCTAATAGCAGTTTTCAAAAAACATGCTACCATGCAAAGGACATTGCATATTTAGCTCATGAACCGCTGTTAGAAAAGTTTCGGGAAAACAAGTCTTTTATGAAAAAGGTGAACAAACTCATCAATCGAAAGGAACAGTCACTCGCCTCCAAAATGTACACAGAACAAAAACCAATATACTCTGTTGATCATTTGATTCGTGAACGCTATCCTAGATTCAAGGACAGTTTGGCGGACATGGACGATGCGCTTTGTTTGATACATTTATTCGCTACGCTTCCTTCTATTGCTAGGATTCGTTCTCATGATAAAGGAGAAAATTGCATGCGCTTATGTCGTGAGTGGCAGCTATATGTGGTTAAATCACGCTCACTTCGCAAGTCGTTCGTCTCTGTAAAGGGAATTTACTATCAGGCCGAAGTTAACGGAGAAGAGATAACATGGATCGTTCCCCATACATTTGCCCAAGATTTGCCTTCTGATATTGATTTTGACATCATGGCTACATTTCTCCAGTTTTACGAATCGTTAGTAGGTTTCGTAATGTACAAATTGTACCATGGCTTGGGGATGCGATACCCCCCAAACCTCAATCAAGCTTTAGATGATAGTGGAGCTCATTTGGAAAGTATCCAATTAGAGTATTTAGAATCCCTCACTTCATCCAACCCTCCTCCAATGGTGATTGAGGACGAGGATGAGGAAATGGAGGCTGAAAGTTCTGAGGATGAAGAGTTGGACGAGGATGTTGCCAAGCGAGTACACACCTTGGCTGATAAAATGAAACAGATTGTTCAAGATGAACAAGAAGAGGAAGAAAAGATGGAAGAAAGTGAAGACCACAATGACGAAGCTGTCGTTTTCGCGGATGACGAAGAAGCCCAAAAGTTGGAAGAACATGCGAAAAAAGTGGATTTATTAACCAATATTTTCAAGGGGTTTACTTTCTTCCTATCCCGAGAAGTTCCGTTTGCAAGCCTTGAGTTCGTGATTCGTTCATTCGGTGGAAAAATGAATAGTGATGCAAACAGTACCGATATCACGCATTACGTGACTGACAGAGAAAACATCGTCAAGGCCAACAAAGTGTGCGAGTACATTCAACCTCAGTGGGTTTATGATTGTAGTAACTTCAAAGTGCTGATACCCGTAGCTCGCTATTCCCCTGGTGGTCAATTACCACCCCATCTATCTCCATTTGTGAACGACAATGTGACTGGGTATCAACCTGAATTTGCTAAAGAAATCGAACAATTGCAAGCAGCAGCTGGAGTTCGAAATGAACTTAAGACCCCTGCTTTGTTGAGAGATATTACCAGGCCGATCACTGAAGACCTGGCTGAGAGTGAAGAGGACGAGGAAGAGGAGTATGTGAATGAATTGGAAGAAGAACTTGGATCAAAGCGAAGAAGAAGAGAAGAACATTCTGATGAATCCGAATCCGAATCTGAATCTGAAACCGAAAAACCAACCAAAAAAGTCAAATTGGATTTCAAACCTAGCAGCAAATTTAGCGGACCATTGGACGGGTTTTCATTCCGAACCGGTGAACAAGGATTGGGATATTACGTAGACACGAACGCTTCTCGAAAGGTGACATTCAACATCAAATCCGTTGTAAGCAACCGGTCAAAGAGACTTGCCCAGCAGAAAGAAGAGCACGGCATGCGCGAGATGATGATGTCACAGAAGGCTAAAAAATTGTATGGAAGAATGCAACACGGAATCAAGGAAAAGCAAACAACTGCTGCAGACCTAAAGAGGAAAAAGAAAATGCACGATGAATCATCTTCCAAGAAAAAGCGCAAGTAAATCATATCCTTAGTACTTCACCGGGTATTTTATCATGAAACCAAAATTAATTATTTTAAAATATTAAAAGTATCTTGGATGAAAACGAGCCTGATGGTTTTTCGTGCGGAAATCGGAACCTGATGATTTACATTGTTCCGCATCTGATGAAATGATTATCGATTCTACAGCAGTATCTCCCACAAAAGACTTCCACGATGCAAACACAATTCAAGCATCTGAAAAACCTTGAACATCGAAGTTCATCTTTCACTATCCAAAGATGATATTGCATTACCAAAAACCTCTGAAATAACACCTTCGAAACACTTCGACCCCATTTTATTATCAACTACTGTCACTGTCTGAAAAGTCGTAATTGAATTTTTCCTTCTGTATCCTCAGTTTCACTGATCCACCTGGAGTAAATTCTCCATGGACGCCGCTATCCGAAACTACTTTCGATTTGCTAACTTTGGCTTTCGTGCAAATTTCATGATTTCTACACAACATATCAATTGTAAGGTTCGTTCGCTATTACCATACTTACTTGTGAGATTTGCTGCGATTCTTTTCAAATCCCGCAATATAAACATCTACTTTATCTCGATTAACCAATAAGTCTTCTTGTTCCTCATCAATATTTGTATTTTTGCAGAATGGAGTCGTGATGGTAGTATCGAAGTCGAATGCCGCTGTTTTATCACAATCTTTGAATGTATTGCTCTCAAGAACGTCATCATGATGGAATTCTTCTAATGCATTCCATTTCTTCCGTAATTGCTGCCTAAAACGGGCAGTATTTCGACCTGCAGGTTTTTGCATTTCAGGTTGCTTGGTTGGTTTTCTCGTTTTACCGGTGTTTTCAAATATCAGGAACCATTCGTTGTGGCATTCTTGGGCTGATTTGGTTCCCACATTCTTAGCTACTTCATTCCAAAAATGTCTCGAGTGCGGATCTGCTAAAGAATGACCTCGTCGAAGTGATCGACGTTCCACTGCAGTCCATTCCATATTCTTTTTCTTAGAACCCACTTGACTTTCAGCATCATAATCATCAATCTCCTCCTCCTTTTTAAAAGTTGATCTATTTTCAGACTCATTCTTCGTCTTCTTAGAAGAATTTACTTGAATTTCAGCGTCAGAATCGCTCTTGACCTCCTTTTTTCTAACAGCTGACATATTTTCAGAAACACCCTTCTTATTCGTATTCTTCTTAGAAGAATCGAGTTGATTTTCAGCATCAGAATCACTGAATACCTCCTTTTTTCGAGCAGTTGATCTGCTTTCACACACATTCATGTTCTTCTTCATCTTAGAATCTACTTGAATCTCATCCATCCCCTCCTTCCTCCTAGAAGCTGGTTTACTCTCAGACACATTCTTCTTCGATTTAACAACCAATTGATTCTTAGTATTAGAATCATCCATCATCTTTTGTCGCTTCGCCCATTGGGGCCTTTGTTCTTCCAATTCAGGTGAAAAGAAAGATGGAGATTTGCGACTGCGACGGGGACTCAAAACGGGAGCCCCCCACTGAGGTCTTTGCTCCTCTAATTCAGGAGAAAAAAACGCAGGAGCCTTCCGACTTCGACGAGGTCGCACCGCAGGAGTTTCTTTCCCACCACGTGTCTTCGCATTGCCTTTCTCATCACACGCATTTTCTTTTATGGATGATTTCCTAACCATTGTATCCCCAATCTTGGCCTTTCCTTTTTTCACTTGCTTGGGATATTCCTTACATACTTTCTTTGACATCTTCGCATCACCTTCGGTTTCTTTTTTGTGTCCCAATTTCCTTTCTTGCGCGTCATGCGAGAGGGCTTCTCGCCAATTATTCGGAAATCCTTCAACGAATAAATCCATAATTCCTCGAGAAGTTCCAAGACTGAAAGCCTTTTTCAGATCCATCACGCCGTCTAGTACGTATTGACTTCCAGAGGCAGTGCCTACTCGTCGGTTGGAGAACCTGCTCGTGATTACAGAGCTGCGCCAGGTGACTCCGGAAGGAAGCACACCTTCCACTATCGCACTTGATTCGCCCACAGTGCGCAGCGCCCAATGGCACAGAACGTAGTCGCGTTTGTTACAGTCGTTTATCATCAACGCCAACATCGCTTTTCAAAAAATCAACTGTAGATTTGTTTTTTATGTCCAGGCTTTCGTTCAAATATAAAACATCAACTAATAAATTAAATAAAAAACAAATACATCCTGCAGTTAATTGTTTGCGATCTCTTCTTCTTCCTTTGGGTCCGTAACGTCACCGATGTCAAATTTGGACACAAAAACGGAGCTCTTTTTATTCCTCGTTTTAATCGCTTCTCTCTTCATTGCACTTTCTATTCTGGCAGAAAATGTTCTTTCAATGACATTAATTGGTTCATTATCTCCATGATGTTTCCTATACCATGGATCATGAGGGGTCACGCCGCTTTGTTGAGAAGGTTTGGCAACAGGGGTATTGTCAAAAATGAGTTTCGATGCCTTTGGAGATACAATTGGTGTGCCTTCTACTAAACTAGGGAGAGGGTGAGCAGAAGAAGGAGTGCAAGCAGCACTGTCGTACCGCTCAGTTTCAACAGAAGGTTGAGAGCATACAGAGTGATTTGACTCTGGCGTATTGAATGCATCCATTGAACACGGAGTTTCTGGCAACATTATTACTACATGAGGTGTAGTGCCTGAACCACAAGTAGGACTAGAGAATGTATCCGGGGTTGAAAAAGTGTCGATTGCAAGTACAGAGGGTTTTTTCGAAGGAGTGACAGAGTCATCTTTGCCACTTTCAGTTGTTTTAAAATCAACAGATTCAACAGTTGAGATTTCGATATTGGTTCGATCGCACAAGAGACTTTCTTCTATTACATCGTCGTTTGAAATCTCTTCGTCGTTTGAAACTTCAACTTCATTTGAAATCTCTTCATGTTTCAAAACTCCGTCTTCATTTAAAACCTCTTCTTCTTTCAGAACTTCAGCTTTACCTCTAACCGCTTCGTTGTTGGAAATTTCATTTGAAATCTCCTCGCCTTTCAAATTTTCATTGTTTTTTGAAGTATGTTCGTCTATCAAAATTTCACCCTCATTTAAAATCTCCTCGCATTTCAAAACTTCATCTTCATTTGAAATCTCTTCCTCTTTCGAATTCTCCATTTTGATTTCAGACAATTGTTTTGGAGATGCTGGGCTCGAACCATCAACGACAATTTTAGCCATCTCTTCTTCTTCGTATGTTGTAGTAGCCATATCTATTTCATTTGATGTCTCCACCCCGCATATAGCATCAATATCTTCTGAGGTGAGACTGTTTATCTCCGAATGGTGCTGTTGGTCAGTCACAGCGACGTCTTCATCGGCGCTTCCTTTAAAGCAAGCCCAAAGCCAGTTGAATATCATCGTACGGCGTGAGTGAATGGTCAATGAAATGGTTAAGATGGATACCGCGAGTACTATAGACGGAGGTGATCCTCTGGGCATAGATTTCGAAATTTACAACTGGCGCTAACAAGGTAGTAGCAGTATCTATAGTATCTTACATTTCAGCCTTCATTTTTTTTTTTTTTTTTTTAAACAACAAAAAAAATCGTTTTTTTTTAAATTACTATTAGTGAATAAAAACAATAAAATTTTAATTTTTTAATAAAAAAAAATATTTTTTTAAAAAAAAAAAGCATTATGGCTTTAACACAAAAA
>Ga0105054_10007804_pt1 | contig 14381 bp, 13 predicted proteins | sample BON02_FD_78091 | JGI IMG/M metagenome (GOLD analysis project Ga0105054, IMG submission 78091) | Freshwater microbial communities from Lake Bonney liftoff mats and glacier meltwater in Antarctica - BON-02 (megahit assembly) | ecosystem: Environmental > Aquatic > Freshwater > Ice > Glacier...
GCTCAATTTCCTCCGCGACGACGTGCCACGGAACTGGACCACATACTGCGATCAGGTAACCGACAATTTTCGTGTCATCGACCCAACGGAGTTCCGGATTATCGCGTGAACGGGGTATAATGCAATAACACCTCCGAAGGGATCATCCGCGAAACCAGCGGCATTCTCGCAGCGCCCGGGTGGCATGCCCCAGCGTGAAGCGTTCTTCGTGCTGGCATATCGCCGCGCGGCGGATAAGGATGGTGCCGGGATCGTCGGCGCCGGCATTGCCAGGGAGGCAGTCGCAGGCGTGCGGGCCCAGGGAGGCAGCCATGAACGTTGTCGTCATGGAGGGCCGGTTGCGGTTCGGGGAGCGGCTTGTCGTTTCCTTTCACCGCACGTTGCGGGTGCCAGGGCAGGGCGGGCCCTACAAGCTTCCGCCCGGCCTCGGGTTGTTTGCCATCAAGCCCATCGCCGATGGACGCTTCATCGTGCCGGTTCATTCGCGCGAGGCGGTGTGGATCGGCTTTTCGGCGGCACCGTGGAAACCGAACGCGGTGAAGGTCATGGCGGGCGGCATCAATGCCGTCTCAGGGCTGCCTGACGACGGCACGGCGCTGTTGCAGCCACAGAACTACATGGTTTGCCCTGACCAGCCCTGGCTCGACGGTTGCAACGTCGGCGACGGCGTGGTGCGCCAGTTCGTCGCAATGAAGCTGGGCCTCGGCTACGGCCTGGGTGCCAACACGGCGGCCGGCGAGCGTGGCGGACTGGACATCCTCGGCTTCGAGCCCCGACCTGGGCTGTTCCCCGATGCACCATCGCCGCCGCCCGGGCCGGTGCGCATGCATGCGCCCGTCACCGCGGTTGCCGGCACCCACGAGATGACCGTAGCTGCCGGCGGGCGCGTGGAGCAGAAGCTGTATCCCGACCGCCATGGCCGTGATGCGTGGGACGAAGCGTCGGCCATGCGCGCGCGCGTCACCCTGGTGGATGCGCGTGATTGGCCGGCGCTCACCGGGGAGCCGGCGCCCGCCACCCCCGTCGACGCCGCCGCTTATGCGCGCGCCGGGCTGCCATGGTTTGCGCTGGACGATGCCGACGACCTTTCGGTGGCGTCGGGCAGCGAAGTGGGGCCGGGCACCATCGAGGAACGCGACCGTGCGCGCGGCCAGTCCGAACCCGAACCGCCGGTGGAGGTCGATCCGCGATCGATCACGGTGATCCGGCGTCGCGGTGCCGATCCGCCGGAGTAATGCGCGGCGGCTGCGCGCATGGCGGTAATTAAACAGGAGGAACACATGCAACAGACCAATCATTTTTGCCGGCTGTGCTTCGACAGGTTCCTGCCGCACGAGCCGAACGGGCCGGCCATGGCGCTGGGGCCGCGCGCCGAGGCCGTCATATTCTTTCGCAAGCTCTGGCCCAATGGCAGCACCTTGCGGGTTCGCTTCATGGGCGGCAGCCACGCCCAGCAGCGCCGGGCGCTGGAGCAGGCGCGTTGGTGGACTGAACACGCGCATCTGCGCTTCGTGCCGTCCGACGCGACCGACGCCGAGATCCGTGTCTCCTTCGACCCGAACGACGGCGCGTGGTCGTATCTCGGCACGGATTGCCGCGGCATCCCCACCAACGTGCCCACGATGAACCTGGGCTTCCAGGACGGCGGGACCTCGGCACATGAATTCGGCCACGCCATCGGCCTGGGCCATGAGCACCAGAACGCCGAAGGCGGGCTGCAATGGAACGAGCCGGAGGTGATCCGCGACCTCAGCGGCCCGCCCAACAGCTGGACCGTATCGCAGATCCGCAACAACGTGCTGACCCGCTATTCCGTGGACCACGTGCGCGGCACCGCGTTCGATCCGGAGTCGATCATGCTCTACGCTTTCCCCTCGCGCTGGACCATCAACGGCGTGGGCACCCATTCCAACGACATGCTGTCCGCACAAGACCGGGCGTTCATCGCCAGCGCCTATCCCAAGCCAGCCGAGCCGGTGCCGCCGACGCCAATCGCGCGCGCGACCACGCTTGCCGTCGGCAGCCCCGCGGTGCACGGCAAGATTGGCATGCCGGGCGAGGAGGATCTGTACCGCTTCAAGGTGGAGCAACCGGGCCGCCACGTGATGGAGACGATGGGCAAGACCGACCTGGTGATGAAGCTCTATGGGCCGGACAGCCCAACCCAGCTGATCGCCGAGGATGACGACGCCGGCGCCGGACTCAACCCGCGCATCGCGCGCACGCTGGAGCCGGGCGAGTACCTGCTGCAGCTTCGCCACTACAATCGTGCCGCCGGTACGGGCGGCTACTCGATCCACGTCACCCGGTGACGCGCCGCTCGAACCACTGAAACGCCGAACCCCGCTTCCTGCGGGACAGGAGGATGGGATGGTTGCATTCACCCGGATCCAACAGGCCGCGGAGGCGCGCATCCGGCTGTCGGCCGACTCCATCGCCCACACCCTGGGGTTGATCCGCGCCGGCAAGGCGATGGAGGCCGAGGGCAACGCCGAGCGCCGGGTGGCTAACATCGTCAACCTGCTGCGGGTATCCCTGTCCACCGCCCGTGCGGTGGTGCAGGGCCGCGAGCCGGCGGCGCTGGGCCTGGTGGGCACGCAGCGGCGGATGGCGGAGGCGATCCAGGGCGACGGCATCGACTGGGTGCCGATCGCCTGGCTCGACATGGCACGCCGTGCCAGCAACGCCGTCGGCCGCGTGCTGGTGAACGGGCGCGGCCTCGGCACCGGGTTCCTGGTATCCGACCGGCTGATGATCACCAACAACCACGTGATCCCGTCACCCGCCGAGGCGCGGTCCTGCGAGATCGAGTTCAACTACGAGCTCGATGCCGACGGCGATCCGCGCGAGGCAGCGCGCTGGGCGCTCGACCCGGAGACGTTCTTCATCACCGACGAAACCGATGACCTGGACTTCACGCTGGTGGCGCTGGGTCCGCGCCGGTCCGGGCGGGTGGCATTGGCCGACCTGACGTGCTGCCCGCTGAGCGACGACACCTCCAAGCATGCCATCGGCAACCACGTCACCGTCGTGCAGCACCCGAACGGCGACTACAAACTGATTGTGTTCCGCGAGAACCGGCTGGTGCATCGCGGCGACAACGTATTGCACTACATCGCCGACACCCAGCCCGGCGCCTCCGGCAGCCCGGTGTTCAACGACCGGTTCCAGCCGGTGGCCCTGCACCACTGGGGCGGCCCGTTCCGCGAGGTGGCCGGGCCGGACGGCCAGCCCTTGAACCAGGAGATCAACGAGGGCATCCGCATCAGTTCCATCGTGCGCGAGTTGAAGCAGCGCCGCGACGCGTTGGCGGCGGCGCAACAGGACTTGCTGGACGCTGCCTTGCGTGACCCGGCCGACCTGCCGCGCCCCGAGACGGACAGCACCCCGCCTTCGCCATTGGTGGTGCTGGAAACGGAGACGGAACCGGAACCAGAACCAGAACCGGAGCCGCAACCACCTCCTGCTCTCCCGCCGCCCGCCCCTGTCGTCGTAGTCGGTGTCCGGGCCATCCGGCCGGACCCCGACTACGACAACCGGCGCGGCTACAACGTCCGCTTCCTCGGCCGGGCGCACCCGGTGCCGCTGCCGGTGCTCGCCCGGGCACAGCGGCGCGTGGCGGCCCGCCCGTGCGGGGTGGGCGACGGGCCGGCCTCGCTCGTGCTCGACTACCACCATTTCTCGATCGCCATGAACGCCGCGCGGCGCCTGGCCTTCTTCACCGCCGTGAACATCGACGGCTACTCCTGGCGCAACGTCGACCGCGACAGCGGTCTGGCACGCGAGAGCGCGGCGGCGGAGGCGCGCGAGCGCTGGTGGCAGGACCCGCGCATCGGCCCGGCCGCGCAAACCGACGACCCGCTTTACAGCGGCCAAAACACACGGCGCCGGTTCTTCCACCGCGGCCATCTGGTGCGCCGCCTCGACCCAACCTGGGGGGCCAAGGACATGGCCGAGCGCGCCAACGCCGACACCTTCCACTTCACCAACTGCGCCCCGCAATCCTCGGGTTTCAACGACTCCAAGTCGCACTGGGCCGGGATCGAGGATTTTGTGCTGTTCACCGCCGACTCCCTGCGCGAGCGTATCAGCGTCTTCTCGGGCCCGGTGCTGGCCGACGACGACCCCACCTGGCGCGGCCTGCAGGTGCCGCGGGCCTATTTCAAGATCGTCGCGCGCATCGACGAGGATCGGCTTGTCGCCACCGCCCTGCTGGCCGAGCAGGACGAGTTCGTCGCGACGATCCTGGCCGGCGGCGAACGGTTCGACGACTGGGACGCGCTGCCGGCGAGGCTGGCCGAATTCCAGATCCGTATTGGCGAAGTGGAACGGCTGACCGGCCTCGATTTCGGCCAGTTGCGCGACCATGACAGCTTCGGCGCCGTGGCCCCTGGTGCCGAGGCAGTGGCCCGGCGGCGGCTCGAAACCTTCGCCGACCTGCAACTGGAGGCCCCCGGCTGAACGCTCAGTGGCGTGGCAGGGTCAGCCGCGGTCGATCTTGGCGCCTTCTACCGCGTCCGCCCCGACGTGGTGCCGGCATTCCCCATGATCGGCCAGCACCTCGATCACCCGGCAATCCGCCACCTCGCCGTGGCGGCAGCCCTCCACCATCAGTTCCAGCTCGGCCTTTAGTGCTTGCAGGCTGCGGATGCGCCCCTCCACCTCGGCCAGCCGTGCCTGGGCGATGGCGTCGGCGGTGGCGCAGGGCTGGTGCGGGTCGTCCTGCAGGGCAAGCAGCGTGCGGATCGACTCGATCTCGAAGCCGAGTTCACGGGCATGGCGGATGAAGGCCAAGCGGCGCAGCTCCGCCCCGGTGAAGTGGCGACGGTTGGCCTCGCTGCGCGCCGGCGCCGGCAGCAGGCCGATCTGCTCGTAATAGCGGATCGTCGGCACCTTCACGCCGCTGATGCGTGCCGCCTTGCCGATGGGAACCGCGCCCTGCATCGCCCTTGCTCCTATAGCCGCTAGAGGATTTAGCGTGCCAAGTAGACGATGCAAGGACTCGCCGATGTCGGAGGTCGCGACCAGGACACGCTACCGGGTGGACGGCATGGACTGTGCCGCCTGTGCGGCTAAGATCGACACCGTGGTGCGGCGCGTGCCGGGGGTGATCGATGTCGCCGTCTCGGTCTCGGCGGCGGTCATGACCGTGCATCACGCGCCTGCCGATGCGCTGGCGCCGGATCCCCTGAAGGCGGTGGAGCGGCAGGTGACCGGCCTCGGCTATGGGCTGTCGGCCCTGGCCGAGCCCGTTTTCCGCAAGTCGGTGGCCGGCGCTGACGCATCCCCCCCAACGATGCCGCGTCCCGCGCCACGTTGGTGGCAGGGCCGCAAGGCGGCGCTGACCATTGCCTGCGGCATCGCCCTGGCGGCGGCCTTCGTGGCCGGGCTGGCGCTGCCCGGCATCGCGCCCTGGGCCTTCACCGCGGCGATGCTGGTCGGCCTGGTGCCGATCGCCCGCCGGGCGCTGGGGGCCGCACGGGCCGGCACGCCCTTCTCCATCGAAATGCTGATGACCATCGCGGCCCTCGGCGCGGTGGCGATCGGAGCGGTCGAGGAAGCCGCCAGCGTGGTGTTCCTGTTCCTGATCGGCGAGATGCTGGAAGGCGTTGCGGCCGGGCGCGCACGCGCCAACATCCAGTCGCTGGCCGACCTGGTACCGCGCAGCGCCCTGCTGGAGCGGCACGGCACCTGGCACGAGGTGCCGGCCGACCGGCTTCTCGTCGGCCAGGTCATCCTGGTGCGCCCGGGCGACCGAATCGCCGCCGATGGCGAGGTCGTGGCCGGAGACAGCACCGTCGACCAGGCACCGGTCACCGGAGAGAGCGTGCCGGTGGCCAAGGCCGAGGGCGACTTCGTGTTCGCCGGCACGGTGAACGGCAGCGCGGCCCTACAGGTGCGTGTGACCGCGGCCGCCGCCGACAACACCATCGCCCGCGTGGTGCGCCTGGTGGAGGAGGCGCAGGAGAGCCGCGCGCCCACCGAGCGCGTGATCGACCGCTTCGCCCGCTGGTACACGCCATCTGTCATGGCGGTCGCCGCCGTGGTCGCGGTGCTGCCGCCGCTGGCTTTCGGCGGCGCCTGGGAAGACTGGATCTACAAGGGTCTCGCCCTGCTGCTGATCGGCTGCCCCTGCGCGCTGGTGATCTCCACCCCGGCGGCCATCGCGGCCGGGCTGTCGGCGGGCGCGCGGCGCGGCCTGCTGATGAAGGGTGGCGCGGTGCTGGAGCGCCTGGGCGACGTGACCATGGTGGCCTTCGACAAGACTGGAACCCTCACCCAGGGCCGGCCCACCGTGACCGATATCCTTTCCTTCGCTTTGCCGGCCGGCGAGGTGCTGCGCCTGGCCGCGGCACTGGAGGCCGGGTCGAGCCATCCGCTGGCCACCGCCATCCTGGCCTCGGCCGCCGATGACCGGATCGTGGTACCGCCGGTGGAAGCGGCGGCAGCGCAGGGCGGGCGCGGCGTGACCGGGCGCGCGGCGGGGAGGAGCTTGTTCCTGGGCTCGGCCGAGGCGGCCCTGGCGCGAACCGCGGCCTCGGCGGATGAGCGTAACGCAATCGCCGGCCTCGCCGCCACCGGCCGCAGCGTCGCGGTGCTGGTGGCCGACGGCGTGCTGGCCGGCGCCATCGCCCTGCGCGACGCGCCGCGTGCCGACGCCAGTTCCGGGCTTGCGGCACTGAAGGCCGCCGGCGTTGCCAGCGTGATGCTCACCGGCGACAACGAAGCCACCGCGGCGGCCATCGGCGCGCGGCTGGGCATCGCGGCCCGCGCCGGGCTGCTGCCGCAGGACAAGCGGGCCATCGTGCGCGAGCTGCAGGCGCAGGGCCATGTCGTGGCCAAGGTGGGCGATGGCATCAACGACGCCCCGGCCCTGGCGGCGGCCGACGTGGGCATCGCCATGGGTGGCGGCACCGACGTGGCGCTGGAGACCGCCGATGCCGCCATCCTGCACGGCCGCGTGGCCGACGTGGCGGCGATGATCGCGCTGTCGAAGCGGACCATGGCCAATATCCGCCAGAACATCGCCATCGCGCTCGGGCTGAAGGCGGTGTTTCTGGTCACCACCATCCTCGGCATCACCGGGCTGTGGCCGGCGATCCTGGCCGACACCGGGGCGACGGTGCTGGTGACGCTCAACGCCCTGCGCCTGCTCGCCCCGGCGCGGTCGGCCTGACCTACCCGGGCCCGCCGCCCGCTTCGCCCGCCCCGCCGTCCGGCTCATCGGGCGCTTGCGGCAGGCAGGCGCGCAGCACGTGCTGGCCCACCATGTTCCAGGTGGTGATGCCGCCCACCATGATCACCTGAATCAGCCCCTCGGCCAGTTCCGGCACGGTCAGGCCAAGTTTCACCGCGGCCTTGGCGTGGTTCTCCGCCCCCTGGCGGTTGCCCCCCAGCGTGTCGAGCAGGGCGAACACCAGTTCCTTGGTCTTGAGGTCCAGCGCCCCCTGCGGCCGGTCCTGCATCACGGCATTGCGCATCAGCCCATAGCCGGCGAAGGCGGCCGGGGCGTGCTGGTGCAGCAGGGCGAACTGCTCGGGGAAGCGGCCGAACGTGGCCATGAAGCTGTCGATGCCGGCCTGGGCGGCCTCGTCGGTCAACTTGCTCATGTCAGGACATCCACGGCGGGGTCGGCAGCCCCTTCTCGCGCAGGAACTCCGGGTTGAACAGCTTGGACTGGTAGCGCGCGCCACCGTCGCACAGCACCGTCACGATGGTGTGGCCCGGCCCCATCGCCTTGGCCACCCGTATCGCCGCGGCCACGTTGATGCCGGCGGAACCGCCCACCGACAGGCCCTCGTGGATGAGCAGGTCGAAAACCTGCTCCAGTGCCTCGGCATCCGGGATTCGCTCGGCATCGTCAATCGGCGCGCCCTGCAGGTTCTCCGGCACCCGCGACTGGCCGATGCCCTCGGTGATCGAACTGCCGGCAACCGTGAGGTCGTTGCTCTTCACCCAGCCGTACAGCCCGCTGCCCTCGGGGTCGGCGAGCACGATGCGCACCTTCGGATCACGTTCCTTCAGCGCCAGGGCCACGCCGGCCAGCGTGCCGCCAGTGCCGCAGGCGCAGGTGAAGGCGTCGATCCTACCCTCGGTCTGCTGCCAGATCTCCACGCCGGTGGTGGCGCGGTGGCCTTCGCGGTTGGCCAGGTTGTCGAACTGGTTGGCCCAGACCGCGCCCATCTCCTCGGCCATGCGGCGCGAGACATGCACGTAGTTACCGGGGTCGCGGAACGGCTTGGCCGGTACCAGGCGAAGATCCGCACCGATCATGCGCAGGAAGTCGATCTTCTCGCGGCTTTGCGTCTCCGGCATCACTATCACGCAGCGGTATCCTTTGGCATTGCCAACGAGGGTCAGGCCGATGCCGGTATTGCCCGCCGTGCCCTCCACCACCGTGCCGCCGGGCTTGAGCACGCCGCGCCGCTCGGCGTCCTCGATGATGGCCAGGCCCGCGCGGTCCTTCACCGAGCCGCCGGGGTTCATGAACTCGGCCTTGCCCAGGATGGTGCAGCCGGTGGCCTCCGAGGCGCGGCGCAGGCGGATCAGTGGCGTGTTGCCGATGGCGGCCGCGAGCCCGTCGGCGGGGTGCGGGGCGGCGATGGTCGCGTTCGCGATGGTCATGCAGACTCTCTCGGTTGTTTCCGTTGAACCCCGGCCCGTTATGGGCCATGAGCGGTTATCATCATCCGGAGACGCAGAATGGTCGAGAACATTCCCCCAAAGCAGGTCTGGGAAGCGTTGCAGAAGGATCCGCAGGCGCAACTTGTGGATGTGCGCACCGACGCGGAATGGACCTATGTCGGCCTCACCGACCTCGCCGCGGCAGGCAAGCAGCCGGTGCTGGTCCCGTGGCAGATTTTTCCGAAAATGGAGGTGAACGGCGGCTTCGTCGAGCAGTTGAAGCAGGCCGGCTTCACCCCGGAGCACCACATCTATTTCATGTGCCGCTCGGGCGTGCGCTCGCTGGCCGCCGCCCAGGCCGCCCAGGCCGCCGGGTTCGCGCACAGCTACAACGTCGCCGATGGCTTCGAGGGCAACCCGGACTCCGAGGGCCATCGCGGGCGGATCGGCGGATGGAAGGCCGAGGAGCTGCCTTGGCGCCAACGCTGAACCAAGCGCCAGCGGCGGGGACCGAGGTGTCCCTGCCGCTGCCTTGCTTCACGTGTCGAGCCGTTCAAGTGCCCGCGCCATCTGCTGTTGGCGGCGCCAGGCGTAGAAGCAGGCGAACAGGGCGATGCCGCAGCCGATCATCACCGGCACCCGCAGCCCGGCAAACTCGGCCGATACGCCATAGACCAGTGCGCCCAGCGCCGGACCGGCCCGCCCGATCATGCCCCACAGGCTGAGCGTGCGGCCCAGCATCGCGCCGGTCGTGCCGCTTTGGATCAGTGTCTGGGCGGCGATACCGTGCATGGTGGTGGCTGCACTCATTACCGCGGCGATGCCGCAGGCGATGGCGAACGACCCGGTGGCAACGAAGGCCGCCGTGCCCAGCACCAAAACCAGGCCGGAGACCACCGTCAGCATCGCCAGCCCGTTGAGCCGCCCGCGCAGCCCGATCGCCATGCCGCCGGCAAATGCCGCGATGCCCATGATGCTGGACAGCGTTGCCAGCCCCACCGCGCCCTGGCCGAACAGGCGGTCGACATAAGGCGGCAGCATTTCCTGGATCGGCCGTGCAAGCACCGCGATGACGGCAGCGAAGATGAACAGCGGCCGCATGCCGGGATGGCGGGCCACATACTGCAGCCCGTCCAGCGTCTCGCGCAGCATGCTGCCGGTGGGGGCGTGTCCGCGCCGGCTCTCGGGGGAGAGCGTCAGAAAGTACATAGATGCAAAAGCAATAAGATAGGCGGCACAATTTACCGCCATCGCCGGCACCACGCCCCAGAAGGCGACGATCACGCCGCCAATGCCGGGACCCACAGAGCGGCCGAGATTCCAGGTGAGCGAATTGATCGCCACCGCCGCCGGCAGGTCCGCGCGCGACACCATGCCCGGCACCAGCGATTGGCGCGCCGGCTGGGCGAAGCTGCCGGAGATGCCGGTCAGCACCGCGAGGAAGGCGAGGATCTCGATGCGGATCGTGCCGGTGACCACCAGCAGGATCAGCACCGCGGAATGCGCCGCGACGACAAGCTGGGTGATCTGGGTCAGGCGCACGCGGTCCATCCGGTCGGCGATGGCCCCGGCGAACGGCGAGACGATCACCGAGGGGGCCAGGTTGCAGAACGCCAGGATGCCAACCCACATCGGCGAATGCGTCAGTTGCCAGGCGAGCCAGTCCACCGCGATCTGCTGGATCCAGATGCCGGTCCAGCAGGTGAGGCTCGCGCCATAGAATACAGCGGTGTTGCGGCGGGTGAGGACGCGGCCGATCGCGGCGAGGTTGGCCACGACGCTTGGCTAGGGTGCGGCCCGCCCTGGTGCCACTGAGGCTGGGCCGCCGCTGGCCGGTCCCGCCGCGCCACGCAGGCAGTCGTCCACCTTGCGTTCGCGGGCGAAGCGGGCCGACAGGCCGAGGGCGGAGGCGCCGGGCGAGCCGGTGCCGGAGAACATCGCGTCGCGGGTGCCGCCGGCGTAGGTGTCCGCCCGGTAGACGTCGGCGCGGTTCTGCCGGTCGTACAGCTGGTCGGCGCGCTGGCGGCAGGCGGCGATCTGGGCGGCCGAGGCGCTTGGCCCGGACGACGGCGCCGCGCAACCGGCCAACGTGGCCCCCGCGAGCAGGAAGATCACGGCGGCTCGCGGGACGGGGTTCATGCTCGGGCTCCGGCGATGGAAGAAGTCGGGTAAGGCGAAGGGGCGGGCAGCCCGCCATCCACCTGCACGGCGGCGCGCAGGGCGGCGGGGTCGAAGCGGGCGTCGCGGGTAAGTGCGATCTCGGCGGCCGCGCGCATCAGCCCGGGATGAATGGCCGCCCCGTCGCGGTTGATCGCAACCAGCGGCAGCGCCCAGGCGGCGCGCGGCAGCAGTTCCACCAACGCCAGCAGGCGCAGGCACAGCGACAGGCCATAGGTGGAACGCAGCCCCACCGTGCCGTCCACCGCCGCGGCCCAGCAACAGGCATCAGCATCGGCAAGCGCGAGATCGGTAGGCTCGCTGTCCTGCCCGTCCGGTCCGTGGCGCCGGAAACGCAGCATCAGCGGCCGGCCCCAACGCTCGGCGAGGGCGGCGCCACGCGCGTTATCCCAGGCGGCATGCAGGTCGCGTGCGCGCACTGGCGGCAGCGCCTCGGGCGGCACGTCCACCAGATAGGTCCGGGCGCCGCTGGCGGCCTCGGCCATGTGTACGCGCGGCGGGGATTCGCTCTGCATCATCGCGCACAGGATGGACCTGCGGCGCTGTCCGCGCCACCCTTCACCCACGCGAAACAGGCCCGCGTGGGCCGGAATGCCGCAGCGCGGATGGAGAGTGCCCCGTGACCGAGATTGCCGACCTGACCGCCACCGCTGCCCTGGCCCGCATTGCCGCCGGCCGGCTGGGCGTGAACGACTGGCGCGAGGCCTGCCTGGCGCGCATCGCCGAACGGGAAGGCGCGGTGCGTGCCTTCGCCAGCTTCGACGCGACGGTGGTGCGCCGAGCGACGCCGCGCGACGGCAGGCTGCGTGGCATGCCTCTGGGCGTGAAGGACGTGCTCGATACCTCTGACATGCCGAGCGAATACGGCTCGCCGATCTGGGCTGGCCACCGGCCGCGTGCCGATGCCGCTTCCGTCGCCTGGGCGCGCTCCGCCGGCGCGGTGGTGATGGGCAAGGCGGTGACCACCGAGTTCGCCACGCGCCGGCCCGGCCCCACGGCGAACCCGCGCGGCCTGTCGCGCACCCCTGGCGGATCGTCGAGCGGATCGGCGGCCGGCGTGGCGGCGGGGTTCTTCGCCGCCGCCTTCGGCACCCAGACGGCCGGCAGCATCATCCGCCCGGCGGCGTTCTGCGGCGTTGTCGGCTACAAGCCCAGCCACGGCATGATCCCGCGCCTGGGCATGAAGGTGATGAGCGAGAGCCTCGACACCATCGGCGTGCTGGCGCGCAGCGTGGCCGATTGCGCGCTGGTGGCCGGCGCCGTGGCCGGGCGCGACCTCGGCGATCCGGACGCCAAGCCAGGGCGAGCGCCACGCATCGGCCTGTGCCGGTCGCCGGCCTGGCCCGGCGCGGCGCCCGAGATGGTGGCACTCATGGAAAGGGCAGCCGACGCCCTGGCGCAGGCCGGGGCGGCGGTGGAGGTGCGGGAACTGCCGCCTGCCTTCGATGCCATGGCCGAGGCGCACCAGGTGGTGATGCACGCGGAGAGTGCTGCTTCAATGGGTTGGGAGATGCTCCATCACCGCGACGCCATCAGCGACGTGCTGCGCGAGCGGCTGGAATGGGGCATCGCCCAGGGCCCGGCGGCGCTGGACGCGGCGCGCGCCACCTTCGCGCGGCTCCAGGCTGCGCTGCCGGCGGCGATGGAGGGGCTGGACATCCTGGTCACGCCATCGGCCTGCGGCGAGGCGCCCGACGGGCTCGAATGGACCGGCGATCCCGCGTTCAACTACCTGTGGACCGCCCTGCACGTGCCCTGCGTCACCGTGCCGGCGGGGACGGGACCGAACGGCATGCCACTGGGCATCCAGGTGGTCGCGCGGCGCGGCGAGGATGCGCCGGCGTTGGCCTGGGCGCAGTATGTGATGAATGCGATGGGGAACTGACGACGTGACACGCAATCTCGGACTGCCCGACGACCTCGCCGCCTATGTCCAGGCAGTGGGCACGCGGCTGGCGCCGGCGCAAGAAGGGCTGCGCGAGGCGACGCGCGGCCATCGCGCCGCCGGCATGCAGATCGGCGCCGACCAGGGCCAGTTCATGGGCTTCCTGATCCGTGCGCTGGGGGTGAAGCGGGCGCTGGAGATCGGCACCTTCACCGGCTACTCGGCGCTGTCCGTGGCCCTCGCCCTGCCGCCGGACGGGCAACTGGTGGCCTGCGACATCAGCACCGAGTTCACCGATATCGGCCGACCATTCTGGCAACAGGCTGGCGTTACAGGAAAAATTGACCTGCGCATCGGCCCGGCGGTGGCGACGCTGGACGCCATGATCGCCGCCGGCGAGGCCGGCCGCTTCGACTTCGCCTTCATTGACGCCGACAAGAGCAATTACGACGCGTATTACGAGCGCTGCCTGGTGCTGGTGCGGCAGGGCGGGGTGATCGGAGTGGACAATGTGCTGTGGAGCGGCGCGGTGATCGACCCGGCGAAGAACTCCGAGGACACGCTGGCGCTGCGCGCACTCAACCAGAAGCTGCACGCCGACGAGCGGGTGGACATCAGCATGCTGGCGATCGGCGACGGCCTGACCCTGCTGCGCCGTCGCTGACGCGCGGTTGACCGCCCGCCCGCCCCGCCGCATCGTCCGCCCAGCATAGGGAGCCCGCCATGAACGATGCCATGACTATCACCTCGCCCGAGGATGTCGGGCTGTGCAGCCAGCGCCTGGCGCGCATCGATGCGTGGCGTGACGAGCTTGTGGCGGGCGGCCGGTTCGCCGGCGTGTCCACCCTGGTCGCCCGGCGCGGCCAGGTGGCGCATTGGGGCATGAGCGGGCTGGCCGACAAGGAACGCGGCGTGCAGGTGGCGCCGGACACCATCTTTCGAATCTACTCCATGTCCAAGCCGATCACGTCGGTTGCGGTCATGATGCTCTACGAGGAGGGCCGCTTCCAGCTCGACGACCCGATCAGCCGCTTCCTGCCGGCCTTCAAGGGCAGCCGCGTGGCGGTGGGCGGCAGCCGTGGCAAGGTGGAGACGGTGCCGGCCGAGCGCGACATCACCTTCCGCGACCTACTGACGCACACTTCGGGGCTGACCTACGGCTTCATGGAAGCCACCCCGGTCGATGCGATGTACCGCGACAACAAGCTAGCCGACTTCGGCCATCCCGACAGCGAGCTGATGGAAACCGTTGAAAGGCTGGCAAAGCTGCCGCTGATCGCCCAGCCCGGCAAGGAATGGAACTACTCGGTTGCCACCGACGTGCTGGGCGCGCTGGTGCAGGCGATCTCGGGCCAGCGCTTCGGCCAGTTCCTCAAGGAGCGCATCTTCGACCCGCTGAAGATGGAGGACACCACCTTCATCGTGCCGGAGGAAAAGCGTGCCCGTTTCGCCGCCAACTACGTTCCGCACCCCAAGGGCGGCGTGATGCTGTTCGACGACCCGGGCAACAGCCGCTACCTCGGCGACCGCAAAATGGAATCGGGCGGCGGCGGCCTGGTTTCCACCACCGGCGACTACCTGAAGTTCTGCCAGATGATGCTGAACGAGGGCGTGGCCGGCGACGTGCGCCTGCTCGGCCGCAAGACGGTGGAACTGATGACCAGCAACCACCTGCGCGGCGACATGGGCGACA
>Ga0105054_10007806_pt1 | contig 14378 bp, 32 predicted proteins | sample BON02_FD_78091 | JGI IMG/M metagenome (GOLD analysis project Ga0105054, IMG submission 78091) | Freshwater microbial communities from Lake Bonney liftoff mats and glacier meltwater in Antarctica - BON-02 (megahit assembly) | ecosystem: Environmental > Aquatic > Freshwater > Ice > Glacier...
ATTCCAATAATCATTTCCAAGTGTTTTCCTTCGTTAGCTTGATTGTTTCATGCGTTCGGTTCTTCTTCGCTCTAGTTCATCTAGTGCGTCGTTTTCCCTAACTTCCGTGAGTCCGAGTCTTGCCCTATCTGTAGGACTAAACCCTAAGCTTGAAAGCCACGCAGTGATCTGAGTTCTTAGATCTTTTAGTTGGTTTACCATTGGGTGAGTAACTTGCTGCCCGTTTGGTAAAACATAAAATCTTCGAACTTCTCCAACCGCTAACGCTCTACGAATCTGCTCTGCTTCATCGTGAGCTTGACACAACATCAAGGTCATTGAGAAATCACTCTTGGGGCTAAGCCATTTCTGACCAGCGTTCCAAACTTGATCCCAAAGACCTATCCCATCTTTTCCAAGTGGGGGCGGTGTCGGTATCGTGCTTGCACTAGGTAAGCCTTCGCCTACATCTGGTGCATCTGGTAATGGTCGCTTTCCTGGGTTGCCAAGCATGCGCTTAACTTCCGTTGGTTTCGGCGGCCTACCATTAGGTCTACCTGTTGCCACCATGCGGTGATCTCCTTTTGACCCTGCGGTCTGCCATGCGGCTCTCTGCCTATCGGCAAAGTGTAAATCTGAATAAGGGGTATACCCCCCTGTGGGTTTCGCGTATGCCTATACTAGCTACTCGCCGCCGAGGAACGCAGCGGGGGGAGGGGGGGACTACTCCCTACCCCTACTACATCTAGGTAATACTGCATACTTTGACACTACATCTAGTTATAGTCGTTTTATTGCTCATTTAGGGGGCTTCCAGTAGGGATTTGGTGGTGTTCCTTTATTTGGCTTGAGCTTTGCTTCGTGCCCCTCGGCGCTACTCTTGTATTTGTGGCAGTATGGCGGCACTTTATCGTGAACAGGTCGCAGATTGTCTAAGCTGTGATCATCCCCAGCTATGACGTGATCTACTCCATCTGCTCCTGCTTGGTTGCATAGGTGGCAAATAGCTTTATGAGTGCTTAGGACTATCCTGCGCCTAGTCTGCCAGTCGGTGGGGAGTCTTGATGCTCTACCCGACCCCTTCCACGGGGGGGGCTGATGTTTTTCGCACTTACCCCGATAGCTTGCAAGGGATACGCACCCTATTTGAGCGCAAGGTGTAGGTGCTAGCGCCATAATGCTTGACTATGGCTGGTATTGGCACTAAGCGTAACCCACCACCGCCCCTCAACGCTTGCCACCTGATACAAGCGGAGACTACTTAGTGCATGCACAACCTTAGTAAAGGGGTTTTGTAGCACCAGAACGAACTTTTGGAGCGATTTATTTAGAATGGTGGCTCTTGATCGGGTAAAAACTCAGGAATACTGTCCATAATCTGCTCTACTGTTACCCCTAGATCCTTCAAGAAGGCTTGTCCAGCGCAATTATCGGTCATTATGACCCCAAAGAGCAGGTGAACGGTAGTAACAGGCGAGTTTTGCAGCATCGCATACTCTATACCACTCTGAATAGCCTTAGTAGTCGATGATCCGACTGGCACCATGTCGAAGTTATAGCCCTCTGGCGATTCTTCCAAGAGATTTCACCCTTCTGTGGGGAGCTTTTGGATCACTTTTGGCGATCTCTCGAAGGTGTATTTCGCCTAATAGCTCTTGAAAGGCTTTTCTAGCGTCTGTAGTTAGTGACCCTTGTAGATACATCCCAGCAAGCAGCAACTTTGATCCTGATCCGCTCAGCGACCCCATAATCCTCTCTAAAGCGACTAAAGAAGTGGTTATTTGCGCTGTGTCACGCGTTAGATCGTGTTTTTCTGCTAACAAAGCGGTGCGCGAAGGTGGATTTAGCTCTAGGTTTGTCCAAAACTCAGCTGCGGTTCTCATGTTCGTTCGTTGACGATCTCTATGATCGCCCTAACAACAGGAGCAGCACACTTACTAGGGTTACACCCGTCGAAACAGACTTCTGGATCGCATTTTGCCATCGCGACTAAAAGCGAAACCGCTCTTTGATGTTCCATACGCCGACCCTGCTCAAGCCCACTATTGTAAGCATTTATTGAACTGGTAGCGATTACTTCTTGTAGGTCACTCATTTTAGTCTCCAAATAATTGCGTTTCTACCGCTGGGGAGCTTTTCCCTAGCTCCTGAATCTATCACCTTGCCACTCTGAACCAGCTCTGAGCGCCTTGATCGTATGCCACTCTCGCTAGCCCATAGAACCTGCCTATTTACCGACTTGTAAAAGGTTTCAATAAGCTCTACATCTGTCATTGGCTTAGCTAGAAGGTGGAGTATTACCTTGTGGGTATCCGTGACCCCCCTAACACTTGCAGCAGCTTGGTGTGAAGTCTCTGGATCGGTGTTTCTAGCTCTTGGCTTAGTTGCAATCATTATTTTCCCCATCCTCTGATCGATCAATCATTATTTGAACCGAATCATCAAGCGCGATCCAGATTTCTAGCCCTTCTACTTGCACTTCCAGTAGGTCTGGGTTGCCGTTCCAATGCTTTCTGACGCCGCTAATTTGCCCATAAACCGTGAGATCTCTAAACCCCAGACCTCTGGTTTTGTGAATCGCTACATTTGTGCCTATTGTGATTTCGTTATTCTGCATCTTTCTGCTCCTCATTCGATTTGTCTAGCTCCATTACCCACCACATTGCTTTAGTTTGAGCATCTTCTACTCCTAAAGCTCCGTAGCTTGTCATTATGTCGATCTCAACCCACTTATATGGGTAGATCTCTCGCCTTAAGTAGAAGGTTGCTTCTTGGTCCCAAGTAACCCTAAACTCATTGTCTCGATAGACCTCAATTATCATCTGCAATCTGCCCCTCTGCTTCCAGTAGCGCTTCGATGTAGCTTGACACATCTTGGGGGTTGGTTGACCAGCTAATTAGAGCTAAACCCATCTGATAAGCGCTTTCGTAGTCGATCTCGAATAATGGGTTGTTGAGCTTTGCGCCCATCTCCTCAGTTGTCCACCCGATTAGATCCAAGAACTCTAAGAAGGGTCTGCCCGAATCGTAATCGTAATTCGTCGACCAGTTGTAGAGATCCCTGACCGTTTCTCCACATAGCGGTGGGTTTTCTAACAGCGTTTCTAAGCTACTCATCGTTTCTCTCCCTTTTCCTTTAGTGTTACATACGCTAATGAGCTAAGCAGTATCAATACCGCTGCCCAGTTAGCTTTTGTGGTGTCGATCTCCTGCGCCATACCAACGAGCGTGATGTATCCAGCTACATTAGCTGCTGCGATAATCGGTTTCCTTAGCTTGTATCTCATTTGTCTCTCCCTTCGATCCGCGGTGGATCTAAAAAAAGACTATCCCGAATCGATTACTTTGTATAGTCAAACGCTGTCTGTTAGTAAATCGTTACAAAGCGGTGCAAAAGGTAGCTTAGGAAGGGTGCAAATCGTATGGAGTTTGTCGCAGTTTTCATAGTCAAGATCCGTGACGGTGTTTTCTTAGTCATTGTCTCTGCCCTCAATCCAGTTAATGACCGCCTGAAGTGTGCCTACGTCATAGCCCTCTTTGTATGCCAAAACATCACATTGCAAGTCTCTTAGGTAGTCAATGGTGCTTTCACGCTCTAGCTCAACCCCAGCTTGAAACCCCTCTGAGTGACCCTCGCCCCAATCGCACTGAGAATGATTTGTCTTAGTCATCTTGTCCCTCTCTAATTGTGTCCTCTAGCTCTTGAGCCGTGTAAGGGTATTCCAACGCTTCGATGATTGTTCGCTTAGCTTCTTTAGCGCGAAACACTTTGATTATGCGCTCACGCTCTGCTTCGATGCCAGCCTCGCGTCCTTTAGTCCAAAGTATTTTGCCGCTCATGTCTTTCATGTCTATCATTTGGCTTCTTTCTCTTTTTGGCTTAACTCTAAAGTATAGCTTTCTAGTTGATGAGATCTATCGAGCGTGTTGCGGCGCTATCCAGAGCACGCTGAAAGCCCCACCAGCAGGATTCTATGCGTCTGAGGTGTAACTACACGGTGCAAAAGAAAACCCCATCTCTCGACGGGGCTTCTTTCGGGTTTACACTCTCCAGAGTATGAATCCTCTTTCGGTATAGTAGCTGTCTTTCAGGACCGCTGGGCTATACCCGTTTTCGATCAGCTTGGCTCTGCGGTTATCTATCGAGCCATTTATCTTAGCCGTCTCCTGCTCCGTAGCCTCGAACTCTGCCACTAGTGCTGGGATAGCCTCGAACTCTTTCCTAAGCGCTGTTCTCCAAATCGATCTCCTGATCTCATCTCGATTTTTCCTGATGGGATCTTTGTCTTTCTCTAGATCCATAATCTCAGCGAATAAGCCTTGAGCGATTTTTAGACTAATCATGTGTCTCTCCCTATTTAGTTACCAAGTGCTAACGAGATTTCTCGCTTGCGTTAGTAGACTATCAAAGGCGTTTTCTACAAAAAGTTTTTTGGCTTTTAGCGTCTCCACACCCTAGTAACTGTGGCACGACTCGCCCGAAATGATGGTCCATTAGGTGACTAATTTAGGTGGTTCGGGGATCTAACGCTTTCGATGATCACATGAGCGCCAGTTATACCATCTGTTGTCCAGACCTTTTGCGGATGTGCTCTAACGATCAAGGAATCGTCACGCCATACATTTGCGATTGTTAGAGCGTCATAAATCCCACGCTCCAGCTTGTCTAAATCTGGTGGGACAATCGGGTAATCGCTCTTGTTGCTTTTGGGCTTAGGAAGTATGAAGCGCACCCAGATCTCGACGGCTTCATCAAAATAGATCTCGCCCGTTTCTTCTAAGCGCTTCTGCGCGGCTTTGATTACCGCTTTACGCCAAGGCTTTAGGTTCTTGCTAGCTTCGATAAGAACCCCGTTGCCCACATGACGCTTAGAGCCTTGTGGGGCAGGGAGTCCGACAACGAACATAGTCCAACTTTTAGAAAGGTGCGTCACCATCGACGGCTACCTTGTCTACCCAAGAATTGTCACTAGGGGCTATGTATGTGCTGCGCTTGGTTACTAGCCCGATAGCTGTTGGAGACACTATGTTGTTTTTGTAGACTTTTCCATCAGCGCCGTTGTTGTCTTCGGTTTTGAATCTGCCCGAAACCTCAACCAGCTGACCTTCAGCAAGTTCGAAACCGACTTCTACATAGCCAGTCCAGACTTGATACTTTGTGCGCCCAGTAGTGACGTAGTTTTCGCCATCTTTTTTCTGATGGTTCTCACTCACAAGCACGAAGCTTGGAAACACTCGATCTACGAATCCCTTGAAACTAATTTCTGCCATTTGATACTCCTTCTATTTGTCGTTGATTCTAGCACATAGCTTGCAGATAACCGCAACTGTGTTGTGCTCACACAGCTTCGGTGGATCTAGTTGAGCTTTATCCTTAGCATCTTGGAACTCTGCTAGCACCTTGTCGTTGTCTCGCACCGCTAGCGCGGATCTTCTAACCGATTCGGCTTTAGCTTTCGATTCCTTTTCTTCCCTAGATAGCTCTCGCTCTGGGTATGACTCATCCAACCAGCCTTGGCGATTGATCCAAGTAGCTGGGTATGGAACGAATTGCAAGGAAGGCAGATTGCGATCCTCTGCCAATCGAGATGCTCCGACGATAGATAGCTCCCGATCTTCCTGCTCTAGGCTTACAAACGCCTTGAGAGCTGTCCCACGACCTACTCTGCGTGGATACTGTGTCCAGAAAGCTTCGAACTGAGCGTTAACTTCTTTTAGATCATTATTCTTATCTATGTTCTTCTTAGGGTGCGGATTATCCGTTGACGGTTTAGCCGTTGACGGTTTAGCCGTTGACGGTTGATTCGGGTCTTGGGTAATCCATAGGTTTCCTGATAAGCGCCCCGAAGGATCTCGCTGTTGCTCTCGTCTAAGATAGCCAAAGATCTCTAGCTCTTGGATCGCGCTACCAATAGCATCTCTGCCGTCTACGCCGTTGTTAGCGATCCTAGCAATGCTTACTTCCCAACCTACGGTGTGAGTTAGTAGCTCAGAGAGCAAGCCCCTAGCCTTGTAAGTTAGCCTGTTGTCTCGCAGCCAATCGTTTGGTATCTGCGTAAAGTGCGAATCAAAGCTGTGTTCTCCCCTGATTATCGGCATCTATCTCCTCTGTAGCTGTTCGGTTGTAGTCGCTATCTAACACGAACCAGCTCTGAGATGCAAAGTTGTAGACGGGCGTTTCTTGCGTGTCTTGCCAACTCTCTAGTTTCCAACCGTTTTCTCTAGCCGTTTTTGCTAGGTATGGATCGCTTTCAATTAGCCCGTTAGCCTCTGAGCAAAACACAATAATGTTGCTTGGGGTGTGCTTCTTTTTACTCCCACCTATTCCCCTGTTCGAACGATGCTGTGGGACTAGGGTTTCGCCAGATGCTCCACAGTGATAGCACTGGGACTTGTCTCTGGCTAGGTAGCGATCAAACTCTTTTTTATTCATCTGTTTCTTGGTAACTAAACCCTATGGAAAACTCTGGCTCATCATCTGGGGCAAGCTCAGAATCTACACCAAGCGTGCTGTGCTTATCAGGCTCAGTAGGGCAGGTGTGATCTAGCTTCCATTCTCTCCATAGCGCCGTTGCTTTTATACTGTTTGCGCCAAACTGTGCACCACAAGCACAGGTAGCACTAACGCTGGGTAACACCCGAAGTCCTATAGGTAAGCTCTACCAGCTTGGCTTGAGTTTGAACGCTCATCTGCGAAAGCTCTAACTGCTTTAGCTTTATTTTGACGCGGTTGTATTCGGCTTTAGTCACAGCGTGATCGAGAGATTCCTGCTCAGTAATTATCGTGACCTTGGCATTCCGTTCGCCTATAGATCCATCTGCATTTAGGTAAGCGATAGCCTCTGCCTTGTCCATAGCCAGCTCAGCACGAAGCATCTTTAGCTCAGAGTGATACAGAACTTCAACGCCTCTTGCGGCGTTTTCGCGGATCTCTATTAGCTCATTGATAATCTGGTCTGGCGTGATTATCTTCATCTTGCCCTTCTATGTTGTTATACAAGCGCCAGAGAATCCTCTTGTTGTCTAGCTCTACCGAACGACTATCTTGCCCGTTAGCCCTTAACCAGAGAATTAGCTCTGACACTTGCATCATTGCTGCGATAAGTATTTGTCTATTTGGGTTCTCCATCAAGCTGGGTAGCCAGATCCTTTATCTTGTTCAGAGTTTGCTTGTCTGCTCCGCTGCTCTGTGCCTTGAGATACATCTCTCGAAGCTCATCTACTGACTTGCCCTCGAGTGTCTCGCTAGCCCCAAGCTCATAACTAAATGTGTCGGGGTCAGGCTCGTCGGTTGGTAGAGCAAGCAGTTGGATCAGAAAGGTTCTTAGCGCTACGCTCATAGCTTTAGCTGTTGCCTTATCGCCACTATCGAAAGCTTCCGAAGCTACTATCCCAGTAACGCCTTCCCCTTCGATCCCCATAATGGTATAAGCCACAGTTAGGCGAACTACATTGAGCGCTCCACCGTTCTTTGCTAGCACGGTTTCGGCTTCCTTTTCTACTATCTCTGGGACAATAAATCCGCCGTGCTTCCTGATCGATGGTCCAACTGCATTTAGAACTGCATCAATGCCTCTAAAGTTGAACCCTTGTGCTGTATTTTTATTGAGCTTAGCGACACCCTGAACATCCTGCATCACCGCTACAATTATCTCTCTTGCGTTAGCCATTTTTTACTCCTCGTTTGTTGACTAGAAACGGTGGGTTGCCGCCTCTGCCAGATTGTCTGGTAACGATTACTCTATCGCCTATTGCCCCAGATTTTGCTTTCCCCATGCGATCTAGCACTTGGCTTTTTATCTGGTTGATCTCACCTTGAGCGAACTCAAAATCCGAAAGCGTTTCAAGGTATTGCTCACCCATCTCTGCGAGATCTATAACGCTATCCTCGATGTTGGGATTCATCTTTCTTATCACCTCATAGGTTGCCTCAGCGCCATCAAAATCTGGCTTAGTATCCTCTAGCAAGTGCTTTCTAAATAGGTTGACCCTAGCTAAATTGGCATCTTGCTCAAAGCTATCCGCTGTAATCCGTTGCTCTATGTATTCTCTGCCACCTATTAGCGCTGCGATCCACGCCTCTTTTGCTCCAAAGACTTGTAGATACCATTGGACTTGCGCCATGTAACTTAGCGGAACTTTTAGCTCACCCGTGTAGGGATCTACCCAATCGTCTTTGTAAGAAGCTGTCTTGATCTCTAGCACCCCATACTCACCTGATTCGGTTAGATACAAAGCATCAGGATTTGCGATCTGCCAGTCTCGCTCTGAGTGCTTCCACATTCCTACATCTTTGAGCATCGTTAGCTCTGGGTGCTCATCTTCGAACTTCTGGATGACTACAGGCTCTAAGCGGTTACCCCACTCCATAGCTGCATTCTCTGTGCGATCCTTTTCGACCTTTCCCGTTTTCACAGCCCATAGAGACATCGGGCTTTCCCAGCGAGAGTAGCCACAGATAATCCCAACATGAGATCCACCTATGCCCTTTGCGCGGATCTCATGCCAGTTAGCGTTTCGCTCATTGCTCTTAGAGATCTGCACCGCGCTGTTTATTGTTTCGGGAATTGCATTAGTCCGCGTTTTGCGAACCTTTTGTGCTACAGTTACATCAACCAAGTGATACTCCTCATTCGTTTGGTGAGATCGCCTCTAGCCAAAAGCTAGGGGCTTTCTCTTTGCTTAGACTATCCATAGTGTCCGACATTTTATAAGCGGTTGAACACTTGTTTTATAGCTGCCCTAAATCCCTTTTCTTTAGCAAGGATTTTATAGAGCTTTAGCTGATCCGTAAGCTCCTGAAGCTCTTGGTTTAGGTCGGGGATCTCGAACTCATCGTCTGCGATTACAGCGATCCCGTCAATCTTTGCCATCAGAGCATCGACACCTAGTTCCCGATCATCTGCCCACTCTTGAATTATGACCTTGATGCGGTGTCTCTCTCGCTCAGCCGTTTCCATTTTTACTACTTTCAAGAATCGTTAGCTGGCTTTCTATTTTTACAAGTGCTTTCTCAATAGCCGCTGGCTTTAGCCCCCTCTTTTCGGAAGGACTCATAGCCGCTATTGATTTTCTGATCTGATCTATAGTCTCTTGTCTCTGATCTTGCATTGTGTCTTCAATTATTATTCGCTGTTTTATGTAATCAGGTGCATCGTAGATACCCACGATTAGTTAACCATTAGCTTTGCTTCGTAAACCGAATTGATCGCTAACTCTACCGAAGCCATTGATTTAATAATTTCGCTAGGGTTATTGCTACTCATTGATAGCGCTTTGATTCGCTTTAGCTCCTCAGACAATAAAGCCAAGATAAAGCTTTTCGGATAGGGGGCATTAGCATCAACCAGATACGCTTCTAGATCAGATAGATAGACAAACTCACCTATCTCATTAGTGCAAGCTATCTCTTTGCAGATCGCTAAAATACGCAACTGCTCATCTTTGACACCATCGGCGTAGAATGAAGCCATAGCGGTGTTTTTTATCTCTCCCATGTTATCCCCTTAGATAATAGGCGGTTCGCCCCCTAAGTTATCGTGAAGTCTTTCTAAGGCGCGCTTGATTCTTTTCTCTGCGCCTCTATCCGATAACCCAAGCAACTCTCCAATCTCGCTTTGAGATAATTCAAGCCTATACCTAATTTCGAGCAGCGATCTATCTTCTTTTGATAGCGAATAAAACGCAGAGCGCACATCTGTAACCAGCGTGATCGCCACATTTGTGTCTTGGGGCAACCTAGCGTGGCTATCGGATTCAGGAATGATCTCCCACAGATAAGGAATTATGTTTATGAGCTGATTCATCGTGTAGTAATTGTCAGATTCGATAGGTCTGATCGAGTGCTTTTGTGTCTCTCTGGCACAATACTTTGCCGCTTCACGCTTGAGCGTTACATAGAGCTTGCCTTCACCCTTAGGGTCGGTTCGCCACTCGTCAATAATCTTGTAATGCTGATAAGCCCAGAGCATAAGCTCACTATTTAGATCATCAAGTTCGATCTTCTTCCAGCGGTTGCTGAAGTATCTGGCTATCGCCCGAATTATCCTGAACTCATCAGTCGTTAGGTTCATTTATCTTCCGCGATTCAGGTAGATTGAGCGGCCAGAATCGTGGAGATAGTGTTTCTATAGGGGCTTCGGTAGTCATAGTTCCACACCAGACGTGAGGGGCAGAGACAAGCCCAGCAGATTGACTAAAAAAGTCTGACCTATCGCAGAGTGCTCCACCTTGTAGCCAATGCGTTTGCCCCACTAGCTGTTGGTATCGAGCGTGGTGGTAATGCCCAGTAAATAGAAGATCGCTATCGCCAATAGGATCTCTAGCGGCAGACATGCTCTTGAACCAAGAGAGTATTCGCCCCTCAACACCAGTTCCACCCCTAGCTATGTGACCGTGTGTTAGTCCAACTATCCACCCAAGTATTTCAACAGTTAGGGATAGCCTGTTTCGCTGTGGGAAACTCCATGTGATCGCGTGATCTGGCTCTGCAAAGGTTAGAGCTTCAGCGACTTGCTCAACAACCGCAACATCATCGTTGTCATTTAGCGTTGTGAAGGCTTTGCCATTAGCGCGGTTCTCACCGTGATTTCCTGGGACTACAGCAACATGAATCGGTAGCCCTATCTTGCTAATCTCTGCTAGATATTCAAGCAGCAGTCGGCGCACTATCTTTACTTGGTCGCGGCGGTCCAGCTGAACGCTAAAAGTCTGCATCTCATACCAGCCATTTATGCCTTCGACTAGATCCCCAGTTATAGGAATAAAGATTAGATCGACGGGCTTACCTAGCTTCTTCATAGCCGCGATGTCTTGTTTGGCAAAGCTAGCAAGCTGCATAACTTTCTCAACCATGCCTTGAACGCCTTCGCCATCTGATTGACCAGCTTGCAAATCGGTGATCTGCTGGAAGTAAGCCCGTTCAGGGTCGGCAGTTTTGATCTTACCTTTTGTAATGCTGAGCTTCTTTGCAGCAACAATTAGCTCATCGAGATCTACGCCCGTTCCAACATCCAAGCGCTTGATCTTAGCTTTGAAATAGTAGAGCCTCTTGGTGCCGCCCTCACCATCTCCTGTGTCCCACGCACGAACTTCTATCGGGTAGCGCTCGTCAACATTGAACTTGGTTTTGTCGAAACTTTCTGGAAGTAGGTTGTCTAGGAGATCTCCCCAATCCTCTGGTTCATCTGCTAAGGGATCAGTAATCAGGAATCCACCTGTGCTATGAAGCTCAAGTCTTGGTTCCCAACCAGCAGGATGCCCAGCTTGACGGTCACGGCGAACTTCTACTGCTCCACCGCTCACACCTATTGCAAGTAAATCTTCTAAATTAGCCATGTTTGGAGGCTAGCACGAAAACAGGAAAAGCCCCGCCATTTCTGACGAGGCTTCCTGCTCACTAACTTGGGAGAGAGTGACCTAATGATCCAATTTGGATCTGATAAAAGACTATACCCGTCAGCCGTGCTGTCAAATGCAAAAAAAAGAACCCCACAAGAGACTAATCAAAGTCTTTCGTGAGGTTCTTTGTTTGGCTACGCTTTAGATTTAGCCACTATCGAGGTCAGTATAGATAGCAAGGCTGCACCACCTGCAAGGCTTAGCAGCCCTAGATAATCGATGGCAAATAGTCCAGCACTACCAACGCCTAATGACGCGATAGCTGCTTGAGCAAAAGTCTTGATCGCTCTTTCGCCAGCGTATCGCCAAAATTCTAAGGTAAAGATCTTCATGGTTCAATGTCCTGTCTGTTTCGTTTTACATCTTCGATTGTAGCGCTAGCCGTATAAGCCGTTGCAATTATGCTTAAGAGTGCAACCCCACCTATAACCAGTTGGTTGCTCACGCCCGTATCAAAGAAGAAGGTTATCGCGCCGAAGACTATCATGGCAACCGCTAAGCGATAAGAACCATAGATAAGCCTTCGCCTAAACTTCCAGCTATCAGCGCTTGAGCTTGGTGTTGCGCCTAGAAAGAAAAGCCCATCTAGAACTGAGACACAAGCTTTTTTTATAGTGGCTTTTTGCAGCATTTGCACACCTCTGGCTTGATCATGTTGTCGATAAATTCTTCGGGGTCATAAACAGTTCCATAGAACACGCCTTTTATCTCAGGCGAAATCGTCAAGTGACAATGCACTCCACTACTAGCTGACCCAGTATTGCCCATTCTTCCAACGGGATCTCCGAACTCCTTCTTTGACCCAACTACCGTGCTAGTTAGTGGACTATGGTTTCCAAGGGCTTGCGGTCCAGCGCACTTGATCCCATGCTTAGCGCAAGACAAGTGACAATAGGCAACATAGACTGCTTTGTTCTTGCTGTTATCCCAAGCGCTTTGCACTACTACCCAACCCAAGACATCACTCCATTGGATCAGCTTGATCGTGCCTTTGCTAACCGCTGGGATAATCGTGTTGGCTTTAGTCGCGTAATCCAATCCTCTGTGCGGACTACTTCGCCTTGCTGTTACTCCGAAGCGAGATGTAATCATTGACTTAGGAAACGGGTGCTGCCACTCTGCCATTAGATCAGCCCTTTGCCTTTTTTCTTCTTGCCATTTTTTGCCATTAGATAACTCCCATTATTGAATTGATGATTGATACAACACCAGCAGCTAGGGCAGCCCAAGCTATCTTTTCAACCCAAGCAGACTTAGCTTGCTGGATCTCTATAAGGGCAACTCGTTCTGGCACTTGATCAAGATAGCCAAGCTTTGCGGTTAGTTGAATTAGTAAGCGTTCATTTTCCAGTTGCTTTCCGTAAAGCATTTGGAGAGTGACCCTAGCGTGAGGCTCTTTTTCTTCCATTACTCAGGGGCTGGTTCTGTCGGTGTCTGGCTATCCTCTGATGGTTCTAAAATCAGCTCTTGCCAGTTTGCGTCTAGTTCATTCCAAAAGTAATTTTTGCCGTCTTTCGGATAAGGGATTGGAGACTCCCATTCAAATTTAGCTTCATTCCAAACCCACTGATTATGCACTCTTAGGCTTTCAAACTTGCCGTTCAAATAACGCAATCCAATTTGAATTGGTTTTTGGTCGGTTGCTACTTCAACAATTTCATCAAAGTGAGGCAATAAAAGCTTGATCGCTTCTAGATTGTCACCAATTATTAGATTTGAGATTTTTCCGTTTTCAATGATTGCAAATTTTGTCATTATGCCAACTCCAAGTAAAATAATGCGCCGACCCCGCCAGCCCCGCCCACGGTTGTGCCTGAGTTACCACCGCCAGTAGTTCCGCCGCCGCCACCGCCTCCGAAGCTTCCAACGCCTCCGTTGACTTGTCCTGAACCAATTTGACCGCCGCCGCCGCCGCCATAAAAAGCGCCGCCAGCTCTTATTGTTCCGCCTACACTCGGTGGAGTGCCAAGCGCTGGAGCTTCTGTGTCTGAACCAGTCCCAGGAAAATCGCCCTCACCGTCAGCGCCATTTGAGCCACCAGATCCAATTGTGTTAATTGCTCCAGCTCCCCAGCCAGTGCCGCCACCCGATCCGCCGTTACCCCCAGCAGCGTCACCAGTGTTGGAGCCAGAGCCACCTAGCCCACTGGTTGCGCTAAGAGTTGAAAAGCTTGAAGTGCCGCCAGTAGCTCCGACATTATCCCCGCCGGATCCACCAGTGCCGCCAGCTCCTGCGGTAAATGTATAAGTCCCAGCCGCTATTGTGCCAGTGTCTATGTAGCCTGAGCCCCCGCCGCCGCCGCCTCTGTTTATTCCTGAGCTAGAGCCCCCGCCGCCGCCGCCAGCCCCTATTATGACCGCTGGAGTGTTATCCGAGGCAATAGTTACGGACTGAGTGCTGTTTAGTGCAATCAAAGTCGCATAGTTAGTTTGGCTGGGGCTGTATTCAGCTTGCATAAAAACTGCCCTGCTAAACTCCACCTTTAGAACTTGAGCCTCTGCTGAAATTGTGCCAAAGGCTTCTATCGGTTCAATAGCTGTTCCTGCGTCATAACCTTTGAATGAAGTTACCAATAGCAAATTTGCGTCTGTTGTGTTATCAAGCAAGCTTAACTCGCCCGTCGTATTGATCCCGTTATCTAAGGCCCACGCCGTAAATTTGTAATTTCCTGGTTCAAAAGCGACTGTTAAAAATTGAACGCCTGTTTGAATAATGAAACCACTTGGGCCACCAGCCCCGCCAGAACTTGCCGCTACGGGTGGGAAACTTGCAATACTCATTAGTTGATCTCACTTCCAAATAGGTGGAAAGCCAAAGCGTCTGCCGTAGCTGATTGAACAGTAAAGACATCAGTAGCGCCCATAGTTATACCAAGTGTAAAGGTGTTCAAGCTGTTAGCTGGAACAGCAACATCATAAGCAATAGCATTGTTAGTCGTTGCCGATACAGCAGCTTGTCTCACATAGACCCTAGCTACTGCCGCCGTAGCGGTTACATTC
>Ga0105054_10007808_pt1 | contig 14372 bp, 12 predicted proteins | sample BON02_FD_78091 | JGI IMG/M metagenome (GOLD analysis project Ga0105054, IMG submission 78091) | Freshwater microbial communities from Lake Bonney liftoff mats and glacier meltwater in Antarctica - BON-02 (megahit assembly) | ecosystem: Environmental > Aquatic > Freshwater > Ice > Glacier...
AAGCTAGGTAAGAAAAGACGAGAGAGTTCAAAACGCAATTACTACATTATTTCTCCAAGAGTGATAATAAAAGCAATCATCATCATCGCGAAGTGGAAGGATCCAGTTCGAACTATCTGGAACTAGCAGCCTTTGTCTTGGCATTATGTGGCACCTATGTGACAAACCCCATGCTTTATGTGTACGACAACCAAGCGCTGCTGACAGCTCTTAAAAAGATAGGCAGGTGAAGGCGGAAAAACAACGTGAGTAGGAGCGCCAGACGCAGATATTTTACGGGAAGCATTCAAAGGGCTCCGAAAAGGATCAACAGCAGGAGCAGCGACGTTTCTGGTCAAAGTGGAAGCGCATCGAAGAGAACCTGCATGGTAAAAAGCCAACATCCAAGCAGACAAGGCTTATTCAAGCAAAGATGTTCCCACGGAATGCGCGACAGGACAAATCGAGCATTCTTCACATGGCAAGAGCCTCTTCTCAGATGAGATACAGTGAACTATGAAGATCAAAAGTCACCTTGGAAAAGCGGGGTGCGCAAGGCAATTAGACGAGGATCAGCAGAAGAGGAGGTGCGCAAGCACTAGGATCGTGTGACAGGATTTTCGAAACAAATCATCAAACAAAGACAACGAGTTGATGTTTGATATGAACCGAGTATGGTAACGGCTCTATGGCATGGTACATGGATGGATGTGGAGAGTTTCAAAAAGACTTGTATCAAGGGGAAGGGAAAAGGGGGAGGTATCCACCAGCCTTTCTAAGGCACATGGGTAGCGGATTTCATGCTAAGACAGGATGCAGGAAGATTTATACTGAGGAAGTATTTGTTTGACAAAAATATTCCATACACGAGAAGCAAACAATTGGGGATGGCGATGGCAGAAAATACGCCAACAGCCAGTTTTTTAAGCAAAATAGGCAAGATGCATTCAGCAGGGTGTCATCTGGGCAGAATAGCACGAGTGGCCCGGGGTGAGAGCACTGACAGTCTGGCGGCCGAAACACACGATGACATCAAGGTGCAGGCTGCGAAGGGATGGCAACGATAATTACGGCTGCCCACCATTCACGGTAATGATCTGGAGGCACATGTATGACAGCATGGATACAGCACAAAAGCCAAAAAGCAAGCTCAAGTTTGTCACGCTTGACAAAAAAAGTAACATGAGCACGCTGTGGCGATGAGAAGTGTTTCTAACTTAGGAATCTGCAGGAAGGAAGATCTGGCGGAGAAGGCACAGAATATAGAGCTGACAATACTAGTAAAAAAAAGTCAGGAGACACGGTACAACTTCGACCCAGCAGCTTTCTTCGTAAACAATTTCTGGGGCAGGCGACCGGACGGGGTCGCAATCAATGAGGCTCTGCAGATCGTATTTATGTTAGAATTCAAAGGCTTGACAGACATGGACGAGGGGTTTCTAGAAGTGGAAAAATCAGAAGCACATGAGCAACACAAAAGCATTATCAGTGCGTTCAAAGCAGCTGCTCCGAAGTGGGAATATGAGCAGTTTGATTTTGTGGTGGGTAACTGCGGATCTATTGTTGAAAACGACTTCTACTAGCGACACCACGCTCAAAAAGCTTGATGTACAAGAATGAAAAAAAGACAAACTCTTCGCTGATCATGTGACACAGGTATGCGAAGCGCATGATTGGGTGATTCTGTCTTTCCTCCAGCATGTGCGAGGATTTGTGAGGCCAACCACAGAGGGAATCTGAGGGATCAAGGGAGAACATTGGGCACAATGTGCACGTGTAAGGAGATGTTAAGCGGAACCCACGCTCACAGAGCGTCAAAGCTGGGGCCTGTCGAACGATAGTGGACTCAGGATGGCAAATTGGGAATCACAATCCAAGACCCCCCCAGAGTCTGGAAGGCTACACATTTTTGTATTTTGCTTATTCGTATTGTATCTTGTCACGTGTCTTAAAACCTGCCACTTCACTGCTTGTTTTACGTCAATTTGAACATGTATGTCTGTTTTTACTGTCATATTGCACGTGACGTCATCACAGTTTTGCTTATATATTTATAACTTCTATTTCACATTTTCACAAGCACATACAGACACACACACCAGCACACATGTAGGATAAGGGCACAAGAGGAACTTTGGCGACAACCAGGCACAGGAGACTGGTTGGAAGGGGCAGAAGAAAGCTGTTTGTTAAAGACAAGGGCCTTGCACACACACAAAAAATCAATGTCATGAAAACCGATATCTCGAATCCAAAAAAAAAATTTGAACACATAGAGCTCCCAGCAAAGCTACCAAACTATTTTAAACAAACTAATAAAAGCAACATCAATCAATCGAGAAAGCATAAGATTTTACATTAAAGGTTTTTGGACTGGTATGTTCGAACCAATCTGAAATGCCATGGGACGGCTTGGGATGGGCTAAAGTCCGTCCCACCTGGAAATCCCTAGAAGACAAGTAATTTGAACAGTAATGCCAAAAAAGGAAAGAAAAGGATCAGTATCGATCCCGCAATGCCCTCAGTGATGACAATGCTGACACCTTACGTCTACGCTAAACATGTCACCTCGCCAGCTCCCACTCCTACCCCCCAGTTATGACTATATACCAAAACTGCTGCAATACTTGTGAGAACTTCAAAGAGGTTCCTAAAAACACGTGTACGCGGATGGTCCTGACCACCGACACCGTTGGGTTGTAGATTTTAAGGAGGTGTGGTTTATGATCCGGGCCTAAAAAACAAGTAATTTGAAAATAGTATATGTCAGCACATATCTCAGATCTTCAAAAAAAGATTCTAACAAATAGAGCTTCCAGCAAAGCAACTAGACTATTTCCTATCAAGTAATAAAAGCAAAATCAATCAAAAAAAAGAATCAAACTCCCCTCGGAAATGCTTTCTACGACGCGAGGCCAAAGATTCTGCGCGACTGTTTGCTTCACGGGTGTTTGATATTCAACACTCAGGCTGCAAAGCTTGATGGCCCTTCTACCAGGTTTCAGTCAAGAGCCTTGATCTTTGCATCTAGTTTGAAATTGACGCCCCATGCAGAATAGGCTCTATTTGTCTTTCTTTCTTTCGCCGGCGAAGGCCCGGGCCTGCGGCCCGGCGGCTTGAACTTGAAAACACTGCCAATGCAAGTGTAGCAATTCAGAGTTCTCCAAGTCTGTGGCCTGGCCTGGGGTTTGATTTCTTTTCTCTGGGCTGGTCCGAGGCTACTGTACTTGTTCTGTAAGTCGACGTTAGATTCAGATTGGACCTGACAGTCATTCAGAAACTCGGTGACCTCTAATTAAAAAAATCGCTGAAATGACCAAATAATTCACTTTTGATATTTGTCATCAGCCAAGTTGTCACTGCCGTGGTCGCTGGCGCAGTTGAAGGCGCTGTCGATTAAAGGGGTTGCGTGCATCTGGGATGTAGGTTGCATGCATCCGGGATTTGCTCTATACCTTGTGCGCATCCGTTGCCCAAATGTCCGTTGCGTTCATCCGTCACAATGGCCTTTCTGGTTGCGCGCATCGGTGCTCAAAACCATCCTTGCGTGCATCCGTTTCAGAAACGACCCTGTCGTGGATCCGTTTTCAAGTCACTAAAAACCAACATTTGGAACATCCGAAATCTTGGTTTTTACTACTGGGGGTTTACAACAGGTTTTACAACACAGGATGGCCCTGACTACCGACACCGTTAGAGTTCAGGTTACATAAGGAATGGTTCCGGTCTATTGTATACCCCCTCATAGACAATGGTTGGATAATGGAACCCTATGGCTGTTGTATCAACTTGAACCCGGTAAAACCCTGGTAGTAAAAAACAAAGTTTTGGATGTTTAGATCCAAATGTTGGTTTTTAGTGACTTGAAAAAGAATGCACAAAAGGGTCACTTATGAAACGGATGCGCGCAAGGGTCTCTTGGAAAACTGATGCGCACAACCAGAAAGGTCATTGTGACGGATGCACGAAACGGATTTTTGGGCAACAGATACGCGCAAGGTATGGGGCAAATCCTGGATGCGCGCAACCTACCATGATCCCCCAGATGCGGGCAACATCTCTAACCAGTGCTGTCGCTCACTCGCTAGCTGGCGCAGTGGCGGGATCGGCGTTGGCGCCTGCTCCGGGTGCTGGCGTCTTCTCGTTGTACATGTTGGCATGTGTGTGTGTGTGTAAAATATGTGTACATATGTATATGTATATACACATTAATATGCACATATAGATGTTCATATACATTGTGTATGTATGTATGTATGTATGTATATAATTAATATATGACATGCAAGTGTCTATATGACACACACATTTACACTGATGTATACATATAAAGACATTCACATGCAAGGTTCTCGTCTTAATTTCGTTCTCTGATCTTTTCCATTACTCACTACTACCAACTCATTTGCGTGACACAATTTATGGCCCTCTTCGGCAAAATGGTGTAGAAGAAGCCTGTGCCTGAAGCGATGGATTGTGTGCCGAGACACTGGCATGCCACTCAACCAAACTAGCCGCCGCGCGCTCAGCGGCAGGCCGAGGAGACAAAGGGAACCCCTTTCAGGCCACGGGGTTTCAGACACACCTGGCTGGGCAAAACTCAAATTTGACAAGATTCTTAAATTCAAGTTCTCTCAAGACTCGTGTACTGGTAACCATTCTCAAAAGTCAGCTCTACCGTTGTTGCATAAACCACATTGAGTAGTGAGCCATTTTCTGCAAATTTCTACCAGCCAAACGTCTCAAGAACATTTGGGCCACTGCTGGCACTTTTATCACCGCTTTGTGCAGCGCTAGCATGTTTCGTGTCATACCTGACTTCATAGTACGGAACGTGTTCACTGGCAAGCTTATTAATGACACCTGACCCGACTCCGGCGATGGGCAGCCAGCCACCTGAAATGGAGACGGGAGCTGACCAAATGCACATTCTCAAAACGTTACTCTGGCACCTCAGGCTATTTCAGGCCATCTTATAGTGGAGAAGAGCGCGGGACTTGAACACATTTGGCTTATTCGCAGGTCCCCGGTTCGATTCCGGCCGAACACCCGTCAACTCAAATCAATATGGATTTGAGCAGATAAACCCTCAAGCAAGGGTGCCAAACTACTTTTCCAGTAATTAAAGCCAATAAATCAAATGAATGTGCGATGTTTTTTTCAAGTTTGAAGCAATACAATCGTAGTTGCCTTGCGTAATATGTATACTTCAGTTAGAATTGACGAAGTATAAGAGATATTTTTTTGAATCTACCTGTCATTCCTCAAAGCATTCTTCAAGGTGCACTCGAAATTTTCACACACACGCACACACACACACAGAAGCATCGTTTAATTGACGCTAGGTGAAGAGTGGTACGTGTGTCGCGTTCCGCTGCAGTCTTTGTTCCGGTCCCTTTGGTGCTGATGCTCACACAGCCATGATCGCTTTCACCGCATTGTTTACTCAGTAATACTGGTCACGAGTCTCCTCCGCACTTGATGCTTGCAGATGACGCTGCCGACGCAGTCTTTCCAGCTATTCCATACTCGCTGGTGCTGAATTGAGAGTCGTAGCATTCGGAATCGTTGCGGGGCTTCTTGGCTGCAGAAGGATATGGCGGCGCCGAAACTGCAGCAGCCTTGCCCGATGCATTAGCTGTGTCCTTTTTTCTGTGCTTTTTAGTAGCATCCGCGCCTTGTGTGGCTTCCTGGGCAGTTTCAATTGTGCTTGCTGTGATCACTATATCTACCTTGTTTTCTAGTATGTCATTCAGTAGTTATAATTGCCAGCTCAGAATCCGATTCAAGTCTTTTACTTCAACATTGATTAATTTGCCTTGGGCCAGCCCAGAGTACCTTTATCTGCCCCACTGTCAAGGTCGCACTTTGCTTCTCAGAGATACGTGGCAGAGATACGTGATGGGATGGTGTGTGCCTAATTACAGCGTAACCATGGCATCAACGCGCACTGAGTCATGGTTTGCAACCGCAGCCCGGGAGTTTCAAATTGAAGTTCTTGCTTGTGATTTATTTGGATTCCGACGATTCAAAGTCTCTTTGGTGCCTTGCCTACCTCTATTCGGCCGCTAAAATGGGGTATACCGAGGGCTTGGAAGCGCAACAGCCTTGTAATTTTTGCGGGTACTAATTTCCTCGGAGATTCTGTGCTTTGGATATTCTGCAGAGATACCTAGTCAAAGATCATTTTCTGTCACAAAGGAAAGCCCAACGTGACCCAAAACCTCAACAGCGCTAGAAACGAGAAATAGCTCAGCGGCTGTGTCGAATTTGTCTGCAAAACTGCAACACACTACAACACACTACAACACACTGCACTGCTCTGCAACACACTTCAACACACTGCAACACACTGCAACACACTGCAACACCCAGCAGCACACTGCAACTCACTGCAACTCATTGCAACACGCTGCAACTCACTGCAACGCACTGCAACGCAATAGCACACACTGCAACACACTGCAACACACTGCAGCCACTGTTATCCAACCCCCCCCCCCCAATATGAGGTTGGCACCTTTTACATCGGGATCTACTATCAAGGGGGGGAGGGCACCCTAAAGCGCTCCCGAGGATTTACTTTTTCAGGAGTTTCTACTATCGTTCAGAGTGCACTGTCACAAACCCCACTGTAAAAGTGGGGCCCAGAGTTCGTTCATTTGCCCCTACCCAGATTTGGGATTCCCGAAGTCGGAGCCGGAGTGACCGGCACTGCATCGGTATTCCACCATTCGGCGGTCGTGGGGTCCAGGCCGAGGTGATCCCACAACTCGACCGACGCCAGCTCACGCATGGTTCCACAACTTTTGGAGGGTGGATTCTGTACCGCCCGACCCAATCAATCATGTATGTTCCCTTACAAGTAAATAGATTTCACAAAAGTATTTTACTTATCGTTGAGTAAAAATATTTAAAATCATGTTCCTGAACATGATTTTTGTGACATGATTTTTGCACTGTTTGGTCTGGTCCTGTGGGGTGCGTGGCACGTCTGCTGCCACGCGCCCCCCCAGAAGTGCGCACCTACCTATTTGAAGCTTAGACTGATACCACTCTGTCAACATTTTGAAGGTCCCAAGCGAAAGTTTATCGACGTCACGAATATCTCAATTAGTATGGAAATCGGATCCCACAGCCTATTTTTTGAATGCGGCTGCGCAGTGCCGACAAATATCGCGACCAAACGCGTTTTGTAATCAGAAGTCGGCGCCTACTAGTACTAGTACGAGCAACATGTTTGAACAATACAAATACGAAAATTTGAAGATGATCAAATGTATTTTGGGAATCGGCGGCACAGAGTGGCATTCGAAGGAGAGCAAATCACATTATGACGTGTTTGTACCCCCTACCCTCCTTTTTGCCCCCATTTTATCGCGGTTTTGGTGCACTGCGACTTTTTGTTCTCGGCCTTTTTCTTTTTCCTGGAACACAGAGCCATGAAGCATCTCTGCATGGTGGTCTGATTGATATCATGGAGACCTGTGGGTCTCTTCAAACTTGAAGACAATTAAAGTACAAGTGCCCATTCGGGCAGGTGCAGACCCTCTGAAACATACTATGATGTTGATACATTTGACTCAGGAAGCAGTCACGGTCTCTCGCTCTCTCAAATTTCAGTCCACCTGGAGGAGGGTCTTTTATGGAAATAACCACAACGGGGCTGTGCACGTAAAACACACTGTAGGCGGAAAGTCACATGATGAATTCATCCACCGTGACTCATCCGCACCCACCCACCCACGCACACACACACGCACACATATATACTGGCACACACGCACACATAAACACACACACACACATGTAGCCTACCCAAATTGGAAAAACAATTCTTTGCCATGATAGCAGACCTCGGCCCAGAAGAAGCACTTCGATGTGTGAGGGTGTGTACACATAGATAAAATACATACAGAGGAGGACGGTTAAGTCACCTTTGAGCTACATATATGAATTCTTCCAGTTCAAATCAATAATCTAAAAGAAGCACTTCTGTGCGTGAGTGCGTGTGCGCAGAGCCAAAGTCGATGGAGCCCCATCACGGAGACGAGGATGGTCAAGACGCCTTTGATACACCCATATTCATCGTTGTCATTCAAATCACATCAATCAAATCAAAAAAGCGCTTGTGGCTGTGAGTGCGCGGCACGCAAGAGATGAGGACGAGGACGCCTTCAAGTTCGAGCCACCTATATTCATTCCTATGGTTCAAATCAAATCAATACACTAACAGAAGCGCTTCTCTGTGTAATTGCGCACGCACAAAAGCCTGAGATGTAGACGAGGACGGCTGAGACTTGTTTGAGAGCCACCGGCAAGCGTCACGGTTTTGAAATTCAGATAATAATAAGCGCACAAGAAGCACTCCTGCGTGTGAGTGTGTGCACGCAGAGGTAAAACAGACAAAGACTTGGGCAGCCGAGATTTCTGCACACACACACACACACACACATGCACACACACACACTCACACACACGCACACACACACGCACACAAACATACACAGAGACACAACACACAAACACACACATCTCTCACAGAGCCGAGATCTTTGCTGTTTTCTTGAGAAGCGTTGGAGCCAAGTTTACTGAAGACAAGAATGATCGCAAAAGAAGCTGCAGCAAAAAAAATAATGTTTGAATTGTGCATACCACAATCAAGAGGAGGCCGTCTCTCGCCACCTGTTCCAGCACACGACCACACACATACACACGTATGGAAAATACACATGTGTGTTGATGGGGATATGAAAGGCACGCGAGCGGCTGAACGAGGGCAAGAAAGGAGAGACGCCTCAGGTCTCCAATTCTGACGATTAGACGAGGGGATCAGGCCAATCCTTGCCATGCGTTTCATGATGGGGACACATCATTTTTGGCGTCCCAGCCCTTTGTATCAGGAGGTCTGGGGGTGCTAGAGAAGAGGCGTGCACTCTGTATGACGGAGGTAAGGCTATCTTGTGTAGCCTGCAACGCGCCATAAAACTCCTCGCCTTTATAGTGCTATGAACAGTCATGTCGTCCTTGATGTCCCTGCGCAGGGAGTCGGCGGCGTTTGGCTGAATGTGTCTGCATCTTTCGCGTTGTGTGCGTTGCTGGGATCCCGCGACCGGTCTCTCTCAAGTGTCTCTACATCCTCACAAAGGCTCTGTGAAAGGGAAACGACACTATCACCATCTCAACCCACACCAACAGCTCCTGAATAGCCTCGACAATTTGCACCGAGTCGAAGTTTGAAGTTCCCTGAAAGTAGGGTAGGGTGCACAACCCCCAAAAAGGGTCCACACATTCCCAGAAGGTTCCACAACCCCCCAGGACATATCAAGTAGGTCTCAAGGCACTACATGTCGGGCCAAACGTACCAAGCACCTATCAACCAACAATGCCTTGACACGTAACGAGCAACGCAGACGCACAGCCCAATGCGCCTAAACCTCTCAACGCAATCATGCGTCACTGTGACTCACAATTGGGTGCGAGAGGCAGTTGCCTTGCTACAGCCCACCGGTGGTGCTAGCAATAGACGACTCGATCCTTTTTGCACCAGAATTTCTATCAGTGAATCTTTGTGGGACAGCCTGATTGTGGATTATCAGAAACAAACAATGTTCCAAGGACAGGTGGCTGCATCAGAGTCTCGGTGTTTACTATCATTTTTGAGCGGGTCTGTCAGAAGGAGGGCCTCGTAGAGTGTAGAAGGTCAACACAGTGTCGCCGATGCGTTGGCATTTCGGCGCGAGACTTCCAGCATCGACGACTCTAAATACCGCAGCTGCAAAGTCATATAGACACATACACACAAATGCACAGACACAAACACAGGCACAGACACGGGCACAGACACAGACGTAGACGTAGACACAGGCACAGGCACAATGACATGAACAGACACGGACAGAGACACAGGCACACACGCACGCGCACATAAATACACCACAACGCATATGCACACGCACACGCACACGCACACGCACATGCACACACACACGCACAGTAAGTAACTCAAAATTGCACGGCTAGCACGGACAAGACACGTCAAAGTCGCAGACGGGCGGGCACGGCACTTGAGGTTTGGCGGTGGACATCTCTTTTGGGACATCTCTGTCGGAACAATTGCACCTCACTGCAACACAATTTCCATGAAAATAACGCCCACTCCCGAAATCCACTAGAGCGGAAAACTTTAGATTCTTCTGTATCTCGCGGTACGAATTCAAATTGGAAAAACTGGCATCGCAAGATCTGGAAGTGCTTGAGTTTTACGAGGTGGTGGATCTTTGTTCTTTTTCAGTTGTAACTGCCACAGCCACGAGCGCCCTCACTCGCTCTGCATACAACTCTGGAGAAGGAGACAGAGAGAGAGAGAGGGAGGGAGAAATGAACAAATACCTGAGCTTCTAGAGAAGCATGGGCTGAGCGCATGGCATCACGGTCGACAGATTGCTGAATGAGTGCCATTTGCGCCCCGCCTAATTTGTCGTACACAGTCTGGACCTGCAATACCACACCTCGCGCCATCAGTACACATTCCTTTTGACAACTCTATTTTGCTTTCAGCTTCACTCTCTCTGCTGTCACTTTGCTTCGCTCGCCCTGCCATCTTGCCTCTCTCTCTCTCTCCCTCCCTGTACGTCTGCCTCTCTTGCCACCGCTCTCCTGCATTCTCACAGTACCTGCTGGTTCAAGTGATTTCGCGTGGCAGCATACTTGGAATTGACATCGTCGGCAGTCTGCGTCGATAAGGAATCTATGTCTTTCGCACAGGCCTCGTCGCACTGCTGTGCCTGCTGTGCCCGCAGCGCCTGCTGTGCCCGCTGTGCCTGCTGTGCCTGGGGTGCCACAAACGCCGACAACCTAGCCTGATCCCTGCCCGAAATTGCTGGCGCCTTAAGTTGTATATACTGTCTGAATTGTGCTTCACCTGCCCCCCCCAAATTCCTGCCACCTGAATTCCTTCCCCCCTCGGCCACCTCATTACCACCACTCACTGTCTGCCGAGGCAAATGTTCAGTATCGCGCGTCTCCAGATTGGGTGACGGTGGTCGCAAAATCTGGAATGGAGCTTCGAGCGCACGAGGGTTGGAAGCTGAGACCTCGGCACTTTCATCCTCTCCCAGAGGTCCATCCTCGACCTCTGGTACCAACGGAAACGCTCCTGCTTGGCGTACAGAAGCATACGGCGGGACACGGCGTGCGTGATGGGGGCGCGCGAAGAACGTGAAGCGGAGAGCAAGAGCGAGCGGGAGATGATCAGTCAGAGGTGAACAAAACGGGGGGACAACTACCTTTCGAATCTCGAAGTTGATTTCACACGGGCGCGCGGAGGCAAGGGGGCCCGACGCTACTGTGCGCCACCCAAAACCAGCCGCAATTCATCAGCCGCGATGAATCGCGGTGGATAGTTAAACCAGCCACCCTTTTCAAGAGATGGAGTAGAGCCTATTCCCAATAATCGAGTTGAGCCTACTCCGGTGGCGGAGTACCGGTGGGCTCAACTCGATTAGAAAAATTTTGTGCTCAGTCAACGGTGAGCCAAAAAGGGGGCGGATCCGGAGAACTACCTTTCGAAGAAAAGGCCCAAGCGCGCGGCGGTGAGGGGCCCCGATGCCACCGTGCACATGAGAAAGATGATAGTTTTCAAACAACGCAATTTTTTCAAAAAATCGAGTTGAGCCCAATCCCTATAATCGAGGTCGCGGAAGAGTCAATCCGTCGAAGGTCGACTTTTCCGCGTTTTTCGCTGGTGTACGTGTTCAAAACACCAAACACTCGATTTATGACTGTCTCCAAAATCTGGTCGTGACTATATGGCGCGCGGCAGCTGCGGGGCAAAGCCCCTGGCCGCTGCGCGTCCAAACGCCTCGAAAAAGTGGGGTTTGCGATGTCTGAGGAATTGGGTTGTCACCAGGCGCATGTGGCGCGCGCGGCAATTTCGTCAAGCCCTTGGCCACCGCGCAAGTGCAAATGGGGAAGGGTCTCTGTCCAAAGGAGTGACGCACCGGTGATGGCCTCGCCCTGATCGTCGCCAGCCTCATTCAGCGGATTGGTGCCGATCCATCCGACACACTTTGAGGTTGCTTGACGTAAATCGACTTGCTTCTCTGACCATCCGTCGCTATACCACGCATCATCGCCTTCCTCCGCTTGCAGCCGAACATGCATGCGCGCAACATGAACATCTTGCAATTGCACCTCGCCCGGCAACTGGATGGATATCACACACTCCTCCTCGAAGCCCCCAAATATCAGCTTCCGGATGTCGGACTCCTTCCTCCCGTGGATCGGAAACCTGCGGGAGACGCACGACAAGGGGGCAGACAATGAGCCCTCTTTGAGAGGGACACGGCATGAGCGTGCACACGCAAGATTTCTTGCAAACTTACACCTGTGAGGGAGCGATGTCATGCCTGTGTCATGTCACACACTGGGATAAGTCATGTGGGCGCGCGGCGACGAGGCGCACCGTGCCGTCCGCGCCATTAAGGCAGGTCCAAATGAGGGAGGCGGAAAATTGGGAGGGACTATCGAGGGGGATTATCGAGGGGGATTTTTGACGGGGATTGTCGAGGGGTTTTTCGGGGGGGGCTTGTCGGGGGGGTTGACCACTACGGATAATCGAGGGGGCTTATCCCCCCCGATCGAGGGGTTTATCCCCTCGAGAGACTCCAGAAGAAAAACTTCCGTATAATACCCCCCAATTCTTTTTGCCGTTTGCATTGGGCAGCCAATTTTCCTCTGTTTCTGGGCCCAAGGGTTTGAGACGCTTGATTTTTTGGCTGCGTGCCGAGCATCTGCGAAAGCGTGCCAAACGCCGCAAAAGTCCGAAAACACACTGATTGGCGGATCGTGGCATATCCGCTGTGTTTTCAGACTCTCTCATAACCCTCCCAGGGCGCCGCGCACTCCACTGGCAGGTCTGGTCTTATTTTTGCGATTTTGACTTTTTCAAGATTTCTCAGTTTTTTCCTTTGATTTTCACCCTCTTTGTTTTTTTGAAATGTCGTTTTTGCGGCTCCTTCCTCTCGTTTTTCCGCGTCCAAAACAGTGCAAAACACCCCGAAAGTACTCCTCGGGCACACCGCACGTCGGATCTACGCATTGTGCGACGATCCGCCGATTTTTCAAAAAACGTGTTTTTTGGGGTGAAAAGGGGCGGGATCCAGAACTCAACAAGGATCTGCAAACAAGAATTCAAATGCTCCGTGGAACTCCCAAAAACACAACACAGTGCAAAAATTCTCCGAGGGGAATTCCGAACTTCGGGTGGCGCGCGAGGCTGGCGAGCAAAAGCCCCGCGCATGGCGGCGAAGCACTTTACCCCTGATGGCGCGCGGCAGATCCGACGACTTGCCGCCGCATGTGCAAAGGCAATGCGCCACGACTCATTGCAAACAGCCAGATTGACGCAGAGCAAGAGAGAGACAAGAGAGTTTGTGCGCGTGACAAAAGAAAATTTTACGCGCACATGTATGCGTATGTATATATGTGTTGTACATATAAAAAAAAACCTGGCACACTGAAAACAGTGCCTGCTGCCCCACACAAATATTCAGGTACTGACACATGATGAAATCAAACACGAGAGGGGGGAGAGACCCGTCGATCTTCCGGATGCAGCAACCACGGACGATGCCAGCCTTTTCGGCAGGACTGTTCTTGATGAGACCAATCACAATGTGAAAGCCAACCTTCGGGTCCTGATCAAACAGTAGGCCCATGCAGTACATTTCAGGCTCCCCGAGGGGCAGTGGCAGAAAGAAGCGAAACTGTCCGCCCGTCGGCGTGGTCGACGTGAGCACGACAGAAGTTCTCGACGGATCTTGGATTGCACGGCGCAGATCGTCGGGTGAGCGCGCAGGCTCATCATTGATGGTAAGAATCACGTCCTGTGCCTCCAGTCCGCAGACCCAGCACCAGCCGTATGGCTTCACTGCTCAATGAACTGTAGGTCAGAGTGAAGATGGCACGTCCAGTTTACATCTGCAGAACACAGCGGCCTTCCAAAACACGCATGGGCAGTTGTGCCAATCGTACCGCTTGTGATGGAAAGGCCGTCACGACCGACTCCCACAACGCACCCCAGGCTGTTCTTGGGCGAAGGAAGGTCGTTGCAAGCTACGTAGCAAGGTTGAGGTTCGTGAGGTTGTTGCATTTCATAGATCGCAGACATAATGGAATGTCGGGCACCGCCCACCGCTTTTGCAGCACTTCTGCGACGACCTTCGGCACGAAGGTCGTCGCCTTCGTGACTACCTTCGTCAGCTGCAGGCCCGCTCGGTTCAAAAGGAGTCGGTTCAGGATAACGTAATCCGGGGGACCTTCAAGGTCTCCCTGACCCTCTCTGGAAGGTCTCCCGAACCGACTCCCACCAAGCCAAATGACCTTTTGGG
>Ga0105054_10007811_pt1 | contig 14365 bp, 5 predicted proteins | sample BON02_FD_78091 | JGI IMG/M metagenome (GOLD analysis project Ga0105054, IMG submission 78091) | Freshwater microbial communities from Lake Bonney liftoff mats and glacier meltwater in Antarctica - BON-02 (megahit assembly) | ecosystem: Environmental > Aquatic > Freshwater > Ice > Glacier...
CCAACCCCCCCCCCAACCCACCCCACCGCCCGCGCCCCCCTCCCCCGCCGTGCCGGTTTTTTTGTCTCCCCCACCCCCCCCCCCCCCGCCCCCTCAGCAAAAATCCATCATCTTTTGCGCGCGGCGTTTTTTTTCTCGCCTTGTCGGCCCGAAACGCAACAGTTTTCTCAATGTTCGCGCGCGCCCCCCGGCCCAACCCAAATCCGAGACATGTAAGTAAGGGCCAGCAGGATCTCCGCTCCGAATGAGCCGACGATGGCGTCGTCTGTTTCTCCCGCGCGCGTTTGTTTTTTGCTCTTTTTTTTTTACGGGCGCCAACTTGGTCGTGTGCGTTGCTCCGGCCCACCGCGTCACTCGCCCCAATCGCGCAGCTCGGCCCACCGCCCGGCCGCCATTCGGCCCGCAAAGTCCCGCCCCTCTTGTCCCTGGTCGCTGTCGTCCTCGTCCACCCCCGCGCCGCTGCCGCCGCCGCCGCCGCTGTCGCCGCCGCCGCCGCCCTCGTCCGGGCACAGCAGGCCCTCGAGCACGCCGCGCATGCGGGAGAGCCGGCGCGAGAGCTCGGTCGCGACGAGCGCGACCTGCGCGGGCGAGAGGGCGAGAGCGCCGCCGTCGCCGCCGCCCTCGCCTTCTCGATCCCCGCCCGGCGGCGCCTCTGCCGCCGCCGCCTCGTCGGCCGCTGCCTTCTCATTTTCGGCGTCGCGCCAGCGGTCCGCCAGGGCCGAGACGGCCACGCGGCGCAGCTGGTCGAGCCCCAGGTCGTCCGCCACGCGCAACAGGGCGGCGGCCTCGCGCAGGAAGAGGGCGGGGCTGCCGCCGCCTCCATCGCTGGCCGCCCCTGTCGCTGCGGTTGCTGCCCGCCGCTTGCCGCCGCCGCCGCCGCGTCCTCCGCCGGCCCCTTCCCCGCCGCCCGCTCCTCCTCCGCCGCCCTCCCCCTCGGCGAGGCACCGCAGCGCCGCCGACAAGGCGGCCTCGCAAAGCTGCACCAGCCGCGGCGCGCCGTAGTAGAGGGCGGCGCGCGCGAGCTCGACCAGCTCCGCGGGGGAGAGGCTCGTCTCGCCGACGCACGCAGCCAGGGCGGCCGGGTCGCCGGCAGCGGCGGGGGCGGCGGCGGCGGGCGCCGGGAACGGCGGCGCTTGCGCCGTCGTCGCCGACGCGGGCGACTCGGCAAAGCTCGCGGCGGCGGCGGCGGCCGCGTCCGACGAGGCGGCGAACGGGTTGACGCGGGAGGGGCTGACCCGCTGCTGCTGGAGCGACGAGGGCGGCGGCATCAGCGACGGCGGCGCCTGCGGCCGCCCCTGCCCGCCTCTGGCCCCGCCCCCTCCGGCTGCCCAGGCGCCCGCTCCGCGCGCCTCGACCGCCGCCGCGCCACCCTCGTCGCCGCCGCCAGCGGCCAGCGCCGGCAGCCGGTCCTCGTACACGTACGTCAGCAGCGCTGCGACCGTCGCACGGGAGAAGGCGTCGGGCACGACGGCGCGGTCGCCGCCGGCGCCGCCGCCGCCGCCGCCGCCGCGCGCGTCGGTCCCGCGGAACGACTCGCGCGCGCGGAAGTGCGCGAGCCGCTCGCGCAGCAGCGCCCGGTGGGCGAGCAGGCGCCACTGCGGCGGCGAGGATTCCCCGTCGCCGCCGCCGCCGCCGCCGACGAGCTCGGACAAAATGCCGCCGTCGCCTGTCCCGCCCGCCCCGTCCGCCCCACCTCCGCCCGCAGCGTCGCCCCCCCCGGCCGCCACCGCGCGCTCCTGGTCGCGGCGCAGCGACGGTGGCGTGACCGCGACACGCGCGCGCGCGCGCGCCTCGCCGTCGGCGGCGGCCAGCGCGATCGCCGCGTCCGAGGGCACCTCGAGCTCGGTGAAGCGCACGGCGCCGACGGAGCGCCGCGAGGTGAGACCCGTCCGCACGTCGTACGTGTACACGAGGAGGTCGTTGCCCACGGGCACGACCATGCGGCGCTTGTTGCGCGCGGGCCGCGCCGCCGCCGCCTCTGCCTCGGCCGCTGCCAGCGCCGACGCCGCGCCCGCCGCGCCGTCCTCTTCGTCGCCGTCGTCTTCGCCGCCGCCGGCCGCCTGCCCCCCGCCGGGCGGTGGCAAAGGATCGGCGCCGGCGGGCGCCTGCGCCGCCGCCGCCGTCGCACCCGCCGCCGACCGGTCCAGCAGCCGCAGCAGCAGGTGGACGCGGTCGGCGGGGGCCGCGGCGCCCACGTGGATCTTGTCGTACCCTTCGCCGTATCCGCCGCCGCTGCCGCCGCCATTTCCGTTGCCGCCGCCGCCATGGCCGCCGCCGCCGCCATGACCGCCGCCGCCCCGGCGGCGCGGGCCGCCCGCCGCCAGCGTGCCGGCCAGCGCAAACGCGTTCTGCAGGTGGAAGGACACGGGCGCCGCGCGCGAGGCGTAGGCGCCCTCGGCCGCCTCGGCGCTCAGGACGGCGGCGTTGACGGCGGCCTCCTCGGGCTCGCCGGCGCCAAAGGGGCCGGCGGCGCCGCGGCCGGGCGGCGGCGACGACGGGGGCGTGCCGCGGCGCGCCGGGCGGGGGCGCGCCGTCTCTTCGGCCGTCGCGATTGCTCCTCCTTGCTGCTGCTGCTGCTGAGCCCGCCACCGCCGCTCCTCCTCGGCCGCGTCGGTCGCGGCCCCCTGCTGCTGCCGCTGCCGCCGCTGCTGATGCGGCGTCTGCTGCTGCTGCTGCTGCTGCTGCGCCCGCCACCGCCGCTCCTCTGCCGACTCCCCCCGCGCGCCGCCGCGGCACGCGCTCGCCCCCCGCCGCAGCCGCGCCTCCCGGTCGCGAGCGAAAGCCACCGCCCACGGCCTCACGTCGATACCCGTCACCCGCCCGCGCGGCCCCGCCAGCCACGCCGCCGCCGCCGCCACGCCGCCCGCGCCCGACCCCACGTCCAGCACGCGGTCCCCCTCCTCGATCTCGAGGGCCTCGAGCATCATGCAGTGCATGTGCGCCGCGGACACGTTGAACCCGGCCTCCTCCACGCGCACGGGCGCGTCCACGTGCGCCTCGGCCAGGTGGCGCGGCGGCACGAAGACGAGGCGCGGGGCGGCGCGGAGGGCGGCGGCGACGCGCGCGTCGGTCAGCGCGCCCGAGCGCTGCAAGCCGGCGACGAGGGCGGCGTTGTCGGCGGCGGGGGCAAAGGCCTCGCGGGCGGTGGCGGGGCCGCCGGCGATCAGGAGGCGGCCGCCGGCGAGCAGTTGTAAAATGTCCGGAAGGACGCGGAGCGGCACGACCGTGGGCACGCCGCCGCCGACGGCGGCAAAGCGGGGGCGGGGGCGCGCGGCGGCGGCGGCGGCGGCAGCGGCGGCCTCTTCCTCCTCGTCCGGGGTGCGCATGGGCGCGCCCGCGCGCTGCGGATGCATCTGGTCCTCCTCGAGGCCTGCATTCTCGACGCGGCCCTCGTCGTCCTCCGCCCGGCCGGCCATGATCGTATCTCGTGGGCGTTTCGGGAAACGCGTTTTTTTGTGTGATTGATCGAGAGCTGTGTGCGTGCGTGCGTGCTGATTGTCGTGATGGATGCGCGTGGCCGGGAATCGTATCGGTGCGGTGGCGAGTACCTTGGTTGCGCCAGCCGGTCGGTGTCGTTGGATTCTCTGTGTGGGAGGCGGGAGGATGAGGGGACAGAGGAGAGGAGGAAGGGAAGGAGGGAGGGAGGGAGGGAGGAAGGGAGAGAAGCAAAACAGCGAGAAGCGCCATCACACAGAGGCGCCACCGAGCAGATGCGAGAGCCGTCACAGATACGTACCAACACCTTGGCCACGTCACCTCGATTCGATACCCCCTCGACGCAACTCTCTCGCAGCTGTCAGCCAAATGGCCTGGCTCCCCACCTTGGCGCGCGCGCCGCGGTAGCCGCTTGCCACCACGCATCGCGTGCCATCCTTCACAGAGAGCTTGAACTCGACCACGGGGTGATTTGAGACTCATAGAGACAGTGAGAGAAAGAAGGACCCCTCCCCTCCTTTTCAAACTCTCTCCCCCAAAACAAAGCAACAACGCCAAAACAACGCCCCCCCGGAACCATGCCGCCGACTGAGCAGTGGGCGGTAGACCTCGACGCGTACGCGGCCGAGAGGGACGCGCACGCGGCGGCGCGCGATGCACGCGCCGAGCAGCTGGCCTCCACCGCCGACGGCGCCGACGACAGCCGCGCCGACGCCGCCGACGCCGCGCGCGCCCGCTTCGGCGAGGGCGAGGGCGGCGCCGAGGCGCGCGACCGCCGCGAGCTGGTCGCCGCCGTCAAGGCCGCGCCCGCGAGCCCCGAGGCGTGGTACGCCCTCCTCGCCTTCGAGGAGGAGTGCGCGACCGACACCGCCGCTGCCGCAGCGGGGGCCGCGGGCGTGCCCCCGCCGCCGCCGCCGTCTGGCCGCGGCGGCGGCGCCGCCGCCGCTGCCTCCCCCTACCCCTCCTCCTCCTCCTCCTCCCCCTCCTCCGCCCTCTACACCCTCTACCGCTGGGCCACGCAGCTCGTCCCCCGCGCGGGCAATCAGCACAAGGAGGCATTCGTGCGCGTCTGGGTCGGCTTCGCCCGCCGCCAGTGGCTCCGCGGCCGCGCCGACGACGCGCGCGACACGTTCAAGGCGCTGCGCGCGTCGCGCGTCGGCGGCGGCGCGGGCAGCGCCTACCTCTGGGCCGAGTGGGCGTCGCTCGAGCACGGCTCGGGCCACGCGGCCAAGGCGGTCGCGGTGCTCACCAAGGGCCTGCGCGAGGGGGCCGAGCCGGCCGAGGCGCTCCGGGCCCTGCTCGCCCAAATGGAGGGTGGAACGTTTGACCTGGGAGCGGCGGCGGCGGCAGAGATGGCGGCGGCATGCGGCGGCGGCGGCGGCGGTCCGGGCGGCGGCGGCCCGGGCGGCGGTGGATGGGGCGGCGCGGGGGCGGGAGGAGGAGGGTCCGGCGTGACGGACACGCTGACCCTGCCCGCGCACTGCCTCGCGGCGGCCACGTTGGGCGCCGGCGGAGCAGGGGCGACGACGGCGGCGGGCGCGGGCGGCGGCATCGGCGGCGGCGGCAGCGCCGCTCGCCCTGCTCTGCCCCAGCAACACCAGCCGCAGCAGCACCCGTTCCGTCTCCAGCAGCAGCAGCCGTGCTCGGCGCCCTCGCCCGCGACGCTCCCGCGCCCCGCTATTCCGCCTCCCTCCTCGGCGGCTGCAGCAGCAGCGGCGGCGGCGGCGGCAATGGCAACGGCCACGCGGCCGCTGCCGCCGTTCCCCGCCGGCCTGCCTGCCGCCACGCCCGCCTCCGCGCAGTGCGGCGGGACGGCCGGGCGCGGCGGCGGCGGTCCTCTCGACGCGACGGTGGTCATCTCTGGCCGCAGGCGCCAGTCGACGTGCAGCAGCAGCAGCAGCGGGGGGGCCGGCGGCGGCGGCGGCGGCGTGGCGGCGGCGGCATCGGCGGCGGCGGCCGTCGCCAGGGGTCCGGTCGGCGGCGGCGGCGCTGCTGCTGCCTATGCCCCCGGCTCCGCGGCCGCCGCCCTGGCCGCGGCCCTCATGGTCACGCCCGCGCCGCCCGAGCCCCGGGGCGCGCGCGCGGCACCCGCCGCCCCCACCACCCTGGCCGGCGGCGGCGGCGGCGGCGGCGGCGGCGAGGGCGCGCCGACCGCCCCCCCCTCGCTGCGGAGCGTGGCCGGCGGCGGGGGGCCGGGGGCGTTTACGCGCGCCCTCGTCGGCGCCGGCGGCGGCTACACGCCCTCGATCGCCGCTCCCACCGCCTCCGTGGCCGCGCCGCCGCCGACGGGCGGGAGCGGCGGGACCGGCAGCGGCGGCGCCGACGACACCACTGCCTCGGCCAGTAGCGGGGGCTCGCGCGGAGGCGGCGGCGGCTTTGCCGGCGGCGGCGGCGCCAACACCACGACGCAAGGCTTCAAGCGCCTGGCGCTGAGGGGCCGCGCGGTCCGTTGCACGGGCGGCAGCGAGCCGGCCGCGGCGGCTGCTGGTGCTGCCGCTGCGGCGGCGGCCGCGGCAGCCCCTGTGGCTCCTGCGCAGGAGGAGCAGCAGCAGCAGCAGCGAGAAGAGGAGGAGGACGGCGGCGAGCGCGGGCGGGCGGCCCTGGCGCAGGAGCAGCAGCGGCGGCACCAGCACGAGCAGGAGCAGCTGCTCCTGCAGCAGCAGCGGCAGCATCAGCAGCTCCTCCTGCGGCAGCAGCAGCAGCAGCAGCAGCAGCAGCAGCAGCAGCAGCAGCAGCAGCAGCAGCAGCAGCAGCAGCCCAGGGCCGCCGCCGTCGCGCGCCTGGCGAGGGTCGCCGCCGCCGCCGCCGCCGAGGACGGCGAGGAGGAGGACGACGACAGCGTCCCCCTGGTCGGCAGCAGGCTCGCGGCCAAGCTCGTGCCCGAGCGCGTCAGCCCCGTCGCGCACTCGCACCACCGCTACCACCCGCCCGCGCACCCTGCTGCCCCTCAACAGCAGCAGCACCAGCACCAGCAGCATCAGCAGCAGCACCAGCAGCAGCACAAGCAGCAGCAGCAAGCGCCGCAGCCGCCCCCCGCCGCCCCCCGCCGCCGTGCGCTCGCGCCGATCGAGCCCGGCGCCGCGGCCGCGCGCGGGGGGGCGCCGCCCGCCCCGGCGCCCGTTCCGCAGCAGCAGCCGCCGCAGCAGCAGCACCCACAGCGCCCGCCCGCCCCGGCCGCGCCTGCGCCCCCCGCCGCCGCCTCTGCCGCCGCCCCCGCCGCCCCGCCCAAGCAGACCCGCCCCCGCGAGGATGCCCAGACCGTCTACGTCCAGGGCGTGCGCTACACCAAGCTCGAGTGCGTCGGCCGCGGCGGCTCCAGCAAGGTCTTCAAGGTCATGGGCCCCGGCTGCCGGATACTCGCGCTCAAGCGAATCCGGCTCGCGGGGCGCGACCCGGAGGCCGCGGCCGGCTTTGCCGACGAGATCGGGCTGCTGCGGCGGCTGAAGGGGAAGCCGGGCATCGTGCAGCTGGTGGACGCGCAGGTGTTCGCGGACGCCGGGCTTATCTACGTGGTGCAGGAGTACGGGGAGATCGACCTGGCGCGCCTGCTGGCCAAGCACGCCGAGGCGTCGGCCAGGCTGCGGGCCGCCGAGCAGGGCGGAGGAGGAGGAGGAGCGGGGGCGGGCGGCGGCCCGTCATCGGCCTCGCTGTCGTCGTCCGCGGCCGCCGGCCTGATCGACGAGAACTTCGTGCGCCTCTACTGGCAGCAGATGCTCCGCGCCGTCGCCACGGTCCACGACCTGCGCATCGTGCACTCGGACCTCAAGCCGGCCAACTTCTTGCTGGTCGAGGGGCAGCTGCGCCTGATCGATTTCGGCATCGCAAAGGCCATCCAGGCCGGGACGCAGTCGATCGCCCGAGAGGCGCAGGTGGGGACGCTGAACTACATGTCGCCGGAAGCGATTTTGGGGGGCTCGAACAACATCCTGGGCGCGCCGGCCATGAAGGTGGGCAAGGCGTCGGACGTGTGGTCCTTGGGGTGCATCCTGTACCAGATGGTGTACGGGCGCACGCCGTTCGCCGACCTGCCCTTTTTGCCGAAAATGCACGCCATCTGCGACCCTCGGCACGCCGTCGGATTTCCGGGCGCAGGCGGGGGCAGCGGCGGGGACGGGGGCGGCGGCGGCGGCATTGGCGGCGGGGACGGGAACGGCGGCGGACGAGAGCCTGCGCCTCCGCCGCAGCAGGTGATCGCGTCCGCGACGCCGGACGCGATCGACGTGATGCGCCGGTGCCTGGACCGCGACCAGAGCACGCGCATCACGATCCCCGAGCTGCTCGCGCACGACTTTCTGCACCCAGGCCGCGCGGCGCAGCGGCGCGCCGCCGAGCAGCAGGCGCAGGCGCAGGCGCAGGCGCAGGCGGCGGCGGCGGCGGCGGCGGCGGCGGCGGCGGCGGCGCGGCTCCCGGCGCCTCCGGGCCCGCCCCCTCCTCCTCCTCCTCTGTCGATGGACGGCGGCGGCGGCTACCACCACGCGCACTACGGCCCGCCGCCGCCGCCGCACTACCACCAGCCCCAGTACCACCACCACCCGCACTACGGCGCACACGCCCCCTTGCCGTTTGGCCCTCCGCCGCCGCAGCAGCAGCAGCAGCAGCAGCAGCAGCAGCAGCAGCAGCAGCTGCTGCAGCAGCAGCACGACCCGTACGGGGCCGGAGGAGCAGGGGGGCCGCCGCCGCCAGACCCCTACCACCACCACCACCACCAGCAGCAGCAACAGCAGCAGCAGCAGCAGCACTGGGCGCCGCACGCGCACGCCCAGGCGCCCTTTTTGCAGCAGCAGCAGCAGCAGCAGCGGCCGTCGTCGCACCCCCCGCCGGGCGCCGCCCTGAGCGCCGACCAGGTGCGCGCGCTGGTGGCGCAGGCGGCGGCGGCCGCGGGCGGCAGCGCGGCAGGCGCTGACATGAACGCGCTGGCCGCGCGCCTCATGGCCCAGCTGGGGGTGGTGGCGGCCGCCGGCGGCGGCGGCGACGCCGCAATGGCGGCGGGGGCGCCTTATCCGGCCAAGCTGCCGCCGCCGCCGCCGCCGCCGCCGCCTGCCGCTGCTCCTCCCCCTCGGCGGACCGGCCCTCCCCCTCCGCCTGCCCCTCCGGGCCCTCCGCCCTCGGGTCCCGACCTGCTGGCGCCCAAGCGGCGCGCGGGCCCGCCGCCGCCCCCGCCGCCGCCGGGCCCGCCGCCGCGGCCGCTCGAGCGGCGCGCGGGGCCGGGGGCGGGGGCGCCGGCGCCCACGCCTCCCTCGCGCCTGGCGGCGCAACAGCCGCCCCAGCAGTCCATGCGGCCGTCCGCGGGCGACATCGCCTCGGCCGCGGCCGCGGCGGCGGCCCAGCGCGCGGCCAAGCTGGCCGCCCAGCCCCTGCAGCAGCAGCAGCAGCAGCAGCAGCAGCCAAAGCCAGCGGCGACGAGCGGCCTCTCGTCGATCGCGGCAGCGGCCGCCGCCGCCGCCGCGCGCCGGGCGGCGCGCACGCGCGACGCGATCGGCGCGCTCGAGGCGCGGCGCGAGGCGGCGGCCGCCGGCGCGGGCCGCGGCTTTGCGCCGCCGCCGCCACCGCCGCAGCCGGTGGGGCGCGATGGCGGCGCTGGGCGGCAGGCGGAGGAGGGGGAGGGGCAGGAGCAGCAGCAAGAGGGCGGCGGCGCGCAGCCGCCGCCGCTGCAAGGAGCGGGAGGGGGCGCCAACGCCAACGCCAGTGGGCTGGCGCCCCTCCCTGCGGCCGACGGCGGCAAGGCGAGCGGGGGCGGCCTGCGGCGCTTCTGGCGCGCGAGCGTGGGAGCGGCGGACGATGACGGGAACGACGAAAACGGGGGTTGCTGATTGAATAGGAGGGCTCGGTCTTTTAAGCGGTTTTTGACAGTTCGATTCGGTCGGTTTGTTTTCGCGAGCGTCGGCGGCGAGCGCGCGCGTGCCAGCGCGGGGTCGGCCGCCACCTCTTGAATCAACAAGACCCCCCCTTTCTTCCGGCGATACGCGCTACGATCGCTCCACGGCATCTCTCACACGACCTGCTCGACCCGCAAATCACGCCTGGTCGGACAGAGAAAGCGCGTTTCTTGCCTCCTGTCGTCTCTTCTCTTCCCCTTTCACCCTCCCTCCCTCCCTCCCTTTCACCATGTCCGCGGCGGTGTCGGGCGCGAGGACCAGCCGCGCGCAGTTCCCGGCGCGGGCGGATCCCGCGCGCGCCTTCCTCCGCCCGCGCGTCCCCCTCGGCTTGTCGACGGGCCGCCGCCGCCCCGCCGCCCCCGCCACCGCGCGCGTCCCGCCCACGCCGACGCCGCGGGCAGCTGCCGCCCCCGTCGCCCTCGCAGGCGCCGAGACCGCCCAATCCGCCGCGACCGCGGCCGGCCCCCACGCCGCTCTCGCTGTCGCCGAGACCGCCGAGACCGCCCAGACCGCCCCCCGTCCAGACCCGCCCCCCCGCCCCTTTTACGCCGGAAAGCGCGCCGTCGTCGTCGGCGCGGGCCCCGCCGGGTCCGCCGCGTCCATGTTCCTCGCCGCGATAGGCTTTCGCGTCGACGTGTACGACGCGCGGCCCGAGCCGCGCGCCGACGCCGTGGACGCCGGCCGCGCGTACGTCATCATCGCCATCCCGCGCGGGCGCCGGGTGCTGGACGAGCTGGGGGTGCGCATCGGGCCCGAGGCGGAGGAGGCGCTGCTCGCAGGCGCCGCCGCCGCTCCTGCGGCGGCGTCGGACGACGCGGCGGAGGGGGGCCCGCCGCCGCCGCTGCCGCCGCCGCCGCCGCGCGCGGGCACCGTCCGCCACGGGGCCGACGGCAAGGTCACTTGGTCGCGGGAGGACGGCAACGTGCAGCTGAGCCGCTCGGCCCTTGCGCAGGCACTGATCGACGCCGCGCGCGCGCGCTACGGAAGGAGGGACGACGGCAGCAGCGGCAGCAGCGGCAGCGGCAACGGCAGCAGCGGCGGCAGCAGCAGCGGCAGCAGCGGCAGCGGCAGCGGCGGCAGCGGCGGCAGCGGCAACGGCAGCGGCGGCAGCGGCGGCAGCGGCAACGGCAGCGGCAGCGGCAGCACCGGCGCCAGCACCGGCGCCGCCGCCGCCGGATCGGTCGCCTTTCATTTCAACTGGTCTGCCGAGGGCGGCGTCGACCTGCGGAGCCGGCGCGTCACGTTCGCGCGCACGGCCGGCGGCGGCGGCGGCGGCGCGACGCCCGAGGCGGGGGGCAGCGACCGGGCCGTCGCGCCGTACGACCTGCTCGTCGGCGCCGACGGCGCGGCCAGCGCCGTCCGCGCCGCCTTTGCCGCGGCCGACGACGACCTCTCTGCCGACGCCGGCCCCCCCTTTTCGGTGACAATCGAGGACACGGGCCGCGAATATAAAGTGTATGGCGGCGCGCCCGGCGGCGGCGGCGCGCCCGGCGGCTCGCCCGGCGGCGGCGGCAGCAGCGGCGGCGTTCCCTCCTTTTCCGAGCCCGAGGGCCTCGAGGGCGCCGCCACGCTGCACCTGTGGCGCCCCAAGCGGCCGACGCGCGCGCGCCGCTGGGACCGGTTCGCCTCGTTCACGGCGCACAGCAACCCGGACGGCTCCTACTCGGGCACGATGGCGCTTCGCCGGGGGGCGCACGCGGCGCTCCGCACCGCCGGCGACTACGAGGCGCTGCTGCGCGACGCCTTCGCCGGCGTGCCCGAGGCGTGGGTGCCGCTCGTGGCGGCGCAGCTGGCGGCGGGGAAGGCGCGCAGCGCGGGGCGGCGCGTGCGCTGCTCGCGCCTGTGGGACGGCGGCGGCGGCGCGGGCGGCGCCGGCGGCGGCGGGCGCGCGGTCTTGGTCGGCGACGCGGCGCACGGCGTGAGCCCCGTGTTTGGCCAGGGGATGAACAGCGCGCTCGAGTCGTGCTCCGTGCTGGCGCGCGTGCTCGGCGCGTGCGCGGACGAGACGCGAGCGGAGGACAAGGCGCGGGCGCGGGCGCGGGCGGGGGCGGGCGCGGGCGCGTCCGGCGCCAGCAGCAGCAGCGGCGACGGCGACAGAGTCGGCGGCGACGGGAGGAGCAGCAGCAGCGGCCCCGCCGTCTCCCGCGCCGACCCCGCCGCCGCCGCCGCGCCCTCCGCCGCCGCCGTTGACGCCGCGCTGGACGCCGCCCCGCGCCGCTTCGACGCCGAGCGCCGCGAGGACGTTCACGCGCTCGTGACGCTCGACCGCAAGGCCTTCTCCTTCTTCGGCGCGGGCCCCGCCTGGGACGCCTTCCAGCTGCTGGCGCACGTCGTCGTCGGCTCCGTGCTCGGCAGGCTGGCGCCCTGGCTGTACGGGCGCGCCCGGCCCGCGCTGCTCTCGCTCGGGTCGCCCGAGATCGCCTACGGCGCCATCCTGCGCGACGTGAGGCGCGACGCCGCCGGCGCGGCGGCGGCGCTGGGGGCGCTCGCCGTCTGGGTCGGGATGGGGCTGTGGGCGTCGAAAGGGGAGGCGCTGCGCAGGGCGGTGGCGGGGGCGCTCGGGGGGGCGTGATTTTTTTGACGAGGGAGGGATGGGACGAGAAGCGGCGGCGGCGGATGGCGCGCGGCGCGCGGCGCGCGCTCTCGCTCCCCGTCTCTCTTTGCGGCGCGTCGTCGAAACACAAACCGACGCACGCCCGGTCTGCTTTTCAATGCCCTCTCTTGCGTTGACGCTGCACGCTCTCTCTCTATCACGCTCGCTTTTACAACCATCCCTGTTGCGTGTACAACTTGCGGCGATCACGATTCAAAAAGGAAAGCGAAACGAATCGTCGATCAACCCGCACAAATCACACTCGCCATGGCGACCTCCCTCCAGTCGCTCCCCGCCGAGCTGCTGTCGGCCATCGCGGCGCGTCTGCCCGGGGGCGCCGCCGACGTCGTCCGCCTCGCCCAGACCTGCAGGGACGCCCGCGACGCGTGCTGGTCGCCCGCGTCTTCCGACCAGGCGCTCTGGCGGGCGCTCGCCCGGCGCCGCTTCGGCGCCCTGGTCGACGAGGCCGGGGCGGCCGCCGCCCAGGGCGGGTGGCGTGACTACTACCTGCGCCGGTCGTCGCTGCGGCTCTTTAAGGGGCAGGGTTCCGCGTCCGCCGTGCGGCCAGCCTCGGCCAGGGTGCTCTTCTGGGGCGAGGAGGAGGAGGAGGAGGGCGGCGAGCAAAAGGAGAGGACGGAGGGCGGCGAGCAGGGCGACGCCGCGCCGCGCGACCAAGGCGAGCAGCAGCCGCAGCCGCAGCCGCTGAAGCCGCAGCCGCAGGCGCAGCCGCCCTTTGTCGATTTCGCCGCCGGCGAGCGCTCCCCGCTCGACCTCGTCCAGGAGGCGTACCAATCCGAGCCGTGGCGCGTGGTCGTCGCCTGCATGCTGATCGCGCGCACGAGCGGCGGCGCCGCGCCCCTCGCCGCCATCGCTCGCTTCCTGTCGGAGCTGCCGACGCCGTCGGACGTCGCGGCCGCGGGCGACGCGCGCGTGGAGGCCTTGCTGCAGCCGCTGGGCCTGCAGCGCAACCGACGCGCGTCCGTCAAGGCGGCCAGCGTCGCCTTTCTTTGCGAGGCCTGGAGGGACCCCTCGGAGCTGCGCGGCTGCGGAAAGTTTGTGTCGGATTCTTGGCGCGCGTTCTGTCGCGGCGAGGCGACGGCGCGCTTCTCCCGGGCGGTCGAGGACCCCATGCTGCGGGCGTTCGTGCGGTGGTGCGTCGGCGGGGGGCGGCAGGAGGGGGAGGATGGGGGCGGGGTCGGGGCAGACGCGCCGAAGAGGCGGAGGGAGACGGCGGCGGCGGCGGCCGCCGAGGAGAAACGGCAGCAGCAGCGAGGCGGCGCGGGGCGAGACGAGCGCGCGGCGGCGGCGGCGGCGGCGGCAGCGTCTGCGGCCGCGGCTGGCGCGCTGCTCCAGGCGTCCGGCGCGCGCGTGACGCGCGCGCGAGTGGAGGCGGCGGTCGCGGAGGAGGCGGGAAAGCAAAAGGGCGGGAGGGGGTTGAGGGCGGCGCGCAGGACGCTGAAAAAATGAAGTCGGCGAAGCGCGAGAGAGCGAAAGCGGCGGCCGGCCGTCGATTTCCACTAGCCCAGCGGCGGCGACGCGATCGGAAAAGCAGGAGCGGCGGCGGCGAAAAAGGAGCCCCCCTCTCTCGTTCGTCGCACACACTCTCTCAATCGCGCGTGTTTTTTTCACGCAAACAAGCTACTCGCAAACAAGCCTCCGAGCGAGCGATTGCCCTCGCTCCGCCACGCGCTAACCCAGGAAAACCTGGTTTCGGAAAAAAAGAACTTTTTTTTTTCCGCGCCGCCGACGCCGCTGCCGACGCTGCCGCCGACGCCGCTCCCTTTTCCCCTTGAAATCTTTTCCCCCTCCCCCCCGCAGCGATGGCGCCCAAGCACCACGAGACCTACCTGTCCGAGAGCCGCATTGAGGAGCTCAAGTCCTCTTTGGAGGAGAAGGGCATCGACATGAAGGGCGTCCACGCGGCGGAGCTCGAGTGGATCGACAAGGCAATCAAAGCGCATTGGAAGTGCCCCGCGGCGTCGGCGCTCGAGGAGATGAAGAGCGCGACGCCGAAGAAGGAGCAGAAGAAGCGCCTGGTGACCTACGCCATCCACTCGGCGCGCGAGCACCTCGGCGAGCCCGTGGGCCAGAAGCACGAGGCATGAGCGAGGAAGGACGCGCGGGCGGGAGGAGAGAGAGCGAGAGAGCGACTCGAGCGGGCGAGTGAGTTGGCAAGTTTACATTCCGAGCCGCCTCTCCCCTTCCCCCTTTTTTTTCAGCCTCGATGACCCAGAGCCGCATCAAGCACAGGAATCACGTGCATTGTAACACAAGCATCAGAAAAAACTCGAACAAAGACTGCGGCGTTTAAGAAAGCGGGGGGGGAAACGCCGAGCGAGGACGACGGCCGGACGAGCGGGCGTTTGTCTTTTCCGTCCTTTGTTTCGATCGTCGTAGTGTGGGTCCCGACAAACGGCGCGCAGGCGGTGAGACCGGGGCGGGTTCTGGCACGTCCATGTAG
>Ga0105054_10007819_pt1 | contig 14357 bp, 7 predicted proteins | sample BON02_FD_78091 | JGI IMG/M metagenome (GOLD analysis project Ga0105054, IMG submission 78091) | Freshwater microbial communities from Lake Bonney liftoff mats and glacier meltwater in Antarctica - BON-02 (megahit assembly) | ecosystem: Environmental > Aquatic > Freshwater > Ice > Glacier...
CGACGCGGAAGACCGAGACGGCGCTGAGCAGAACCCCCATCGAACCGACCACGGACCAGGCCGCCATCTCCCTGAGAGTGCGGGCGGCAAACAGGCCGAAGAAGCCGATCACGATAGTGATCAGGGCCGCTGGCAGCATCCAGGGTCCGGTCAGAAAGGCGAGCGGTCCCGCCTCTTCACCGAAGATCAGCGTGCCCGTTCGGATCAGGGCATAGGCTCCGATCTTGGTCATGATGGCGAACAGGGCGGCGACGGCACCGGTTGTCGCCGCATAGGCCCCGGGCAGCCAGAAATGCAGCGGGATCAGCGCCGCCTTGAGCGCAAACACCACCGCCAGTATCAGGCCCGCAGCCGCGATCAGCCCCTGGTCTCCCGGCGGCGCGGCGGCGACGCGAACCGCCATATCCGCCATGTTGAGTGTACCGGTGATGCCGTAGAGCATGCCGACCCCGACCAGAAACAGGGTCGAGCCGACCAGGTTGATGACCACATACTGAACCCCGGCCTTCAGCCGCTGTGACCCCTGTCCGTGCAGCAGGAGGCCGTAGGAGGCGATCAGAAGCACTTCGAAGAAGACGAACAGGTTGAACAGATCCCCGGTCAGGAAGGCCCCGTTGAGGCCCAGCAACTGGAACTGGAACAGCGGATGGAAATGCCAGCCCTTGCAGTCCAGGCCCGTGGCCACCGCATAGGTCATGACCGCCAGGGACAGAACCGCCGTCAGCAGCAGCATCATGGCCGACAACCGGTCCAGCACCAGCACGATGCCGAAGGGCGCGCGCCAGTTGCCGAGGGCATAGCTCTCGACCGTTCCGCCGGAAGCGTTAACCATCAGGGCCGCGGCGATGGCGACCAGCGCCAGGCACGAGCCGAGCGAGACCAGACGCGACAGACCCAGCCGGTGTTTCAGGGCCAACAGGCTGAGCGATCCCAGCACGACCGGCAGCAGCAGGGTGGCGACGACAAGTGTCGAGACGGAGGCGTTCAAGACCGGCTCTCCCCGTCTTCGAGGCCATCGACCTGGTCGGTGCCGGTCTCAAGATAGGTCCTGAGCGCCAGGACCACCACAAAGGCGGTCATTCCGAAGGCGATGACGATGGCGGTGAGGGCAAGGGCCTGGGGCAGGGGATCGGTATAGCCTTCCGCCGCCTTGTCGTAGATCGGCGGCCGGTCGATGACGAGCCGTCCCATGGCGAACAGGAACAGATTGATCGCATAGGACAGGAAGGCCAGTCCCAGCACGACCGGAAAGGTTCGCCCGCGCAGGACCAGATAGACGCCGGCGGCGGTCAGGACGGCGATGGCCGAAGCGACGAGCAACTCCATGGTCATCGGCCGGCCTCCTTCGGCGCGGCGGCCGGTTCGTTGCGTCCGGGATTGACGTCCATGGCGTTCTGGGTCTCAGACGGCGGCTGTTTCTCGGCCCGCTGCGAAACCTGTGACAGCTGGGCCAGGGCCAGCATCACCGCACCGATGACGGTCAGGGCCACACCGATGTCGAACAGCATGGCGGTGGCCAGCTCGAACTCCCCGATCAGGGGCAGGGTGAAATAGTCAAAGGCGCTGGTCAGGAAGGGCACGCCGAAGACCATCGAACCCAGACCGGTAAGCGCCGCGACCAGCACCCCGGCACCGATCATGGTGTGGTGATCGACGCGCAGACGCTGGTCGGCGAAGGTAAAGCCCGAGGCCATATATTGCATCAGGAAGGCGATCGACACGACCAGGCCGGCGATGAAGCCGCCACCCGGCTGGTTGTGCCCCCGCAGGAAGATGAACAACCCGACCATCAGCGCCAGCGGCAGCGCCAGTCGGGTGGCCACGACCAGCATCATCGGATGGTGTTCGGGTGACCGCACCGTATCGGGTTTCCAGCTGGCCAGCCGCCGTCCACTGGCCCCCGTCTCGACGGTCTCCAGCAGGGCGAAGATCCCCAGCGCCGCGATCCCCAGCACGATGATCTCGCCGAAGGTGTCGAAGCCGCGGAAATCGACCAGGATGACATTGACGACATTGGTGCCGCCGCCGCCGGATTTGGCATTGTCCCAGAAATAGCCCGAGATGCTGTCCAGCGGCCGGGTCATCACCGCCCAGGCGGCAGCGCCGACGCCCAGACCGGCGACAACCGCCAGCCCGCCGTCGCGAAACCGGCGCCACGGCCGGCTCTCGACCGGGGTCTGTTTGGGCAGCAGGTTCAGCGCCAGCAGCATCAGCAGGATGGTGACCACCTCGACCGAAATCTGCGTCAGGGCCAGGTCCGGGGCCGACAGATGGACGAAGGCCATGGAGATGATCAGGCCGATGATGCCGATGTAGATCAGCGAGGTGAAGCGCGACCTGTGGGTCAGGACGACCATGGCGGTGGCCGTGACCAGGGTGATCCAGGCCACCACAGCGGCGGGCGAGGCGGCCACGCCGACCCGCGTGCCGGTCGCATGGTCGCCGGAGAAAAAGCCGGCAAATCCCACCACCACGGCGGTCCCGATCAGCGCCGCCAGCGCCCGCTGGAGCGAGCCGTTCTGGAGCGTATCGACGCCGCGTCGGGTGGCCACCGCAGCCGCAGCCACGGCCCGGTCGAACAGGGCCTTGGCGTCCGGCAGGCGGGCGGCGATCCACAACCGCTCCAGCCGTCCGTGGTACCTCAGGGCCAGGACGCCCAGACCGATGGCCGCCAGGCTCATGAACAGGGCGGGCTTCACACCATGCCAGAGCGCCAGTTCGACGGGGGGTAGCGCGCCGTTGGTCACCACGTCCGCGACCCGGTTGACCAGTGGCCCGGCCACCAGGGCGGGGGCCAGTCCGATCACCACCACCAGGGCCGCCAGCACCGCCGTCGGGCCCCACAGGCCGATGCCCGGATCGTGCGGTGTCTTCGGATAGTCGTCGCGACGCGGCCCGAAATAGACGTGTATGATATAACGCAGGGAATAGGCCACCGAGAGTGTCGCCCCCAGGGTCGCCAGCACCGGAAAGACCCAGGCCTGGCCCAGCCAGCTTGTGTAGGTGGTCTCCGCCAGCATCATTTCCTTGGAGATGAAGCCGTTCAGCGGGGGAATGCCCGCCATCGACAGGCCCGCCACCAGCGCCAGCGTTCCGGCGATCGGCATCAGGCCGATCAGTCCGCCCAGCCGTTTGAGATCGCGGGTCCCGGCCTCATGATCGACGATGCCGGCGTTTAGGAACAGGGCGGCCTTGAAGCTGGCGTGGTTGATGATGTGGAACACCCCGACCAGGGCGGCCATCGGCGTACCGATGCCGAACAGCATGGTCAGGAACCCCAGATGGCTGATGGTCGAATAGGCCAGCAGCCCTTTCAGATCGTCCTTGAACAGGGCCACGCAGGCGGCGAACACCATGGTCACCAGTCCGGTGGTGGCGACGATCAGGAACCAGGCCTCGGTTCCCGCCAGCACCGGCCACAACCGCGCCAGCATGAAGATGCCCGCCTTCACCATGGTCGCCGAATGCAGATAGGCGCTGACCGGCGTCGGAGCCGACATGGCGTGCGGCAGCCAGAAGTGGAACGGAAACTGGGCCGATTTGGTGAAACAGCCGCCGAGGATCAGCAGCAGGGCCGGCAGATAGAGCGGCGAGGCCTGGATCGCCTCGCCCTTCTGCAGGATCACCGTCAGGTCATAGGAGCCGGCGATATTGCCGAGGATCAACAGCCCCGCGATCAGGGCCAGACCGCCACCGCCGGTGACAAACAAAGCCATCCGCGCGCCCTGCCTCGCCTCGGGCAGATGCCGCCAGAAGCCGATCAGCAGGAAGGACGACAGACTGGTCAGTTCCCAGAAAATCAGCAGCAGCAAAATATTGTCTGACAGGACGATACCCAGCATCGCGCCCTGGAACAGCAACAGATAGGTAAAGAACCGCCCCATCGGATCGGCCGACGACAAGTAGAAACGGGCGTAGATGATGACCAGCAGGCCGATGCCCAGGATCATGCCCGCGAACATCAGGCCCAGCGGATCGAGGAACAGGCTGGCGTTCAGACCCAGCGCCGGAATCCACGGCACGCTGGCATGGACGGTCCCGCCCGCCATCACCGTCGGCGTGAGGATGGCCAACAGGATCAGGGCCGACAGGGTCACGGTGCCGGCGGCAAGGGCGGCAGCGTTCCGACCGAACCGGATGGCCAGGGCCGGAGCAAGCGCCCCCAGCAGGGGCAGAAGGGCAAGCGCAAACAGCAAAAACGGGCCTCGGGGGCTGGGGGCTGGGGGCAGACGTCGCGTGGGCGGCCCTTGTAGAGGCAGACGGCTCTGATTTCTCCCCTCCCGGAAAAATTGTCGCACCGTGTGTCGCGTCGGGGCGAAATCCGGAGCCGGGCCTTTGGTGTTTCGAACCCGTACTCGCGCAATATTTTGCCTGCTGACCCGCTCAACAACGACACTCTTGAGGCGAATACTTACCCAACGTCATCTATTTCTGTCGCTTTTGCGTCACACTCCCGCTTCCGCCGTGGCGGAAATGGGGCAGCGGGGCCCACGGCTCCTTGTCGCGGAGTCCGGCTTGGACTACGAAAAACGCTGGACTAGCCGCGCTCCATAGAAGAGCGTGGTCCAGGGATCAGGAAACGCCGCGGCCTCCGTCAATGCACGGGGCCCGGCCCATGTCGGGGAGCCACCATGCGCCTTACCAACCTTCTTCGTACCACCGTGTCGGCCGCTGTGGTCGGGGCCTGCGCCTTCGGCTTCGCCGGGGTCGCTGCCGCCCAGGACGCTCCGGCGACCATCGATGACATCATCGTCACCGCCCAGAAGCGCGAACAGAACCTTCAGGACGTGCCGATCGTGGTCACCAGCCTCTCGCAAGAGACGCTGCGGAACGCCGGCGTTCGCGACATCAAGGATCTCCAGATCCTCACCCCCGGCATGACCGTCACCTCGACCTCGTCGGAAGCCTCGACCACCGCCCGTATCCGCGGCGTCGGCACGGTTGGTGACAACCCCGGCCTGGAAAGCTCGGTCGGCGTGGTCATCGACGGCGTCTATCGCTCGCGCAACTCGGTCGGCTTCGGCGATCTTGGCGAAATGCAGCGCATCGAGGTCCTGAAGGGCCCGCAAGGCACGCTGTTCGGCAAGAACACCTCCGCTGGCGTTATCAACATCCTTACCGAGGCTCCGTCCTTCACGCCGGGCTTCAACGCCGAAGTGACCACGGGTAACTATGGTGCCATGGGCGTCTCGGGTTCGGTGACCGGCCCGATCAGCGACAACCTCGCCTTCCGTATCTACGGCGCTCGCCGCGTCCGCGACGGCTTTATGAATATCGACGTCGGTGACGGCCAGCGTCCCGAGGCCACGGATAATAACCAGGACTTCGGCACCGTCCGCGGTCAGCTGCTGTGGCTGCCCACCGACACCATCTCCCTGCGCCTCATCGCCGACTATTCACGCCGGGATGAGTTCTGCTGCGTCGGCACCCAGATCCGCACCGGTCCGACCTTCCCGTTCGTGGATGGCCTTTCGGTGGGCACGGGTCAGCGTCCGCCGGCCGCCGGCTTCGGCCCTCTGCCCTTCTCGCGCACCGGCTATGCCAACCGCTCGTCCTACCAGGAAGTCGATGACCAAGGTGTCTCGCTCGAGGCCAACATCGACATGCCGGGCATCAACGCCGCCCTGACCTCGGTCACCTCGTGGCGGAGCTGGGAATCCACCCTCGGCCAGGACATCGACTACACCGGTGCCGACATCGCCTATCGCGTCAATGACGGCGACTTCGGCTTCTCGGTCGATAACCTGACCCAGGAGTTCCGTCTGGCCGGCGCGACCGACAACCTGGACTGGCTGATCGGCTTCTTCGCGACGTCGGAAAACATCGACCGCGGCGACAGCTGGTATTACGGTGCCGACTATACCCCCTTCCTGTCCTTCCTGCTCAGCGCCGGTCTGAATGGCGTCAACCCGGCCCTGCCGATCAGCCCGAACACCATCGGCTGCTACACCCGCGCTGCTCAAACCGCCGCGGGCTTCGGTGCCTGCCTGGGCACCGGCGGCGCAGTCGGCGGCGGTGGCCCCGGCTTCACCGTCGGTCAGGGCTTTGAGGACCGTTACGAGCAGGACTCGACCTCGTACGCCATCTTCACCAACAACACCTGGAGCGTCACCGATCAGTTCGACATCAACCTTGGTCTTCGCTACACCATGGATGACAAGAGCCTGAGCGGTCAGCAGACCAATGTGAATGGTAATGGCGGGACCTGCGCCGCGGCGCTCGGCAACGCCGGTGCCATCGGTGCCGTGCTTGGTGCGGCCACTCCGACCTTTCTCGCTAGGTTCTGCCTGCCCTGGTCGAACGCCGCCTACAACAACCGCGCCATCTCCGAGAGCTTCGACGATGGCGAGCTGAGCGGCACGATCAAGGCCTCCTATCGCCTGAACCCGTCGATCCTGACCTATGTGTCGTATGCCCGTGGCTACAAGAGCTTCGGCTACAACCTGGACCGTGTGCAGAGCGGCATCACGCCCAATGCCTCGCTGTTCTTCCCGTCGGAAGTGGTCGACAGCTACGAAGCCGGCGTGAAGATGACGCTGCTGAACCGTACCCTGCTGCTGAATGCCACCTACTACGATCAGACGTTCACCGACTTCCAGCTCAACACCTTCCTCGGCACCGCCTTCGTGGTGGAGTCGATCCCGGAGCTGACCTCGCGTGGCGTCGATGCCGACATGGTCTGGTTCACCCCGATCGAGGGCCTGAGCTTCCAGGGCGGCGTCACCTACACCGACGCACAGTACGGGGTCTTCACGGCCGCCGACCTGTCGACCCCGGGCAACTTCGCCCAGCTCTCGCTGCTGCCGGGTGCCACTGCCTCGTTCGCTCCGGAGTGGTCGGCCACCGGCTCGGTCAACTTTGACCGCAACATCGGGGGCGGCCTGCGCGCCGGCTTCAGCCTCGCGGCCAAATACTCGGACGATTACAACACCGGTTCCGACCTGCTGCCCTACAAGCTGCAGGAGGCCTTCACGATTGTGAACGGTCGTATCGTGATCGGGACCGAGGACGAGCGCTGGACCGCCGAGTTCTGGGTCCAGAACATGACCGACGAAGAGTACGTCCAGGTCGCCTACAACGCTCCGCTGCAAGGCTCGGCGTTCCAGTCGACCATCCAGCCGAACGGCACCTTCTTCAACCCGGCGCTGGACTCCCAGACCTACGACGCCTTCCTCGGCGCACCGCGGACCTGGGGTGCGACCCTGCGCTTCAAATACTAGAACTGCCTCGCCGCAAGGCGGCTCGAACCAGCCGGCCGGGGGAAACCCCGGCCGGTTTTGTTTTGGCAATTAACCCTGGACTGAAGCGGCGCAGGAAAGGCTTTGCACCATCGTTCATCGTGCGAAAGCGGAAACCCGGTGCCCAGAGAGCAGGTACGTTGCGAGATGTCCGCGTCATGAGACCAGATATTCTGTCTCGAAGAGCCTGCGTCGAGCCATTCTCAAACCCGCTGGGCGTCGAGTCTGACCCCACCGCTCCTGACGGCGGCAAGGGCGCGGACCTCCTGATGCTGAGAGCCGCAGCCGAGGGTCGCGACGGGTGCCCATACGCAACACGGCGCCTTCCCTCCGGGCGACGTCCTGATCGGGCGTGAGCCGTAACCACAGAGGACCCGGGAACCGGCGGAACACCCGCATGTCCCCTGACCCGGACTGCTCAGCCCTACCCGTCGCCGGCTATTCCGCCGGTGGTTCAGCGGCCGGATACTGGGGGTGGAACCGGCGGGCCAGCCACCGCTCCAGCCGGGTCTTGACGCCATCGATCAGGCTGAACACCACCGGTACGAACAGCAGGCTCAGCCCCGTGGAGGTGATCAGACCGCCGATCACCGCAATGGCCATGGGCGACCGGAAGGCGGTGCCCTCGCCGATGGCCGCCGCAATCGGCAGCATGCCCAGACCCATGGCCATGGTCGTCATGATGATCGGTCGCGCCCGCTTGTGGCAGGCGTCGATCAGGGCCTCGCGGCGCGCCAGACCGTCCCGCATGGCGATGATGGCGTAATCGACCAGCAGGATCGAGTTTTTGGCCGCGATCCCGGTCAGCATGATCATGCCGATCAGGGCCGGCATCGACAGTGACTTGCCGGTCAGCCACAGCGCCAGGAAGGCCCCGCCGAAAGACATCGGCAAGGCCGCCATAATGGTGATCGGGTGCAGGAAACTGCCGAACAGCAAAACCAGCACGACATACATCAGCAGGATGCCGGTGATGATGGCGAAGCCGAAGCCGACGCCCAGTTCCTGGAAGCTTTCGGCGTCGCCGGAGGCCTGCTGCCGCACCCCGTCCGGCAGCGCCTGCATCGACGGCAGTTCGTTGATCTTCGTGGTCATCTCACCCAGCGTCGTGCCGGCAAGTTCGGCGGTGATATTGGCCACCCGGCGTCGATCCAGCCGGTCGATCTGGTTGGGACCGGCTCCAAAGGTGACGTCGGCCACAGATGACAACGGCACGACTCCGCCCGAGAGTGTCGGCACCTTCAGGCTTTCGATGACGCCGAGATCGCTGCGGAAATCCGTGTTCAGCATCACGCGGATCGGCACCTGCCGGTCCCCGAGATTGAATTTCGGCAACAGCTGGTCTGCATCCCCGAGGGTGGCAACGCGCGCCACCTGGCTGATGGTCTGGGCCGAGACGCCCTGAAGGGCCGCGATATCGGCCTTGGGCGTGATCAGGATCTCCGGTCGCACCAGGGCCGAGGACGACACCACATTGGCCAGCCCCGGCAGTTCGCGCATCTCGCGTTCGACCCGGGCGGCGGCTGCTTCCAGCACGGCGGGATTGTCACCGACCAGGGCGATGCTGATCAGGCCCGAACCCCCGCCGGCGACACCGAACTGGATGCGGGCACCGGGCACGCGCTTCAGTTCCTGGCCGACCGCGCGTTCGAACTGCTGCTGGGTCAGCCGGCGATCCCAGCGACTGATCAGATTGACGGTCATATTGGCCTTGCGCACCTCGCCTGCGCCGCTGCCGCCGCCGGGTCCGAAGCTGACCGTCGCGGAGCCGATCGATGAAAAAACCGATTCGACCTCTGGCCTGGCCTGCAGCACGGCGGTGATGCGGCCGACCGTCGCGTCGGTCTCTTCCAGCGTGGTCCCGGGCGGCAACTGCACCGTGATGTTCGAACGGGCCACGTCCTCGACCGGAATGAACTCACCGGGCAATTTGGTGACGAGGAAGCCGGTCGCCACGAAAAAGACGGCTCCCAGTCCGATCACCGCGCCGCGGTGATCCAGCGCCCAGCGCAACCACCCCAGAAAGGGGGTCATCCAGAACGGATCCTTGTGCACCTTGCCCTGGTCGCTCTTCAGCATATAGGCGCACATCAAGGGTGTCAGGGTCCGAGCCACCAGCAGCGAGAACAACACGCTGACGCAGGTGGCGATGGCGAAGGACTTGAAGAACTGGCCCACCACGCCGGGCATGAAACCGGTCGGGGCGAACACCGCGACGAGGGTAGCTGTCGTGGCCAGCACCGCCAGACCGATCTCGTCGGCGGCCTCAAGCGAGGCCGGATAGGGGGCCTTGCCCTGGCGGATGTGGCGAACGATGTTCTCGATCTCCACGATCGCATCATCGACCAGAATCCCGATCGTCAGCGACAGCGCCAGCAAGGTCACGATGTTCAGTGACTGGTTGGTCAGGTCCATGACCCAGAAGGTCGGGATCAGCGACAGGGGCATGGCCACCGCGGTGATCAGTGTGGCCCGCCAGTCCCGCAGGAACAGGAACACCACGGCGATGGCCAGCAAGGCGCCGAGCAACAGGGCCTCGACCGAGGCATGGAAATTATTGATCACGTCCGAGGTTGTGTCGGAAACCATCTCGAAGGCGACGTCGGATCGCTCACTGTCCAGCGCCTCTATGGCCTTGATCGCATTCTTGTAGACATCGACCTCGCTGGAACCGATCGACCGTATGACGCCGAAACCCACCACTTCCTGGCCGTTGAAGCGCGCCCGTCCGCGGGCCTCGGACCATTCGTCAGTAATCTGGCCCAGATCTTCCAGGCGGACGGTGCGTGACCCGACCGGGATCAGCGTCTCGCGCAGTTGCTCGATGGTCCGGGCCGAACCGACCGTACGGATTGCCTGTTCCTCGCCGCCCACCTCGCCACGTCCGCCGGGCAGGTTGATGTTGGAGGCGCGCAACTGGCTGGAGACCGCCGCGGCGGTGACCCCGGCGGCTTCTAGCCGGTCGGGGTCCAGCTTGATGCGGATCTCGCGATTGACCCCGCCGTCGCGGTTAATCTGGCTCACGCCTGCGACTCCCAGCAGGCGTTTCGACACAGTGTTATCGACGAACCAGCTCAATTCCTCGGGGCTCATACCGGGCGCGCGCACGACATAGTTGATGATCGACTGGCCGGTGAATTCGATGCGCTGGACGATCGGTTCCTGAATGTCAGCCGGCAGGTTCTGGCGGATCCCGGAAATGGCGTTGCGGACGTCGTTGGTCGCCTTCTCCAGATCGACGCCGAGCTCGAATTCAATCGTGGTATTCGAGGCGCTGTCGCTGACGGTTGAGGTGATCTTCTTCACCCGGCCGAGGCTGGCCACCGAATCCTCGACCAGGCGGGTGACCTGGGTCTCCAGCTCGGTCGGCGCGGCCCCCGGCTGGATCACCGAGACCACCACGATCGGCAGGGCCACATCGGGAAAATTATTCGTTCTCAGATTAAAATAGCTCGTCAGCCCGGCGATCGTCAGGACGATGAACATCAGCACGATCGGGATCGGGTTCCGGATCGACCAGGCGGAAATATTGTTGAAGCCCATGGCGCGGCCCCTAGTTGCGGGTCGGTGCGGCGGGCCGGGCGGGGGCGGGGTTCGCCGCGACGACCGTGACCAGGTCGCCCTCGCCGAGGAAGCCGGCCCCGTTGATCACGACCCGCTGCCCGGCCTGGACGCCGCCGGAGATGGCGATCGTCTGATCGGCCCGCGCGCCCGTGACTACGGGCATGAACTGCACCGCATCGTTGCGCCCGATCACATAGACGCCGGCCTTGCCTTCGCGGAAGACGATGGCTGCTGCGGGCACGACCAGCGCCGGCAAGGCCCCGACGTCGATCTCGGCGCGGGCGAAATTGCCGGTCTTCAGCCCGCTGCCCGGAGGCAGGGTCACGCGCGCCACGCCCAGCCGCGTCTGGCCGTCGACCTCGGGCGTGACAATCCGCACCGTGCCGTTGGTCCGGCCCGACTGTTCAGAGGTAACCAGCGCGGTCTGGCCGGCCCGGATCAGCGGCAGGTCGGTCTCCGGCACCTGGGCATCCAGCTCAAGACGACCGTCACGCACCAGCCGGAACAGCTCGGTCCCGGCCGTCACGATCTGGCCGCGAGTCACATTGCGACTGATCACCTGACCCGAAACGGGCGCACGCACCGTCGCCTGGGCCAGACGGGTGCGGATCTCCGACAGGCCCGCTTCGGCCGAGGCCAGATTGGCGCCAGAGGCTCTCTGATTGGCCAAGGCGGTATCCAGCGACGCCTGGCTGAGGAAGCCGCGCCCCCTCAGTTCCTCGGCCCGCGCCAGCGCCGCCTGATCCCGCGCCAGATTGGCCTGGGCCGATTGCACCGCAGCCTGCTGCTGCCGCATCTGGGCCTGCAGCAGGGCGTCGTTCATCTGCACCAGTGGCTGGCCCTGACGGACGAAACTGCCTTCGTCGACATAGACTGCCGTGGCCTCCATGCCGCCGGCTTCGGCTCCGACCGGCACCTCTTCCCAAGCCGAGACTGTGCCCGAGGCGGTCACGATACGCGGCAGGGCCGTCAATACGACCGTCGCCGCCGTCACGCTCTGTCGCGATTTGGGAGCCGCAGCGTCCTTGTTGTCGCCGCCGCCGCAGCCGGTCAGCGCCAGGGCGGCCGCCACGGCCAGCACCATCCCGAGAGCGGGTTTCGCAATCGCCACGTCGTTATCCCCAGTCGAGACCCGCGCGGGAGTATGCGGGCCGTGCCGGTCCGCATGCGGGCAGGCGAGTGATCAGCGGTTACATAGTGCTCAAGCCATCCGTTCTCAAACACACGATGACCGGATTACCCCGAAGTAGTGCGTCGGGCCCGCCGGGCAAGGGGTGTTCGCCTCTGCGGGAAAAATGCTTTAGAGGCGGCGGACCATGACGACGCCCCCCATCGAACGCATCCGGAACTTCAGTGTGGTGGCCCACATTGACCACGGCAAATCCACCCTGTCCGACCGCCTGATTCAGGTGACCGGAGGCCTGACGGCGCGGGAAATGTCGGCGCAGGTCCTCGATAATATGGACATCGAGAAAGAGCGCGGCATCACCATCAAGGCCCAGACCGTGCGCCTGAACTACAAGGCGAAGGACGGGCTGGATTACGTTCTCAATCTGATGGACACCCCGGGCCACGTCGATTTCGCCTATGAGGTCTCGCGCTCTTTGGCCGCATGCGAGGGCTCGCTGCTGGTGGTCGATGCGTCGCAGGGGGTCGAGGCCCAGACCCTGGCCAATGTCTATCAGGCCATCGACAACAATCACGAGATCGTGCCGGTCCTCAACAAGATCGACCTGCCCGCCGCCGAGCCCGAGCGGGTGCGCGAGCAGATCGAGGACGTCATTGGCATCGACGCCTCCGAGGCCGTCCTGTGCAGCGCCAAATCGGGCATCGGCATCGAGCAGGTGCTTGAGGCCATCGTCACCCGTCTGCCGGCCCCCAAAGGCGACCCCAATGCGCCGCTCAAGGCCCTGCTGGTCGACGCCTGGTACGACCCCTACCTCGGTGTCGTGGTTCTGGTCCGCGTTTTCGACGGCACGCTCAAGGCCGGCCAGCGGGTCAAGATGATGCAGCACGGCTCGACCCATCTGGTCGATCGGGTCGGCGTCTTTCTGCCCAAGAACACCCCGGTCGACCAGCTCGGCCCCGGCGAGATCGGCTTCTTCACTGCCCAGATCAAGGAGGTGGCCGACGCCGCCGTCGGCGACACCATCACCGACGAAAAGAAACCCACCGCCGAGGCCCTCAAGGGCTTCAAGGACGTGCAGTCGGTGGTCTTCTGCGGCCTGTTCCCGGTCGACGCCGCCGATTTCGAGGACCTGCGCGCCGCCATCGGCCGGCTGCGCCTCAACGACGCCTCCTTCACCTTCGAGATGGAATCCAGCGCCGCCCTCGGCTTCGGCTTCCGCTGCGGCTTCCTCGGCCTGCTGCACCTCGAGATCATTCAGGAGCGGCTCTCCCGCGAGTTCAACCTCGACCTGATCGCGACCGCCCCGTCGGTGGTTTACAAGATCGCCCTGCGCGACGGCTCCGAGATCGAGCTGCACAATCCGGCCGACCTGCCCGACGTGATGCAGATCATGGAAATCAGCGAGCCGTGGATCAAGGCCACCATATTGACCCCCGACGACTACCTCGGTGGCGTCATCAAACTGTGTCAGGACCGCCGCGGCTCACAGGTCGAACTGTCCTATGTCGGCAGCCGTGCCCTCGTTGTCTACGAACTGCCGCTGAACGAGGTGGTGTTCGACTTCTACGACCGGCTCAAATCCATCTCCAAGGGCTATGCCTCGTTCGACTATGAACTGTCGGACTACAAGATCGGCGATCTGGTCAAGATGAACATCCTCGTCAACTCCGAGCCCGTCGACGCCCTGTCCATGCTGGTCCACCGCGGCCGGGCCGAGATGCGCGGCCGCTCCATGGTCGAAAAGATGAAGGAGCTGATCCCGCCCCATCTGTTCGTCATCCCGATCCAGGCCGCCATCGGCGGCAAGATCATCGCCCGCGAAACCGTCCGCGCCCTGCGCAAGGACGTCACCTCCAAATGCTACGGCGGCGACGCCACCCGCAAGAAGAAGCTGCTCGAGAAGCAGAAGGCCGGCAAGAAACGCATGCGCCAGTTCGGCAAGGTCGAGATCCCGCAGGAAGCCTTCATCGCGGCGCTGAAGATGGACGACGATTGACCACGGCCGAACCCGCCCCCGAACCCGCCCCCGCCGCCGAGCGCGTCCCGACCCAGGTCGCCACGCCCGTCGAAACCCCGGCTGGTCTGGTCGAGGGTCTGACCCGCGCCCCGTCGGCCGACCCGGCGGTCAAGGCCGCATGGCTGGCCTTCGCGCGCTGGAACGACGGCGACGACGGCTTTCTGCTCGACGTGCGCGGCGACGCGGCCGAGGTGGTCATCCCGGTCCTGATGCAGCGCGCGCTGGAGGGCGTCGAACTGGACGCCCGTCTGGACGTCATCCTCGGCACCCCGGACAAAGTGTCCGCCGACGCGCCGGGCGCCGGGCTGGAGCTGGTGAAGGCGCGGTAGGGGGGGGGCGGCGTAATCCCCGCAACCCATGTTCAGATGCGCTCAAAGCTCTGCAAGCAAGTTGGCTAAATTTCAGCGAG
>Ga0105054_10007822_pt1 | contig 14354 bp, 11 predicted proteins | sample BON02_FD_78091 | JGI IMG/M metagenome (GOLD analysis project Ga0105054, IMG submission 78091) | Freshwater microbial communities from Lake Bonney liftoff mats and glacier meltwater in Antarctica - BON-02 (megahit assembly) | ecosystem: Environmental > Aquatic > Freshwater > Ice > Glacier...
CCTCGGTGTATTGGCGTCGCAGGCTCGTCGTTGTGGGCGGACTCTTCGTGGTCATCGCGGTGATCGTGTTGATTATTGTCCGACCCGGATTTGGCACCACGGCCACAGACCCGGAACTCGCGGGCGAACTTGTGCTGGAAGTTGTCGCCGTGGCAAACTGTGTGCCCGGCCAAATTGAGTTGGTTGCAAAAACCGATCAGAGCACCTACGACTCCGGCATCGCACCCCAACTCTGGTTGAGCGTCACCAACACCTCGAGCGTGGAGTGCACGGTCGCGGTGGGGACAGATCAGCAGCGTTATGTCGTCACCTCCGGTGATGACCAAATCTGGGCCTCTGATGATTGCCAAACGACATCCGCGGCGATGGAAATAACTCTTGCTGCGGGTGAACAGCAGGAGACGACGCCGTTGCAGTGGGATCGCACCCGCTCGACCCCGGAGACCTGTGACGATGTCGCACGACCCACTATGCCTGGTGGCGGAGCAAGCTACCACCTGGAAGTTTTTTTAGGTGATGTCGGCTCCGGTGACACCAAGCAGTTCCTGCTGAACTAGAACTCTGGCTGCTTTTGTTTCTTAGGGCTTGTCGAAAAAGCCCGAGTAATTGCAGCTCCGATGTTCATCTGCGCTTGGTCAATGATGGTGTCAAAACCTAATCGAGTGGCCTCATTGATTCTTTGTGGTGACTGACTTACCGGACGAATCTCCCCGGCAAGACTGATTTCCCCAATAGCCACCGTGGACGACGACAGGGGGATGTCCTTTGCGGCGCTGGCAATGGCTAAAGCGATGGCTAAGTCAGCACCGGGTTCATGAAGGCGAATTCCTCCAACGGTCGAGACATACACATCGGCAGACGACAGAGGTATCCCTGCCCGGCGTTCTAATACGGCAAGCAGCATGGCAACCCGGGACGATTCCACCCCGTTGACTACACGCCGTGGCTGGGGAGCGCCGCTTGGCACAACAAGTGCTTGGACCTCCACCGGAAGGGCCCTTCGGCCCTCCAAAGCCACAGTGGTGCAGGTGCCACTGACCGGTGTGCCAGCCGCCGAGCGGAACAATCCACTGGGGTCAGGGACCTCCACAATTCCTGCGCCACTCATTTCAAAACACCCCACCTCATCGGTGGGACCGAAACGGTTCTTCATGGCTCTCACAAACCGCAGTGCGGTTTGGCGGTCACCCTCGAACTGGCAGACCACATCCACCAGGTGCTCCAATGTTCGTGGTCCGGCAATTTGGCCATCCTTGGTCACGTGGCCGACCAAAATGATGGGAACGGAGGTCTCTTTGGCCACTCGGATCAGCGTTGCTGCGACCTCGCGGACCTGAGCGACACCGCCGGCGGACCCATCAAGCAGGCCGGAGGACAATGTCTGCACCGAGTCAACAATGACAAGATCAGGCTTCGATGTGGCGATATGGCCAAGAACAGCACCAAGGTCGGTGTCATTGGCGAGGAGGAGGCGATCGTGGAGTCCACCCGTTCTGGTGGCTCGAAGGTGCACCTGGCCAGCAGATTCTTCCGCGCTGACATACAAAACTAACTCGCCCCGCTGTGCAACCTTTGCTGCGACGTCGAGCAGGAGAGTGGACTTCCCTACCCCCGGTTCACCGGAGAGCAAAATGACAGCTCCTGGAACAATGCCGCCACCGAGCACCCGGTCGAACTCTCCCACCCCCGTGGGACGATGGCCACTTTCGTGGCCAGAGTATGCGGTGATGGGTTTTGCCACATTGTCCCCTAGGGGCACAATGGCTTTTACTTGTTTTGACCGGGTTGTGGGAGCGGCGGCTTCGACAACAGTTCCCCACGCTTGGCATTCGCCGCAGCGCCCCACCCATTTAAGGGTGGCCCACCCGCACTCGTCACAGCGGTAGGGGGATTCCGTTTTTGCCATACTTCGAGCTTAAGGGCAGGGACTGACCGCCGTTCTGTGTGCCTGCGGGCTGTGTAAACTAGCGGGCGGTACCGTGTCCGAGCGGCCGAAGGTGCAACTCTCGAAAAGTTGTGTGGGTGCAAATCCACCGTGGGTTCAAATCCCACCGGTACCGCCAGTCAAAAGTTCCCTAGTCTCCTCTATCTGTACCTGGAGCTTTCCCGCTTCCATGGCGGTTATTTTTGTGGAAGCACCCTCTAGAACCTGACAATTCTGGGGTTTTTTCGTGGTTGAGCCGTTCAGCGGCGCTATCTAAGTCCCCGTCGAAAAGATCTGCATGCGTGTCCAGTGTCCTTGATGCCAATGTGTGCCTCAATATTCTCTGGAGCGCCCTGATATTTGCTCCAGCGGAGACGGCGAGACTGGCGCCGGTATGCCGAAGATCATGTCGGGTCAGAGTGGGAAAAGTATCGGTAAACTCTCGGACACACCGCATTGCGGCAAAAGGTACCTAAAATCCCGTGCTCGTGAGGGTTGTCGTTCAGGAGCGGAGGATGCGGCACGGGAATCGTTCTTCGCTTTGTTACAAAAGAACGTGTTGAACAGAAAAACCTGGGCCGCCCGTGAGAAGCTGCCCGTGGCGATGGTGACGTGTCTTGAGGCGACGTCGTATCCCCGTCGTCGATGCCAAGACGGGTTAGGCGGTTTGACACCGTTCGAATACGGGGCGATTATGTCAGATGAGTAAGGTTTCGCAGCCTGAACCAAAACGGTCGCCACAACGTGCACTGCCCGTTTAAATTCTTTGTCATCGAAAGGACGAGTCATGAAACCAGTAACCAAATTAGGTAAGCAGCTCCAAACCTTCAACAGGCTTGCCGGAGTTTTCCATTTGGCCCAAGGGGTCGCACTGTTTTTTATTCTTAATGATGAGACAAGAATCCCCGTTATCACTCGCTTCTTCACCGACACCCCCGAGGGTATTCGGCCCGAAAGTGACATCCTTTTCGAGTTTCCGGTTGCTTTCATTGCACCCATATTCTTATTGCTCTCCGCTGTAGCGCACCTCTTCATCTCTTCCCCTTGGTACGTCCGTCGCTATGAGACCGACATCGAAAAGGGCATCAACCATGCTCGCTGGTGGGAATATGCAATCAGCTCCTCCCTGATGCTGGTTGTTCTGCTCATGCTTGGTGGACTCATCGAGATTTCCGCAATCGTGTTTATTTTCACGTTGAATTTCATCATGAACATGATGGGGCTGATGATGGAGATGCATAATCAGCTCACTCAGAAAACCAGCTGGTTCTCCTTTAACGTTGGTGTTTTGGCTGGAATCGTTCCGTGGATTATGGGGGGCATTTACTTCGTTGTCTCCACCAACAACATCGCAGATGCTATCCCGGTATATGCCCAATTCGGATTCCTCCTTACCTTTATCTTCTTTAACACCTTCGCCATCAACATGTTCTTGCAGTACAAGAAGATCGGCAAATGGAAGGTCTACGCATTCGGAGAGAAGGCTTACATTGTCTTGAGCCTCACATCGAAGTCGATACTCGGATGGGTAATCGTGCTCGGCACAATGCAAGGGGTTTAGTCCGAGTCACCATTGGTGAGATAGGCAACTTCACCAGTTTCGGCGCCAAGATCCTCGTCGTCACCTAACGGGCGCGATCGGAGGGATTCGCGCCAGGCATTCAGCAAGCAGACCTAGAGGGTTTCCACGTAAACACCTCTGTCTTGTTGGCATTCCTAGATTGGTACAGCCCCTGCACGCTGCGTGAGACACTCCGCGTCGGCAGCCGGAGTGTTGCCGAAAACGACCCCCACAAGTACCACACAATTGAACAACACCGAACGATATTCACACGGGTCGTGTAGAGCCAGCACCAACACCCCAATGGTGCGGCTACGACGCACCACCAAACTCCTGGCGGCCGCGCTTGGCCGGTAGCCCAGCTCTTCGGCTGCTTTTAAAGTCCGTGCGCGACTTTCATCGCTCCCCTTGGGAGACCCTGACAGCGCGAGGGACACCAAAGATTTGGACGTCCCCACGCGGGACGCCACATCGTGGATGGTCGGACGGGAAGTAGCCACTGTCTTAGCTGACCTTGGCGACCTCGACAGCTCTGCCGCTCTCGATTGATTGTTCACAGGCAATCGCCACGCGCAAACTCTCCAAAGCTGACTCTGGTGGGCACGGGTTCTCTGTTTCTCCCGTGGCGAAGGACACGAAAGCCTGTGTCTCATTCCGGAAAGCGTCACGGAACCTATCCACAAAGCCCTGGTAAGGGTTCTGATTCAGAGCCAGTTCGTTCTCCAGCCCGTCAAGAGGGGTTCGGCTGTTGAGTCCAGCTGAAAGAGAATCCTTCGAGCCAAAAGCCTCCACTCGTGCATCGTGGCCTAAAGCACCGTGGCGAGTGCCAGAAATCAGCACCTGAACCCCACTCACCGTCACAATGTTAACCGCGCTCACATCGGCATCATCGAGGTCGGCGTAATCTTGAAATTCCCGCACAGCTTTAGTCGCATACGCCGTTTTTATTTCGCTCCCGGTCATCCACCGAACAAGATCAAAGTCGTGAACGTGCAGGTCCCGGAAAATTCCGCCACTACCGGCCATGAACTCTCGTGTGCTCGGGGTCATGTCGTGGGTTGTCATCGTCAGGGAATACAGCGTCCCCACTTTTCCTGACTGAATTGCCTCCTGCATGCCACGGATGGCGGAATCGAAACGTCGTTGGAAACCAATTTGCAGGTCCGACCCGTGGGCGTTCGCAAGATCAATGGCTTCCTGCGTTCCAGCGAGAGTGAGGGCGATGGGCTTCTCACAGAGCACCGGAATCCCGTGAGGTAGCACTCCGCTCAACACTTCGTCGTGAGCGGTCGTTCCGACCGCGACAACAACAGCATCGGCGACCTCATCCATCGCGTTGGCCCAGGGGAGGAGTGTGGCGCCAAACTTCTCTGCAAGGCCTCGGCCTTTGTCTTCATTGCGATTCGTGACGATCACCTCTGTCACCCGTGGGTCTGCCGCGAGATCTTCGACTCGAAGGGCCCCCATGCGTCCAGCGCCGAATACCAGTACGCGCATACCTTCTCCCCTGCTAATGGCCCGCCGACGTTGCACCGCGTTCCTTCATTCTGCCGCAATAAGTGGAACGTTCCAACGAAGGGCTGATAGCGTCAGATTTTCTCTCACGTGTGGCTTCTGCGCCCATTTCTTGAGGGGTCTGCGAAGTTCCCGGCTGGGGAACCATGCTTCTCAGCTCCCGTGTTTTGAAAGAAATGTCAGGCCTGGGTTTTGCTGCCACAGAATTAGGTGCTCCTGGCTTCCTGCCAGAGAGTGCTGACGGCATCACGGCGGAGCTGGGCTCGTATGGAATGACACTGCTCGGCGCATTCACTCCCTTCGTTTTTCACCAAAAGCCTGAGCGAGAGAGTGCGCTCGGGGTCGCGCGCGAAACTGCTCAGTTCCTGCAGCGCGCCGGAGCAACCACGCTCATTTCCTCTGTGGTTCAGGACCTACGGTGGTCCCACCCACAACCCCTCTCCAACAATGAGATGGTCGATATGGCCGAAATGTTTGACCGTGTCGATGACATCTGTCAGGAATTTGGGCTCCAGCAAGTTTTGCGCCCTCACGTTCAAACCGTGGTGGAAACAAAAGACGACATTTCCCGAGTGCTCGATGCGTGTGACGTGGGGTTCTGCCTTGACACTGGGCATATGGCTTTTGGCGGCCAAGATCCAGTCGAATTCGCGCGCGATGCTTTTGACCGCGTTGGACACGTTCACCGTAAAGACATTCGACTGGATATGACCGCTGCAGGTCTGAGGCGGGAGATTTCTCTGATGGAAGCAACCCAAGAAGGAATCTCGCCACACTTGGTGCGGGAGATGTTGACATCGCGGGTGTTGTTTCGACCCTCAAGGCGGCGGGATATCGCGGCTGGTATGTCATTGAACAAGACACCGCCATTACCGATGGCGTTCCTGGCATGACCTCATTTTTTAGGCCCATATGATCTGACCCCCGTTTTTTGGCTGGGCTCACGTTAGTTGCAACACGGGAGCAGGTCACTAGCCCGAGGGAATTCCGAGGCTCTGGGAGCCGTGGAATCTTTCTACGGACTGACTCTCTCCCTTGGCGAGTGGACATTGACCACTCCTGCGGCAGTGCTGATGTTGGTCACGGTTGCCGCAGTCTGTGCGGTTGCCTCACTTATGAGAATCCGCGGCCGAGTGCGCTGACACGCCTGATGCTGGCGGTTTCCTTCTCCGGGTGGTTCTGCGATGCTGAGGGAGACCAAAGGGGCTATGCGATGCGTTCAGAAGAGTTCGTTTTTGCCGGGCACAGCGGGGATTCGCTCTCGGCACGGCTCACCTACCCGCCAGGGATAGTCAGGGCGACAGCTATCTTTGCGCACTGCTTCACCTGTTCGAAAGATATTCCTGCCGCGAAAAGAATCACCTCGGCGCTTGCCCACCGCGGCTTCGCGGTGTTGAGTTTTGATTTCACGGGTCTTGGCCACTCTGAGGGCCAGTTTGCAAACACAAACTTCACCTCCAATGTTGCTGACATTGTTTTTGCTGGCAGGGCACTGGAAGCGAAGCTCGGCGCACCCTCCTTGCTGGTGGGCCACTCGCTCGGTGGGGCAGCGGTGCTGAGGGCAACACCGGAGATGGCGTCGGTGACAGCAGTGGCAACCATTGGCGCACCCTCAGATCCTTCTCACCTCAAGAACCTTTTCGGTGAACAGCTGGGCGATATTGAGGCCCTGGGCGAAGCCGAAGTTGATCTGGGCGGACGGCCCTTCACCATCAAGGCAGATTTCCTTCGCGATATCGATGAGGCCTCCATCAAGGCAAGCCTTGCGAACCTTGATGCTGCTGTGTTGGTTTTGCATTCGCCCGTGGACGAGGTCGTTGACGTGTCTCACGCGGCGGAAATTTTCCGCTACGCTCGCCACCCGAAGTCGTATGTCTCACTCGATGATGCCGATCACCTGATCCGGAAAGTCAAAGATGCGACGTATGTGGCTGAGGTGATTGCGTCGTGGGCGTCGCGGTATGTTCCCGATGTTCCTGACGCAGATGCCACCGCACCGGATGGCGCCGTGGTTGTCTCCGAGGTGAATCCTGATGGTTTTGCCCAGGACGTCCTTGTCGGCGGAGTGCACGCACTGGCGGCTGACGAACCTCTCGAGATGGGGGGAACCAACACCGGCCCCACCCCGTACCATTTCGTGTCGATTGCTTTGGGCGCATGCACCTCTATGACGATTCGTCTGTACGCCCGAAGGAAAAAGATTCCCCTGGACTCTGTCTCGGTGCGCGTAACCCACGCCAAGCGCCACGCCATTGAGTGTGAGGGCTGTGAGTCGCAGGGCACTGCGGAAGATCACTTCGAGAGAACGCTCACATTGGAGGGGACCTTCACAGAAGAACAGCGTGCCTCCATGGTGGCGATTGCCGATAAATGCCCTGTCCACCGCACTTTGGAAGCATCCGCCCATATTTCCACAACGCTCGTTGCCACCTAGCGTGCTGGTCGATTGCTAGAGGGCGATTCCTCCACCAAGCAGGGTTCCAATGCCCCAGGTGAGAGCCAGAGCGAGTGCTCCACCGCCTGCAACCCGAAAAATGGGCTTCGCGAGAGGGCTCTGGCCGAGATAGGCGCCGATGCCTCCGGTCGCTGCCAAGGCCACGAGCGAGGCAGCAAACGTCAGAGGTATGCGCCACTGCTCAGGGGGGAGGGTGATAGCCAGGATGGGAAGTAACGCGCCGGCAAGGAAAGAGATTGCTGAAGACAGGGCTGCCTGCCACGGATTGGTGAGGTCTTTGCCATCGATGCCCAACTCCGCTTCCAAATGCGCGGCGAGCGCGTCGTGCTCAGTCAATTCTTGTGCCACCGTCATCGCGGTGGTGGCATTCAACCCTTTGGCTTCATAAATGTCGGCCAACTCTTGAAGCTCCGCTTCCGGCGTATCGATGAGTTCTTGTCTTTCTTTAGCTATCAGGGCCGCTTCGCTGTCGCGTTGGGCAGACACCGAGACATACTCGCCTACAGCCATCGACAGGGAACCAGCAACGATGCCCGCCACCCCGGCGACAAGAATGGCGCCGGAGTCACTTGTGGCCGCTGCCACACCCACGACAAGAGCGGCGGTTGAGACAATTCCGTCGTTGGCACCCAGCACACCGGCGCGCAACCAGTTCAGCCGCGAGGCGTAATCGGAACTGTGGGGCTCAACGCCATGCTCATCTGTCACGTGGCAAGTCTAGTGTTTGTGGCCTTTGTCCCACGCGATGGCGAGTCTTCCTTCACACCCCACGACTTAGACTTGGCGAGATGAAGATCACGGAACGACGTCTTTCTGCCGCCACACGAATTGTTGCTGTGGTCAAAACGGTGGCGGGAAGCTCTCCGCGCCCTGTTGTGATTCTCGCCTTGGGGGTGGTTGCCACCGTTGTGGCGGGTGGTGTGGTGCAGGTTTTTGCCCCAGAGCGAGCACCTCTGATTGTTCTGGCTGATTCGAGCTTCTCTGCGACAGAATCACAGATGCCAGGCGATTCCTTCAGGTTTGCTGAAGCCGACTACAGAGCAGGTGCGGAGCTTTCGGATAAGCCTGGCGAGGGTGTCGTCTATGAATTGGTGCTCGGGGGGACTCCGGAAGACTTGCTCTCCCAGCTTGGACGCTACTTTGGGGTGGAGGGCAATCCCCGCCCCAGTGAGTATTTTGATTCGCAGTGGCCAGGCTACGTCGTGGGACCAGAAGACTGGAGCGGTCCTTCAGTGGTACTGAGCTGGAACGGGTCCGGGACGTGGTACTACTCCAACCCCAATGCCTACCCGGAATCAGTGTGTGAAGAAGTGTCTGCGACCGAGAGTGTCGAGGGGGTGACGGGGATTGAGTGTCGCACCCCTGACCCGGTGGGCCCGCTTCCCACCCCCGAGGAGGCGAAAGCAGAAGCTGCTGAAGCTTTCAGAGCGGGAGGCTTTGTCGTCAGCGCTGACGATATCGAAGTTTTGGTCGATGATGAATGGGGTATTGGGGTGAGTGCGACTACTCCGGTGGGAGGCTCAGCCACCGCTCTGGAATGGTCGATGTATTGGGCACCCGGTCCGACACTGGCCTCAGCATCAGGTCACGCCGCTACAGCGGTGTCGCGGGGCACCTATGACACGATCAGCCCTGTTGCTGCAGTTGAGCGATTGGCTTCCGGAAGATGGTGGGGGACACCCCCGCTGGATTATGACAACCTCTACCCCGAAGAGTTTTATGCCGACGGGGTGCCCTATGACGCGCCTGTGGAGCGGGGCTCTGGGGAGCCTCTGAGTGTCGAAGTGGGTTCCTCGACCCCCACGCTGCTCTTAGTGTGGGATGCACTTGGTGGGGCGTGGCTTGTGCCGGGTTACCTGATGAGCTTTGGCAAGCAAGAATGGCAATCCTCTGCGGTGATTGCGGTGGGTGACGGGGTTATCCAGATCCAGGAGGTACTGCCCATCGAGTCAATGCTTGTGCCTGAAGTGAGAGCAGGAGTGACACGATGGTGAGCACGCGAACCCTCGGCCCCTGGCAGGTCTACCCGATTGGGCTTGGTTGCATGAATGTGTCCTGGTCGGGTCGTGCAGCAACAGACCCGGAGACTCGCGTTTCCAGCGCCATTGCCGGCATTCACGCTGGGCTAGATGCCGGCGTCACCCTGTTAGATACTGCTGATATTTATGCACCCTCCTGGGACACTGTTGGCCACAACGAACTTTTTGTGGCGGAGGCATTAGCGACCTGGGATGTTCCCCAGAGTGCGAAAGACACCATTCTGGTTGCCACAAAAGGGGGTATTACCCGATCGGAGGGGGAAAAGTGGGGCCGAAACGGTTCGCTAGACCATCTTCTCCACGCCGCCGAGTCATCCAGGGAACGCTTAGGTGTCGAGCAGATTGCGCTGTGGCAACACCACCGCCTTGATCCTTCAGTTGATTTTGAGACCCAGTGCGAGAACGTGGGCGTACTGAAAGAGCGCGGCATTGTGCGCCACGTCGGGCTGAGCAACTACAGCGCCGCCCAGCTTCGCCGGGCCATCGACATTCTTGGTTCCCCTGCTGAGGGAGGGGTGGTGTCGATCCAAAATGAGTTCAGTCCGCTCTATCGCCAGGACCTTGATGTGCTGGGTGTGTGTGAAGAGTTTGGTGTTGCTTTCCTGCCCTGGTCACCGCTTGGCGGGGCACAGAAAGTAGGGCAGCTCGCTGCGGATGCGAACTCTGTGCTCACCAGAATTGCTGGAGAGAAAAGCCAGAGTCCGCAGGCCGTCGCTTTGGCGTGGCTGTTAGCGTATTCGCCCGTGATCATTCCCATTCCCGGTGCGACGAGGGCGCCCAGCATTAACGACAGTCTTCAGGCGGCCACCATTCTCCTGAGCGGCGATGAGGTCGAAGAGCTCACCGCATCGTGGCCGCCCTCCCTAGAGCGCTCAGGCGAGCTCGACCCGACACCGCCGTTTCGGGACTAGAGCCCTACGAGTTTTTTCCTCGTGCGGCCACCTTCCACCAGTGCGTGATGGTGTCATTGTGCGAAACGGCGAGCGAGTCCACCAGGTTCACCGCGTTACAGACGTGGTTGGGAACCACGCGCATAAGCTCACCGCATTCGGGAGTCTGTGAAGCATCAGGAAACACGACGGTGGCGTGGTGTTCGGACATGGCGGTAATGCGGGCATCAGGGTGGCCAAGGACCCGGCCGTGACCTGTCGCCCACGCCGCCTTATCGGCTGCCATGATTTTGCTGCCGGCATCAACAATGGCGGTAGAGTCTCTGCGACTCACCACTGTGGTGACGACCGAGAGGGCAATGTTCTCCAGGGGCATGGTGCCAAGCTCCACCTGTTGGGCGTCCCCGAGAGCATAAACACCGGCGCGAGTTTCGGTGAGGTAGCTCTGGGTGGAATGAAGAGACGGTGTTGACCCTCCACTGCGCTCGCCCACTCGAAAGCCTGCTGCCTCCAGTGCGGTGGTGGCTGTGGTGAGTGCTACAACCTCGTCGAGTGATGCCTGATCTTTATGCTGGGGGTTATAGCTGTGGCCGGGATAGGTGAAGATGCCGCGAAGCGTGAGCCCGCGGCTGTGTAAAGCCTCTGCCAGTGGCACAACACTGTGGGGATCAATGCCGCTGCGATGGTGACCGCTGTCTACTTCAATCATGAATTCGATGGGTGTGGAACCCAGCTGTGCTGCTGCTTGGTCAATGCCCGCAATCGAGTCCACGCCAATCGCAATGGTCGCCTGCGCGGTGAGCGCTGCAAGCCTGTGTGCCTTACGGGGGGTCAGCCACAGGGGGTAGGCAAGGAAAATATCGGTAATCCCTGCCTCTGCGAACACTTCGGCTTCACCAATGGTGGCCAGGGTCACGCCGATAGCACCGTACTCGATCTGGAGTTTGGCTAATTCGGGAATTTTGTGGGTCTTTGAATGGGGACGGGAAGCCAGTCCCTGGCCCAGGGTTCGCTGCTGATGACGTGCGAGGTTCTCTATCAGGCGGTCGTAGTCGATGACGGTAAAAGGGGTATCAACATCACGGAGGTCCATCACCCCAGGCTACTGATCAGAAAGCTGGCGGTCCGAATTCCTTCGGGCGCGCCACGGTACATCCTGTGTTAGGGCCTTTTATCGGAAGCTGTCCGAGGCAAAAACCTCTCGACTTCCGCCTCAAATGTCGAGATCAAGGAGCTTGGTACCATCCAAGCTCCAGTACTTGGCTCCCTGAAATTGGGCGGACTTGCCAACTGCACCATCCCTCGCTTTGAGCTTGCGGGTTAGTGGAGACAAGGCCCACTCTTCACCCTCGAACTGAACCTTGGACTCACTTACTACCAGGGCCGTCACCTTTGGATTCGAGACGAATTGAATGGTTTTGCCAATCAGCAGGCTCAAGACTTGTCGGGAATCAAACTGCAAACTACGGTCACCATCTTGATTCCAGTTGCTGGAGTGCTTGAGTGGACTCGGAATTTGAAGAACCTCATTTATGAGAATGTCAACCAAATACTCGGTTCGTCGCCGAATTGATTCAGCATTCCAGCCATCGGAATCGAGCACATAGTTCTGGGCTACTTGCAATCCCGACTGCCCGGCGTATGAGGCCCTCTTGTCCGAAAAGGACTTGTTACCGAGCTCCTGGTTGTGTCGAATCAACGTAATGTTGCCGATATTGTTCAGGAGGTCTCGATGGTCTTCTTCGGCTGATTCCCCAAGCAAAGCGCTCCAACCCTTGGTCAGTGTTTGGGGCATGATGTGCTCAAGTTGAAGCTTGCTGTCTTGCCAACCTGGTCGCGATTTCGTCAAGAATTCTTCCGTCAAGGAGAGGAGCAGTCGTGGGTAGTTTTTTGACCTTCCCAAGTTATAGAAATTCATCGTTTCGAGTCGCGCCTTCAACTCATCGTCATTGGGGAGCCGAAGCGCGTACTCCTGAGACGAAAGCAGAAGAAACGCCGTCTCTCCCGGGTTCTCTGATGACATCAAGTCATGCAATCGGGCACCTAGTCCGGGGAAAAACTTGTTCTCCGCTGTTGAAATGCCGAGGACTCGCCGACGCAGCAGAAATGTCCTAATTGCGATCAGAACGCTCTCGACCGCAGTGTTCGTGAGCTTCCCCGCTTGCCAGGCTCCGAGGACTTCTGACAAGTAGGAGTAGGCGGGCGCAACACCAATCACATTGAGATCGAAGAGCACTTGGTCGACTTTCGGGTACCCAGTCTCCTCCAACCCGCACGCACGCGAATACGAGTGAGAGAAATCAACAAAGTCTTTGAACAGGTCCTCTACAGACCTTCCAGTGGTGATTTCTTTGAAGGCGCCATAAAGTTCTTTATAGTTATTTTCTCTCGCGACTTTGTAACTCTTATGCAAATCGGCCTGCATCCAGTCGCGAATAAACTCGGAAAGTTTTCCTGGCAACCTCTTCTCAAGGGTCAACCAGTAGCCGTTGTAGAGCTCGGTCTGCTCTCTCGTGCTTTTTCCCATCAGTAAATAATTCCGAACCAGGTCCGCAAGCGAAAGTGGCTTTCCGAGCGAGTTCATCGACTCGAAGATCTCCTGCGGGTTTTCCCATGAATTTCGGTCTGGCTCCAGTTGGATAGAGATAATGCTGAACTTCATTAGCCCCTTTTCGAGCAGCCCCTTCTTTGCCGTGTCTGTCATCGGCTCAAGCTTGCGAGAGAAGAACTGATAGTTCCGGAACACCGCTGAACTTTTCAAACTGGGGGGAACATCGCGACGCAGAGCGAGCAACTTGTAAGCTTCCCAGTCGGTCTCGACCTGCTTGAGCTTGATTTTATATTCGGTGCCGTCGTCGGCCCGCTCGTTTTCCAGATAGCGCTTCTGAATATTCTCCTGGTATCCGGGGTCTTCGATGGAGTCACGCAAGGCCATTAAGAAGAGCATCGCGGTGGTAATTCGCTGTTGACCGTCGGTGAGGACGTACTTGGCCGGCAATCCAAAGCCAGAATCTTCAACAACGTAAACAATGCTGCCAAAAAAGTGTTCTGCCTTGACGTCTGCGCGGTTTGATTCTGAAACCTTCGTCAAATCGGTGAGAAACACTTTGCAGGTAGACGTGGACCACTCGTAATTCCGCTGATAGGGCGGGATGAAGAAGGTGATGTCGTTGTTAGACAGGGAGTCGAGCAGATATGCCGGGTTGGCTTTCATTGAATTCTCCCATCGCTACCTGAGCTTGTCACAGGTTCAGAACCGGGGCAAGAAGCAGATCCCCTCCTAATCCTCCACAGACACCCGGGAGTGATGCAGGGGAGTGGGGTCAAACCTCATATGGCCCACACTCGACACCCCCGTAGCCAACCCGTTGCCGCAGCCTCACCTTGTTTGGATGCACCCGTGAGTCAGTCAAGCGGTCAGCCATTAGGGCGCCCTCGACCCCCGGTGCTAACAGCGCTGCTCGAAATGAAGACGAGTGAACTGATGCGTATTCAAATGGACTGGTGAACGTCCTGACGACATCTGAGACCTGAGCTTCCGACTCCCTTGTGAACCAAAAGAGAATTCAGTTTTCTCTTGCCCGGACATACTCGTGAGCATATGCTGGGGGGAAAAATCAGGATGGGAAAAGAAATATATGTCAATTATTTGGGAGGGCGAAAGCAAAGATCTCACCTCTGCAGCATCGGGCGGAAAGCTTGTCAAGAATTCTTATAAAGTGACCACCGAGCTCATCTACGTGGACTCTGGGCTCCTGAAGTCTTCCTCGGAACAAATACCGCTGTGGGCCGTGCGAGACGTGGATGTGAAACAAGGGATGATTCAAAAGGCCCGAGGCGTGTTCACCGTCACCATCCGCTGCCAACATGACGACTTCACGGGCCGACCGTCCATCATCATGGAAGATGTGGAAGCCGGCAGGGAGCTCCGGGACCTGCTCAATCAACACTCTGAGCAGGCACGTCGGGA
>Ga0105054_10007825_pt1 | contig 14350 bp, 13 predicted proteins | sample BON02_FD_78091 | JGI IMG/M metagenome (GOLD analysis project Ga0105054, IMG submission 78091) | Freshwater microbial communities from Lake Bonney liftoff mats and glacier meltwater in Antarctica - BON-02 (megahit assembly) | ecosystem: Environmental > Aquatic > Freshwater > Ice > Glacier...
ATTCCAGCTTCCTGCAAGCGGAAAAGGACTTCGCCACCGCCGTCAACGAACGCACCGAAGGCCGGGTCAAGATCGAGATCACCTATGACGGCGGCCTCGGTGCCGGCATCGAGGTTCTGACCCTGGCCGGACGCGGTGCCATCGACATGGCCGCCGTCGTGCCCGGCTAATACTCGGACCAGCTTCTGTACTGGCGCGCCTACCAGATCCCCTTCGTCTTCGAGACTCCGAGACAGGCGATGGAAATCTCGGCGGCAGCATTCGTGGATTTGCCCTATTTCCGCGAAGAGCTTGATAAATTCGGCGTCGAGTTCCTGTTTCACCAGCCGCTGGGCGACTACTACCTCACCGGGCCGGACGCGAATTGCGACACCGTCGCCGGTCTGGCCGGAAAGAAGATCCGCTCGTTCGGGGCCGATATTCCCAAGGCACACGAGGCGGTCGGCGCAGTGCCGGTCAGCGTCAGTGTCGGCGACGTCTACGAGGCGCTTCAGCGCGGCTCGCTCGACTATTCCTTCATCAACCGGGGCAACATCCTGTCGAACCGTCTGTACGAGCCCGGCACCTACAACTGTGGCCCGGTCATGGCCATCACCGGCCACCTGATCGTCATCAACTCGAAAGTCTGGGGCAACATCGACGCCGCCGACCAGGCGATCATCCTCGAAGAGGCCAAGATCGCCGGAGAAGCCTATATCCAGAGCGTCGAGACTGCGGAAGACGCAGCCGGTGCGGCGATCGTCGCAGCGGGCGGCACCATCAAGCCGTTCCCGGCCGAGGAACTGGCAAAATGGAAAGCTGTGGCTCCGGACCTGTTGCAGAACTGGGTCGATGACATGACCAGCCGCGGCATGGGCGATCAGGCCACCGAGGTTGCCACCTACTGGCGCAACATCATCGACGCCAACTGAGACAGCCCGCGAAATTGCGGCGGGGCCTTCGGGCCCTGCCGCATCTCCCTGCCTTCACTCCCACCATTGCAGAGATCCGATTGTGGAATTCCTCAAGAACCTGACGGAAAAGCTGGCCCTTGTCGTTCTGCTGATCGGCGGGCTCGGCATGCTGGCGTCGATGTTTCTTGGCGTCGCTGACATCGTGGGCACCGAGGTTCTGAAGGTCCCGGTGCCCGGGCCGCGCGAACTGACCGAAAGCACCATGGTGCTGATCGTGTTCGGTGCACTGGCCTATGCACAGATCAGACGCGCCCACATCCGCGTCGAGATCGCCTATCTTGCCGCAGGTCCGCGCCTGAAGGCCGCAATGGACGTGTTGACCGATCTGGCCGCCATCATCTTCTTCGGCCTCATCTGCTGGCAGGGCACGCTTGAGGCGCTGTATTCCCTTCAGATCGGCGAAGCGACGTCGGGGTTGATCCGGTTCCCGCTCTGGCCGGCACGCTTCACGCTGGCGCTCGGGGCCGCGCTTGTCATCCTGCGGCTCTGCCTCGATCTGATCATCGACATCGGACGCATCCGCACGGGCAAGCCGCTGGACGACGGCCAGCAACAGGACCTTGCAGCATGACCTTCACCTCTGAACAAAGTGGCCGCAATGCTTGACGCCGGAACAACGGGACTGATCGTCACCGTGCTTCTTGTCTTCATGCTCACGGCGGGTGTCCATATCGGTGTGGCGCTTGGCCTGTCGGGCTTTCCGGGCATCCTGTTTGCCATAAATCCGCAGGCGGCGCTGGCCCAGTTGGCCACCGTTCCGTTTTCCACCACCAATTCGTTTTCGCTTGCCGTGATTCCGCTGTTCATCCTGATGGGGGCGCTGGCCAGTCAGGCAGGATTGACCGCCGACCTTTGCAAGGCTGCCTACAGGTGGCTTGGGCGGGTGTCAGGCGGATTGGCAATGGCAACGACGCTGGCCTCCGCCGCCTTCGGCGCCGCCTGTGGCTCGTCCATCGTGAACGCCGCCGTCTTCACCAAGATGGCGATGCCCGAAATGACGAGATTCGGCTATGACAAGCGTATCTCGGCAGGCTGCATCGCGGCCTCTGGCACGCTGGCCTCGTTGATCCCGCCGTCGATCCTGATGATCGTCTATGCGGTCATCACCGAACAATCGGTCGCGCGTCTGCTGGTGGCCGGACTGATCCCGGGGCTGATGTCGGCGGGCATCTACATGCTTGGCATCTACCTGTTCGCCAAACGCTATCCGCACCTCTGCCCCATCCCCGACGAACGCTTCACGCTGCGCGAGAAGATTTCGTCGCTCAAGGGCGTCTGGGGCATCACCTTCCTGTTCCTCATCGTCATCGGCGGCATCTACATGGGCTTTTTCGTGCCCACCTATGCGGGGGCCGTCGGCGCCTTCGGGGCGTTCATGATCGTGGCGCTCAAGGGCAAGCTGAACAAGAACATGTTGATCGAGACGTTCAAGGACGCGGGCATCACCACCTCGACGATCTTCATCATCGTCATTGGCGGTATCATATTCGCGCGCTTCCTGACCTATACGGGCCTCGTGCGCGACATTTCGGACGTCATGCTGGCGCTGGAACTGGCACCCATCGTCTATCTTCTGGGATTTGCGGTGCTGTATCTCATTCTCGGCATGCTGATCGACCCGATCGCGATCATGGTGATGACCCTGCCGGTGATGTTCCCGATCATGACAAGCGTCGGGTACGACCCGATCTGGCTTGGCGTGATCGCGATCAAACTGGCCGAAATCAGCCTGATCACCCCGCCCGTGGGCCTGAACGTCTATGTGGTGCGCAGCGCCTCGCCGGTGCCCTTGCGGCTTGAACAGGTGTTCGCCGGCGTCATGCCTTTCCTTGCGATGGATGTGTTCACACTCGGGCTGCTGATCGCCTTCCCCAGCCTGGTCCTGTTCTTGCCCAACCTGATGGGCTGAGACCGCCGCAGCGCGCCCGACCCCGTTCCGCCAGCCCGATGAAATGTTGTCCGGACAAATTTATGCTTGCGGTGACAGCCCGCATTTGCTTGTCTGCTTGCATGCGTTGCCGGGCCGCAGTCAGCCACGGCACAGGTGCCAAATTCAAGAAAACCAGGGAGAGATCTGATGACCAGAACGACACGGAACCGCCTGTTGTCACGGCGCGCGGTGATGCAGGGCGCCGCGTCCACCGGGCTTGCCGCCCTTGCCACGCCATGGGTGACGACCGCCGCCCGCGCGTCGGGTACGCTGAACGTGGTGCTGAACCAGGGGGCGCTGGCCAACCTGTGGATCGAAGAACTGCACCCGATGTTCGAGGCCGAAACCGGCGCGACGGTCAATGTCCAGCAATCGGTCACGGCCAACATGCTGGCGATGCTGAAAACCCAGAAGGACGCCCCGCCCGACCTGATGCAGTTTTCCGAGGCCGGCGTTTTCCTCGCCGCCGACGAGGGCCTGCTGCGCCAGCACAACACCGCCAACATCCCGAACTTCGCGATGCTGCGCCCGGCCTTCGACATGGCCGACGGGTTTTCGGCGGGCTGCGTCGATGCGATGCACACCATCTATTACAATACGTCACGCATCAGCGAGGCGCCGACGGCCTGGGCCGATCTGTGGGATCCCGCAAACAAGGGTCTGATCGCGATCCCGCCCGTCACCTGGAACAGCGGCGTGCGGATGGTGACGACCGCGTCGCAGATCGCCACCGGACTGCCCATGGCCGAGGCCCAGTATGACTGGGAAGCGGGCATCGCCAAGCTGGCCGAGCTGAAGGACAACGGCGTCATCGCCTATACCGGCGCGCCCCAGGCGATTCAGATGATGCAAAGCGGGTCGGTGCCGCTGGTGCCGTTCTATGGCGTGTTCGTCAACCCGATGATCGCCCAGGGCGCCCCGCTGGCCCCCGCCACGCAACTGGCCGAAGGCAAGCACGGCGAAATTGTCGGGCTGAACATGCCCGTCAACGCGCCGAATACCGAACTGGCAGAAATCTATGTGAACATGAGCCTGTCGAAGGACTTCCAGATGAAGATCGACAGCGTTCTGAACGCGCTGTGCGGTCACAGCGAGGTCGATCCGTCCGAGGCCACGCTGGCGCTGGTCGGTCCCGCCGACAACATGACCTATGCCGACTGGGCCTGGCTGTCGCAGAACCGCGCAACGATCACCGACAAGTGGAACGAGGTTTTTGGTTGATCCATAGCCAAGCAGAGCCATGCCCGGGTCGGGCATGGACATAAGCCGCCCCGGCCCGGCCGCTCCGGTTCGGGGGCGGTCCGCTGCGGCCTGGGCCTCCTGGGGGCCGGGTTTTCTGCTGCTGGCCCCTCTGGGGGCTTTTCTGGTGGTGTTCTACGCCGTGCCGATGGCAGGCATGGTGGTCGAAAGCCTGGGCTGGTGGTCGGGCGACGCAGACGTGCGCGACGGACTGACGCTGAACCAGTATTTCAAGACCTTCGACAGTTCGCGCGCCCTGGGTGCAATCCTGCGCACGTTCCGGATTTCGCTGATCACCGTGGTGATCTGCCTGCTGCTCAGCTATCCCATCGCGTTGTGGCTGATCGGCGCCGGGCGCGGGCTGCGCACGGCGATCCTGCTGGTCACTTTCGTGTCGCTGGCCGCCAGCCTGATCGTGCGCAACTATGGCTGGCTGATCGTGCTGTCCGATGGCGGGCCGGTTAATGGCGTTCTGATCGCGCTGGGGTTCATCGAATTCCCGCTGCGCATGACATACAGCGAAGGCGCGATCACCGTCGCGCTGGTGCATTACGGCATGCCGTTCATGATCCTGCCGATCTACGGAGCATTGCAGCGCATTCCCCCGTCGCTGCGCGATGCGTCGCTGTCGCTGGGCGCGGGGTCCTGGCGCACGCTGACAAGGATCACCCTGCCGTTGTCGGTGCCCGGCGTATTTGGCGGAACGATCCTGGTCTTTGCAGTGTCGATGAGCGCGTTTGTCACGCCGCTGATGCTGGGCTCGCCCTCGACCGCGATGGCGTCGCAGGTGGCGGCGGAACAGCTTTTGGTGCAGCTGAATTTTGCCTGGGGGTCTGCGATCATCCTGACGCTGACGGTTGCCACGCTTTTGCTGGTCTGGCTCTATGCTCGGATCATCTCGAAGGTGTTCAAGATCGATGTCTGAGTCCGCAGCCTTCCGCACCACCGTCGCAATCCTTGCCTGGACCGGGATCGCGTTTCTGGTCTTTCCGGTTCTGGTGACTGCGCTGGCCTCGTTCAACGAGGGATATTTCATCGAAATGCCGCCCAAGGCGCTGTCGCTGCGCTGGTACGGGGCCATCGGCGACATTCACCGCATCGGCGAGGCGGTTCTATGGTCGCTGCTGATCGCATTTGTTGCGGCGCTGCTGGCCACGGCGTTCGGGTTGGGGGCGGCGCTGGCCATCGCGCGCCATCCGCTGCCGGGCAAGCCGGCGATCACGGCTGTGCTGCTGTCGCCCGTCACGGTGCCCATGGTGGCCATCGGCATTGCGCTGGTGCAGTATTTCGTGGTTCTGGGCGTGGCCTTCACCTGGTGGAGCGTGGCGATCGGCCATGTTGTTCTGGTGGTGGCCTATCCCGTGCGCACCCTTCTGGCCTCCCTGACCCTGACAAATTCGGGGCTTGAGGATGCGGCCCGCTCGCTGGGTGCCAGCCGTTGGCGGGCGTTTCACACCGTGACCCTGCCGCAACTGAAACCGGGGCTGGTGTCGGGGTTCCTGTTCGCCTTCCTGATCAGTTTCGACAACTATCCGATCAGCGTCTTCCTGGTGCGCGGCGATGTGACGACCATGCCGATCGAGTTGTTCAACCACATCTCGAACAACTTCGATCCGACCCCGGCAGCGTTTTCGACCGTCTATATCCTGATCGTGTCGCTGGTGATCTGTGCCGCCGAATGGCGCTATCGTATCGTTTCGCTGTCGATCCCGAAAACCTGAGGAACCGCCAATGGCAAGACTGGACATCACCGGCGTCGACATCCACCTGGGCGGGCGGGCGATTCTGGAAGGGTTGGATCTGACCGTGCAGGAGGGCGAGTGTCTGGCGCTGCTTGGCCCATCCGGTTGCGGCAAGACAACGACGCTGCGCACCGTGGCCGGGTTTCTGCGCCCGACCCGGGGTGAGGTCAGCATCGGTGGTGTGCCCGTCGCGCGGGTGCCGCCGAACAAACGCAACATCGGCATCGTGTTTCAGGACTATGCACTGTTTCCCCACATGACGGTGGCCGAAAACGTCGCCTATGGACTTGAGGCGCGGCGCGTGCCCCCGGACCAGATCGCGCAGCGCGTCGGCGCGGCGCTCGAGCAGGTGCGGCTGGCGGATTTCGGCGACCGGCGTCCCGAACAGATGTCGGGCGGCCAGCGCCAGCGTGTCGCCCTGGCCCGCGCCATCGTGATAAGGCCCGATGTGCTGTTGCTCGACGAACCGCTGGGCGCGCTGGACCGGCGGTTGCGCGACGCGATGCAGGTGGAGCTCAAGCAGTTGCAGCGCGACGTGGGGATCACCACGATCATCGTCACCCACGACCAGGAAGAGGCGCTGTCCCTGTCCGACCGGGTTGCCGTGATGTTTGACGGAAAGATCGAAGCCATCGGGCCGCCCGCGCAGGTGTACGATGCGCCCGGATCGCTGCGCGTGATGGATTTTCTCGGCGCGATGAACCTGTTCGAGGGCACGGTTGCCCAGGGTCGGCTTGTCGCGGGGCCGCATCGCATCGACCTGCCAGAGGGCGTGCGCGATGGCCCGGCGCGCTATGGCATCCGGCCCGAACATATCGAACTTCTGGGGATGGAGGCTGCCGGCATCCCCTGTACGGTCGAGGAACTGGTGTTCAAGGGGCCCGCCGTCGCCGTGCTGGCCCGCACCGAAGACGACCGACTGCTGCACGCCAGCCTGCCCGCGAGCGCCGTGACCGACGCCGGGCTGAAACGCGGCGACCCTGTCCGCTTCGGGCTGCCCCCGCGGCGGCTTGTCGGGCTGACGAAATGAGCGAGGAAAGGAACACCATGCAGACGAACGAACGTGGCGTGAACGATGTGGGCGGCCTGCCCGGCGGGCCGGTGAACCGCGAGGAACACCCCGAAACCCTGTTTGAAAAGCGGGTCGATGCCTTGGTGATGCTGTTGACCCATCCGCAGATCGGTGCGTTCAAGGTCGACGCCCTGCGCCGGGCGGTCGAGATGAATTCTCCCGGCGATTACACAACCCTCGGGTATTATCCGAAATGGATCCGTGCCATCCGCCGGCTGCTGGTCGAACAATCGGTGCTGAGCGACGCCGAGATCGACGCGCGCATCGGAAAGCTGCGCGAAAGGCTGGCCAAAGATGTCTGAGGCGCCGTTCCGTTACAGCCCCGGCGATGTGGTGCGCGTGCGCACCGGCCCGCCCGAGCCGCACTGCCGCACGCCATTCTATTTGCGCGGCCAGATCGGGGTGATCGCCGGGATCGCCGGTCGCTACCGCGATCCGTCGCTGATGGCGTTCCACAAGCCCGGTTTGCCCGAACGGGCCCTGTACCGCGTGGAATTCCGCCATCACGACATCTGGCAGACCGAGGCCGGACCAGACCGGATCATGGCCGACCTTTACGAACACTGGCTTGACCCGGCCACCAGGGAGACCCCCGATGCCCCATGACCACGACCATGACGACCACGCGCCGATCGAGGATGCGGGTGCCGGCGAAGACGAACTGCTGGAAATCGCGATCCGCGAACTTCTGATCGAAAAGGGCGTGCTGACCGCCGCACAGGTGAACGGTCAGATCGACGCGATGGACAGCCGCACTCCGGCCCTCGGCGCGCAAGTCATCGCCCGCGCCTGGTGCGATGCCGATTTTCGGGCGGGGCTGATCGCCGCCCCCCTGCAAACCATCCAGGCCACCTTCGGGATGAACATGTCGACGCCGCTGGAACTGGTCATTCTTGAAAACACGCCCCAGGTTCACAACGTCGTCGTCTGTACGCTGTGTTCGTGTTATCCGCGCATGCTTCTGGGCATCCCGCCCGCCTGGTACAAGGCGACGGCCTATCGCTCGCGGGTCGTTGTGGAACCGCGCGCCGTGCTGGACGAGTTCGGGTTGACCCTGCCGCCCGAGGTCGAGGTTCGGGTGTCGGACTCCACCGCCGATCTGCGCTATCTCGTCGTGCCCATGCGCCCCGGGGGAACCGAGGGCTGGCCCGAGGACCGGCTGGCGGCCCTGGTCAGCCGGGACAGCATGATCGGCACCGCGGTTCCGTCCGTGCCCTGAACGCCCGGCAACCCTCAGCGGCACGGCACGACATGGATCCTCACCGAAAATGCCGCGCTCGGGTTCCGGGGCATGTTGTCAGCGCCCGCCGATGTTTCTAGGTTGCCGCAGATTGCAGGGAACGGAGAGTATCATGGCGGATCGCATCGAAATTCAGGGCCTCGGGGTCGACACCGCGCTGGCCGAATTCATCGACAGCCGCGCGCTGCCGGGCACAGGCGTGGCGCGCGATGACTTCTGGGCCGGGTTTTCCCGGCTGGTGCACGATCTGACCCCCGCGAACCGCGATCTGCTGGCCCGGCGCGAACAGCTTCAGGGCCAGATCGACCAGTGGCACATCGCAAGGCGCAACCAACCCCACGATCACGAGGCCTACAAGGCGTTTCTGGCCGACATCGGCTATCTGCTGCCCGAGGGCGGCGATTTCCGGATCGACACGGCCAGCACCGACCCCGAGATCGCCACCGTTCCCGGCCCGCAACTGGTGGTGCCGATCACCAATGCGCGCTATGCGCTGAACGCCGCCAACGCCCGCTGGGGCAGCCTGTACGACAGCCTGTATGGCACCGACGCCATGGGCAGCCTGCCCCCCAGGGGCGGGTATGAGCGGGGCCGGGGCGCCCGCGTCATCGCCCGCGCCCGGGTTTTTCTGGACGATGCGTTTCCAATCGACGGGGGCAGCCATGCCGACGCGCGGCGCTATCACATCCGCGACGGCGCGTTGCTGATCGACGATCTGCCGCTGGCCGAGCCCGGGAAATTCGTCGGCTATCGCGGCCACCCCAAGGCACCCGATGCCGTGGTGATGGTCAACCATGGCCTGCACGTCGAACTGGTGTTCGACCGCACCCATCCCATCGGCAGCCGCGATCAGGCGGGTCTGGCCGATGTGCGGCTGGAAAGCGCCGTGTCGGCGATCATGGATTGCGAGGATTCGGTGGCCTGCGTCGATGGCGCCGACAAGGTGCAGGCCTATGGCAACTGGCTGGGCCTGATGCGCGGCGACCTGACGGACACGTTCGAGAAGGGCGGCAAGCCCGTCACGCGGCGCCTGGCCGAAGACCGCGTGTATACCGCTCCGGGTGGGGGCGAAGTGACGCTCAAGGGCCGCGCGCTGATGCTGGTGCGCAATGTCGGGCATCTGATGACGAATCCGGCGATCCTGGACCGCGAGGGCAACGAGGTGTTCGAGGGGCTGATGGATGCCATGATCACCACGCTGATCGCCAAGCACGATCTGCGGCGAGAGGGCGGCAATTCGCTGCACGGTTCGGTCTATGTGGTCAAACCCAAGATGCACGGCCCCGACGAGGTGGCCTTTGCCGTCAGAACCTTCGACAGGGTCGAACACGCATTGGGCCTGCCCGCCAACACCGTCAAGCTGGGCATCATGGACGAGGAACGGCGCACTTCGGTGAACCTCAAGGAATGCATCCGCGCCGCCAAATCCCGGGTGGCGTTCATCAACACCGGGTTTCTGGATCGCACGGGCGATGAAATTCACACCTCGATGGAGGCCGGGCCGTTCAGCCGCAAGGATTTCATCAAGCGCAAGGCCTGGATCGGCGCCTATGAAAACCAGAATGTCGATATCGGGCTGGAATGCGGCCTGTCGGGCCGCGCCCAGATCGGCAAGGGCATGTGGGCCATGCCTGACCTGATGGCGGCGATGCTGGAACAGAAGATCCAGCATCCGAAATCGGGCGCCAACTGTGCCTGGGTGCCCTCGCCCACCGCCGCCACGCTGCACGCGCTGCACTATCACCGGGTGGACGTGTTCGCGGTGCAGAAACGCCTGCTGGCGGGCGGGCGGCGGGCCTATGTCGACACGGTGCTGGATATTCCCTTGGCCACCTATCAGAAATGGACCGAAGCGCAGAAACTGCGCGAGGTCGAGAACAACGCCCAGGGCATCCTCGGTTATGTCGTGCGCTGGGTCGATCAGGGGGTCGGCTGTTCCAAGGTGCCCGATCTGAACAACGTGGGCCTGATGGAAGACCGCGCCACCTGCCGCATCTCGGCCCAGCACATTGCCAACTGGCTGCACCACGGCGTCGTCAGCCATGATCAGGTGCAGGTGGCGATGGAAAAGATGGCGGCGGTGGTCGATGGCCAGAACGCGGGCGACCCGGCCTATCGGCCCATGGCGCCGGGGTTTGACGGCATTGCCTGGGCCGCGGCCTGCGATCTGGTGTTTCAGGGGCGGATCCAGCCCTCGGGCTATACCGAGCCGGTCCTGCACGCCAGACGGTTGCAGTTGAAGGCAGGCTGACGACTTGGCAAACACCGCAACGCCTGACAGCGAAATGCCCCTGTCCGGCGCAGTCGACCGGCGCCCGGTCTGGGTGCTGTTGGGCGCCGTCGTTCTGCTGTTCCACCTCGGCCTCGTCGCCTGGGGCCTGGTGCCCAACCTCGTCGCGCGCCCGCTGCACATGGCGGTGATCCTGCCGTTCGTGTTCGTGCTTGGTGCCGATGGCCGCTTTGCACGGCTCAGCGGGTTGGCCATCACCGCGCTTGGCATCGCGCTGTGCATCTGGATCGCGCTGAATCACCGGGCCTTGCGCAACCAGTACGGGTTTCTGGAAAGCCAGGGGCAGGTGCTGATGGCCATCGCCCTGCTGGTGATCGCCATCGAGGGGGCGCGCCGGATGATCGGCTGGCCTTTGCCGCTGGTGGCACTGACGGCTCTGCTCTACGGCCTTTACGGCCAGCACATCCCGGGCGAATTCGGCCATTCCGGCACGCCACTGCGCAGCTATCTCGGCACGCTGACCATCGCCGAGGGGGGCCTCTGGGGAAGCCTGACGGGCGTCTCCGTCGGCGTCGTGGCGGTGTTCGTGATCTTCGGCGCGGTGCTGAACGCGGGCGAGGCGGGGCAGGGTTTCATGAACGTCGCTGCCGCCGCAGCGGGGCAGCTGAACGGCGGCGCGGCCAAGGTGTCGGTGCTGTCTTCGGCGCTGTTCGGCTCGATCTCGGGCAGCGCCAGCGCCAATGTGGCCAGCACCGGCGCCATCACCCTGCCCGCAATGACCAAGCTGGGCTATCCAAAGCGGCTGGCGGGCGCGGTCGAGGCGGTGGCCTCCAGCGGCGGGCAGATCATGCCGCCCCTGATGGGCGCGGGCGCCTTCGTGATGGTGGAACTGACCGGCGTGCCCTATTCCGAGATCATGGTCGCCGCCCTGCTGCCCGCGATCCTGTATTTCCTCGCTGTCTGGATGGGCATCAACGCCTATGCCCAGCGCGTCGAACTCAAGGGCGTTCCCGCCGATCAGCGCCCGGCGCAGCGCACCATTGTCATCACCTCGGCGTTCTTCGCCGTGCCCTTCGCGGTCCTGCTGGGCGCGATGTTCGGCCTCGGGTTCACACCGCAATATGCCGCCGCCATCGCGATCCTCGTGGGGATGGCAGCGCTGTTCTTCGACATCCGCCCCGGTATCAACCTCCGCCAGGGGGTGACACGGCTGGCCGACGCCTGCATTTCCATCGGGCGGCAGGTGGCGATGATCGGCGCGATCATCATCTGCGCGTCGATCATCGTCGGGGTGCTGGGCATCACCGGGCTGGGGGTGAAGCTGACCTCGGTGATCCTGTCGGGATCGGGTGGAATGCTGTGGCCGGCACTTTTGCTGACGGCGCTGGCCTGCCTGCTGCTGGGAATGGAAGTGCCCACCACCGCCGCCTATGTGATCTGCGTTTCGGTGGCCGGGCCCGCCCTTATCGCGCTGGGACTGGAGCCATTGCAGGCGCATCTGTTCGTGTTCTGGTTCGCGCTGCTGTCCACCATCACGCCGCCGGTTTGCGGCGCGGTGTTCATCGCCGCCGGGATGGTGGGCGAGAATTGGCTGAAGGTGGCGGTCACATCGATGGCGCTGGGGGTGGGGCTCTACCTGATCCCACTGGGCATGATCGCCAACGAAAACCTGATCCGCCTCGGCACCGAACCGCTTCTGGCGCTCTGGGCCTTCGTGCGGGTGGGCGTCGGCCTGTCGCTGATCTCCTACGGGCTGATCGGCGCGGGCGGGTCAGTAAAGCGCATGGGGCTGATCCTGCTGGGCCTCGCCGCGATGTTCGCGAAGGGTGTGCTCTGACGCGTTCCGCAAACGGGCCGGTCCCTTGTCGATCGCCCATTCCGCGCGAGCGTGCCCCATGGGTCAGAGTGATCGGGGGGCGAAAACTCCGGCGACCGACAATCCGCGTTTCGATGCAAATGATGGCGATTGCATTGAAAAGCCAGTCCGGGCGATCTGATCCCCGGCGTGATCCCCGCCCCTGTTCAGATGACCAGATCGAAGGTCAGGCCGGAATTGTCGCGCAGTCGCTGGCCCTTGATCATCCTCCCGACAAGCTCAAGGGCTTCGCGTTCTCCAAAGAGACGAGCTTGCCCCACACAGGGCTTTTCCATCGAGGGATCGTACCAGATAAATTCTCAGAACCGACGGAACTTCAACGACGAGCCTGGAGGTCGGCCGCCTCGGTCTTGCAACTCCTCCTCACACCACAACCCCGCCCCGCTCCAGCGCCTCGGCCACACCGGCAAAATCCGCCCCCAGATGCACCACAACGCCCATGGTGCGCATGGCCGCGATGTGGCGGCGCTGTTCGTCGCTGGCCCCCGCGCCGTGTTCGCGCAGCACCACCGCCGCCACCTGTCCGCCCGCGCGCTGACAGACGTCGTGGTACACCTCGGCGTCGTGCTGCCCGGTGTCGCCCAGCAGCACGAACGGCAGGTCGGAGTTGGCGGCGAGGATGCGGTCGATGGCGCCGCCCTTGTGGTCATGGTGCGATCCGGCCAGGAAATGCGTCTCGCCCACCCCGATGTCGCGCAGGAACATCGGCCCCGCCACCAGCCCCGCCCGCGCGAAGACCTTGTCGAGGAAGTAGTGCAGGTTCCAAGGGCTGGAACTGACATAGAACACCGGGTTGCGTCCGTGGGCGTGCAGATGATCCATCAGCACCACAGCATCGGGAAACACCTTGCGGGCGCGGGCGCTGCCGGTGAACGTGATCCACAGGTTGCGGCGCAGGGAATAGGCGCCGGTCTTGATCATCGTGTCGTCGATATCCGAAACCACGCCGATCCGCGCCTCGCGCGACGGCACCATCACCTGAAACGCCACGCCGGACTCCGGATCGTCGGCGATCGCCACCGCAATCTCGTGCCACCCCGGCCCCTGCCCCTCGCGCGGCACCTCAAGCCAGACATGGCCCTCGGCATCGCTCATTCCCGTGCCACCCGGCGCCACGACCTGCACGCCCGCCACCTCGTCGGTCAGGAACAATGCCACCATCTGGCGCAGGTTGGCCCACTTGCCCTGGTCGGGCAGCGGCGCGCCCCGCCGCAGATGGCTCAACACCCGGCCCCGCAGGATCAGCCGGTCGGGCGTGGCAAAGCCGTAATATCCCTCCAGCATCGGGCGCGCGCCCTCGCGGCGCATCGCGCGGTCCATCGCCCGTTCCACCCCCACGGCCATCTTGTGAAGAATACTGCGCGCCCGCACCGGTCGCCCCCTAACCTGTCAGCCGCATCTTAGCCCAGCGCGCAGCATCGGCAACGCCGCTGTCCGCATCTTCGATCAGGGGTTGCAGCGCCGCCACCAGCGCGGGATTGTCCGAATTGCCGATGGCATAGCATACATTGCGCACGAACCGCCCGCGCCCGATGCGTTTCACCGGGCTGCCCGAAAACCGCGTTCTGAAAGCCCGATCATCCAGCGCCGCCAGGTCCGCCAGACCAGGCGCCCGCAGGCCGCCATCGCCGTGATACCGCATGTCGCTGGCCACCACCGCGAACTTGTTCCAGGGGCACACCGCCAGACAATCGTCGCAGCCATAGATCCGGTTGCCCATCAAAGGCCGCAGATCTTCGTCCACCGGGCCGGAATGCTCGATCGTCAGATAGGATATGCACCGCCGAGCATCCAGCTGATAGGGCGCCGGAAACGCCGCCGTCGGGCAGATGTCCAGACAGGCCCGGCACGTTCCGCAATGATCCGCCTCGGGTGCATCCTGCGGCAAGACAACCGTCGTGAAGATCGCCCCCAGAAACACCCAATTGCCGAACGCCCGGCTCAGCAGGTTGGTGTGCTTGCCCTGCCATCCCAGCCCTGCCGCCTGGGCCAGCGGTTTCTCCATCACCGGCGCCGTATCGACAAACACCTTGATTTCGGCCCCGGGCACCGAATTGATCAACCACCG
>Ga0105054_10007828_pt1 | contig 14347 bp, 11 predicted proteins | sample BON02_FD_78091 | JGI IMG/M metagenome (GOLD analysis project Ga0105054, IMG submission 78091) | Freshwater microbial communities from Lake Bonney liftoff mats and glacier meltwater in Antarctica - BON-02 (megahit assembly) | ecosystem: Environmental > Aquatic > Freshwater > Ice > Glacier...
ACAAAATGGATGGTGCTAACCTGTTGTTTTTGGATGAGTTCTTCGAGGTATTGGTTATCTTTTTGACCTCCGGGTTTGGCCAGAACTAGTTTCGCTCCAACCATAAGCGGCCAGAGCAGCTCCCATACGGACACGTCAAAGCAAAAGGTGGTTTTTTGCAGAACAACATCATCTTGTCCCAGATTGAAAAAGCTCTGAGTCCAATTTAAACGGTTCATGAGTCCAATGTGTTCGTTCATTACCCCCTTTGGTCTCCCGGTTGAACCGGATGTATAGATGACATAAGCAAGGTCTTCAGGATCCAATTTTACATCCGGATCAGCAGTAGGAAACTGTTGCAAACTTAGATCAGAATCGAGAATAATAACTTCCAAATCTGGCTTGATTCTCAATAAATTAAGATTTTTGCTAGTTTTCTGATCAGTCAGAATTATTTTGAGATCGGAATCCTCTAGCATGAAATTGATTCGTTCAGCAGGATATTCCGGGTCAATTGGCAGGTAAGCTGCACCGGCTTTGAGAATCCCAAGGATTCCACTGATCATCTCTATCGAGCGATCTAGACAGATCCCAACCAGATCAGCTTTCCTGACTCCTTTTGAAATTAAATAATTTGCAACCTGATTTGTCTTGGTATCAAGCTCAGAATAAGTCAGACTTTCATTCTCAAAAATGACAGCGGTTTGTTTTGAATTTGCAGAAGCAGACTGTTTGAAGCGTTCACAATAATTTGCAGGACCGGGGTAATCAACAACGGTATCATTAAATGAAAATAGAACTTTCTCTCTTTCTTCCGGTCTTAGCATGAATATCTGTCAGAATTGATCTGAAATCAATGATTTTCTAAAATAGTCAGTTTTATTTCTTTTAAATTAAGAATTTATTCTCAATCCAATTGAATTTAGATACAAATGGGCTGGTATTCAGTTTAATCCGGCACCGGGATGACATATTTTTAAATCTTTTTATTCAGAAGCAAATTTAATTTTTGGCAGAATAAATTCAAGAATCATGCCGATGAGTTCTTCAATAGTATTCTCAGCAGTTTTTAAAACAAGCTCTGATTCTTTAGGGATTTCAAATGGTGAACTGATGCCGGTAAATTTTTTAATCTCTCCTAATCGGGCTCTTTTATATAGTCCTTTAACATCACGTTGTTCGCAAACCTCAAGCGGACAATCAACAAAAATCCTGACCAAGTTCTTAGCTCCAATCGTTTCTCTAACCACTTCCCTGTCTTTGGCAAAAGGGGAGATGAATGCAGAAAGAACAATGAGACCTGAATCACGCATCAGGTTCGCAACTTCACCAACTCTGCGGATGTTTTCAGTGCGGTCGGCTTCAGAAAATCCAAGATCTTTACATAGTCCGTCCCTGATCTTATCCCCATCCAGAACGTAAGTCTTATATCCTTTTTTAAATAATTCTTCTTCTAATGCATCTGATAAAGTGGTTTTTCCTGATCCTGATAGCCCGGTAAACCATAAAACTATTGAGCGTTGATTCAGAAGTTGTTCTCTGTCCTGGAGTGTTAAATTTTGAGTGCTCATCTTTATTGGATTATTATATTTTCTGATACCATGAATTAAACCTAAACTTAAGTTTGTTATATAGTTCAATACATTCCCTGTGCAAGTTTTCACTATACCCTGAGACTTTCTTTTCCGATGGTTTAAATGGTTTGATCCCCTCTGTATTACCTTTTGTGTCGAGTAGGGGAAACAGTTTTTGCAGCACCTCAGAAGGAGATGAGCAAAATTCTTCATAACAGAAGAATATAGCAGTCTCCTCAGGATTTTCAAGCGCAAATCCATAATAGTTTTTCCAGCTCAATAACCAAAAATCAAGCTCCGACTTAGGTGTTTTTTCCATTTCTCTGAATGTCTCAGCATGATTAAAGTCGAAGGGTTTTTGGTTCAAGCCGAATTCAAAATGTCCCAACCAATTCATATAATCCAGTGAAAATTCATCCTCTTTCTGGATGCCTGAAAAATGGGTATGTTGATTTAGTAGTGAAAGGGCATGCTGCAAAGGTTCACGGAAAGGAATGATAATTTTGGCAGAAGGAAAGCTTTTTTTTAGGTAATTTAATCGCAGGATATTATTATTGTTTTTAGACAGATATCTCGATTGCTCAGGGTTATCGGCGCTCAAAATTGCATTACGGATAAAGTCTCTGAACTTATTCAATACCTCAGTATTGGTTTTCAGCAGTTTAAGCCGGTCCTTGGCAATATACTGATCACCGGTAAAAACTCGCCAAAATACTTCCTCAAAGGCTTCCGGACTTTCAAAGCTAACCATTATGCCATCTTGATGGGCGCGCTCCTTCAATTCGCCGGCTACTTTTCTCATGGATAACTTCTTCCATAGATTGGGCATTAGAACAAATGGCATATCCTGATAGGTGAGAGATCTGAATTCGCCAGTTTCGTAGAGATACCTCATCAGTATGGTTGTACCAGAACGGGCCAAGCCGGTGATAAATACAGGATTTTCAGTAAAAATATGCCCTTTTTTGTTGAATACGATATTCTCAATATCAAATGATATGTCGGCAATAGCCTTCGACTGAAGAGCGATCCGGTGTAAAAGTCTGGAAGAGAAACTATACCCTAAGTCTGACATATAATTTCTTTAGTAAAAAATAGGATGCGAATGCAACAATTGAGAGTATTATTCCACTAAAACTGATCAGGTAATTACTCAAATAATCAAAATTCAGTGGGCTAATAAATACACTTGCTTTTAAAAAGAAAAGTAGCAAGGCAACGAGTAATGCGGTGTAAAAAATAATTAACATCGAATATTTCATTATTCCAAGAGAATTGCTCAAAAGGATTCCCTGTTTTGCCGAATCGTCTATTTCATTTGATTGAATCGTTTGTAGTGAGGATTGACTGGTATCCGAAATTCGTTTAGCTGTTTTTATAAAAGGAATAGTATCAGCTGCCCAAGCGATCAGCAGGAAAATAATAAAGAGATAGATGATCGCAATAAGTTCCATTACTCCTCTTTTTTCTTTTTAAACTTTTCAATCAGTTTTTTGAAAGGATACCAAAGAATCGCAAATAATGCAAGGAAGATTGATATCAGAATACCTACGACAGCGGCGATGAAACCGCCCCCCATTCCGGGGCCGATATAGGCTAATGTGATGCTTAGAATTACCATAATTGAAATTAATTCTTTATAAATTTAAAACTATTTAACTCTGCTGGTGCAATAATTCTACTCCAACCCAAAACTGCAGCTGATTTTTCATCAACCCGTTCAACATATTGCCAGAGCGTTTTGCTTTTGCTGCCCCTCAGCATCCTTCCGAAATCGGTTTCCTCGATAAAAATATCACCATTAGGCAGTATCTCAGATCTACCGCCGGTCATTGTTTTCACTTTTGCATTGCTAAGAAATTCGGTGTAGGGTGTTGAGATTTCGTTGGTTTTAAAATCAAAAATATAAACTTCGTTATGGCCATCGATGAAGTCATAGTTTTTATTGCGAATAATATTATTTCCGAAAATGCTGATCCGGCTATCGTCTATAAAATTGGCATCATGCTGGTTTAGCCAAGGGCCGGTTTTGAGCCATAAGATTTTATTAGTACTAGGTCTGAACAAAAATACAGTACTCTTATTCCGGATGCTGACTAGCAAATCACCCTTTTGCCAGAATTCAGTACTTGTCAATGCAGGTTGAATATCATTTAAATGGAGGGGGTCCCGCTCCATTGGCCCGATTCCGAAGAGAAGTCCGCGATAGCCGTTTTCGAGCAGAATATCAGTAATCGATTTTTTGTAAAGTAATTTTCCTTCTGGGGATACCTGCGCAAGTGCATCATCACGATAATCATCAAAAAAGCGATTAAGGAAGTCGGAATTCTTTTCCATAACCGAAGAGGCCCAGATGTTTCCATCCACATCCTTCTCTTGCGAATGATGGAAAATTCCAGCTAGACTCCAAAGGATTTTGGAGTCTTTGTCAATCTTAATCAGTGAACGGTCTTCAGTATTAAAAACCACCGAACCGTCAGCATTTGGAAGAGGATTCCAGAAAACGATATTTCCTTTATTACTTTGTTCGGAGATTGGTCTGCCTTTGTCTCTGATCTTCATTATTTCATTGATGTCGGGAACCCAACGATGCAAAACTTTCTGATCTTTAAGGCGGATTAGTTTAAACCCGGAATGTCCGGCCTCTTTATCGTAGGCTGAAAGGAAAATATAATTGCTGTCCCTGTAGTTTTTATCATCAAGTTTGAGTCCAGAAACTTCGGGATAACGATCAGTCAGGATCAGCGGAGGTTTTGATAAGATCTGCTTGATACTGACATCAACCAATGTTGGGAACTTTGCAATTGCTAGGATAACTGAGCGAGTATTTCCCTTAATCAGGTAACCACCTTCGTGAATGTAACCAACAGCCCAGCCAAACATCAGAGTGATTATGGAAAAGGTCCAAATGGTAAGTAATAACAGCCAAAGCGATACTTTTTTATTCATTTTTTAAACTATTGTTTCTGTGTATTTAATGAGCAATTATTCTTATTGAAAAGGATTGAACCTCCGGGGTAATTCCTGTTGGCTGATATATAAAGATATTTACAAGCCTCTTCTTTTCTTTTGAGAAGAAGTAAACAATTGCCTAGGTAAAATTCAGATTTACCATTTCCATAGACTTTGGCATCAACTACTTTCTTGAAATATGAAGCAGATGATTCATATTCCTTCATGAAATAATAAGTAAGCCCTATATTCTCTATATTTTCATAATCGCCTGGAAGTAGTTTCATAATCCCTAATAAGTTTTCCAAAGCTTCAGGGAATTTTTTATTCATTCCCGCAAATCCCGCCCGAATGAAGTAGCGGGTATGCAGTATTTGATTATCATTTGGATATACCTTGACTAAACTGTCTGCCAGTTGCAATAATTCTGTTCTGTCATAATGAACTGCAAATAAGCTCCTCATATAAATTCTCCAAGCATTGGGCTCATCTCTATATTTCCGATACTCTTTGAAGGCTCTTTGTATGGTTGTGGTATCTTTTAAAGGAACACTTGTTCTAGTTACAATATTGAAGAGTGAGAGGTTCCTTGGCCGAATAAAAAATCCTTTTTTAGAATAATAATGAGCGCTATCAATGCGACTTTGAGAAGTATAAATAGAAGCTTTAAGCCATTCTTTAGACATGGAATATGGGTTTGCATTCTTATCCTGATCTAATAAGTACAATGCTTCGTCAAATTTCTGGGCCCGAAACAGATACCAGGCTTTAATATCATTGATTGGGATATTATTTTCCGCCAGATTTGGAATAGCTGGGAACCTTGGATTCACATCCATCCAAGTCACACCGGGTTGAGCAGTTCCAAAATTAAAATGAGTTAGGATTTGAACTCGCATAGATTGGTAGGTCTGCCAAGAGATATAAGTAGAAGCAATTCCTAATGTGGTGCCGGCTACTAACATTATAAAACTAAAATTGTACTTCAGTGGTTTCCTTTTTTCTAAAGGCAGGGCAATAAAATGGATAACCACATTTACAGCAATAAAAAATGCAAAAAAGGCTTGCATTACAGGCCTTTCCATCGGGAAGTTAAAATTGGCATCAGTAAAATATCCTGCAAGCGCCATCAAAGATATAGCACTCAACAGTTTATATTCACTCGAAGCTTCGGAAGTAAACACTTTAATGGTGTAGATTAAGGCAAGCAAAAACAGTGATAGAAACAGTAGCCCTGCAAGTATTCCCGACTCAGCTGCAACCTGTAGGAAGTCATTGTGAGCATGCTTAGAATAATTGAAATCATCATAAAATCCATATTCGTATTTAACAGATACAATTTTCCAGTTGCCGAAACCACATCCGATGATCGGAGTCTCTTTAATTTGTTTTAATGCATTTTTCCAGAAAAATAGCCTGGCACTTGAAGAGGATTCACTGTGATCAGACAAGGTTGCCAGTCGTGTATCGATTGTTCCGTAATTCCCCTTCGAAACATTTTCATCTTTTAGGGTAAGAAGAATTTGTGATACCGAAACACCTATTACGATTGGAATCAGTATAGTTAAAAAGTAACGTACTGTTTTTTTAATTCCGTTCTGCCTTTTGCTAAATAGTAGGAAAACTGTAAAAAGTATGATTTGGATAAAAAAACCTAAATATGCAGCCCTCGCATTTAGCAAAATGATTGTTAACGTTATCAGAATAAGGGAAAAAATATTGAGTGCATAGCGCCACCAAGAGAAATACTTAAATACACAGTATATAATTACAGGGGCTTTAATCACCAAACTAGCAGCAAGTACGTTTTTATTGCCGGCATTTGCTCCCATTTGTAGGATTAATGTGTCTAATTGAACAGTATCAATGTTTTGTAGATAGTATTTAATCAGATAAATACATTGAATCAAACAGGCTATACTGATAATTTGAAAGATTTTAGATAAATTTTTAGGATAGAAATAAATCAGGGTACCGATACTGAAAAAAGAAATCAACACTGTAGTGAGTCTGCTGTAAACCACAATTGATTCTGTAGGGTTTAATGCAAAAAATATTGAAAAGCCACACCAAGCAAACCAGGAAACGAAAAGTAAGCTGAGAATGTTCTTCGAAAGTAAGTCTAGAAGTTTTTTGAAAGTGGTTTTATGCTTAACGGTAATAAATAGTATTGAAATCAGGTTCAGTATTGAAAGATAAAGCCATTGCGGACCCATAATTTCAATAGAGCCCATTTGGGGGATATATTCAACAGCCAGATATAATAAAATCAATACTAACTCTACACTCCCAGAATAATAGTTGTGTTTGGAGTTCTCTAGTTGGGAACTATTCTTCTTGATTTCTTTGCCTGCTTTGTTAGCCATTCTGAATTTTATTGCCTGATATCAGGTTTTTATTGCTTATGTTTTGATAGAAGGAACTTATTTACTACTAGGCTTTTTTTCCAGCCTTTAACCAAATTGAACTTTGCTTTTTTTGACTGAATTGCCAGATGTGTGCTAAATTAGCGTAGTTTATTGTATAATTATAATAAGGTATAAAAAATACTTAATACCTAATCTTGCTTTTCCTAAATTTTATCACATTGTATTTTTTCTGTTCGCTTTTTCCCAAATAGCACTTTGCTGTTTTCCCATGTAACGTTTTAAACCCGCAAGTGCCGCGTAATTCATCACGCAAAAATAATAGGGAATGAAGAATATCTTAACTCGCAATTCTTTCTTTTCAAATTCCATTCCCAATAGGGCGAGTAAGTAAAAAAGTACTTGCCCCAGAAGTAGGAAATAAAAGATCATTCCGGGGTTTTGAAGGCAGATCAGGATGTTCAGCATTAGCACTATAATAAGCAGAAAGGGGGTGATGGTCCAGCGCAGTACTCGGTGACTAATATATTGAAAACTCAATAATCCATATCTGAAAATATTGAGCAACGCTTTTAGCCTGAGTATGGCTTGTATCCCTCCTGCTGCAATTCGAACCTTACGCTTTAATTCTTCTGAAATATTTTCTGATGCAGTCTCAATGGCAAAAGCTTCAGGTTCATAAACTATCCTGTATCCCTTTGCGGCAATCAGCATGGAGATCATGAAATCATCTAAAATAGTATCCTCAGAAACAGGTGAATAAAGGTTACTTCGTACACTGAACAATTCACCGGCAGCACCAACGACCGAGTAGAGTTCTGAATCCCATTTTTTTAGTGTGGATTCATATTTCCAATAAAACCCCTCACCTGCAGTACCGGCATCAGCTTTTTCATCATAATGCACTCTTTTTTCACCGGCCACTGCTCCTACTTTTTCATCAGCGTAATGTCTGGAGATTTTAATCAGCGCATCTTTATTTAGCAGGGTATTGGCATCTGTAAAAATGATAATCTCTGTTTTTACGTGCGAATGGGCGCGGTGCATTGCTGCAACCTTTCCTTTTCTTTCATTTTGGTGAAGCAGTTTGATCTGTGGATATTCCTTTAAAATATCAGGTGTTCTATCTGTAGAACCATCTGTAATAAAAATTATTTCAAGCTGTCCTTCAGGATATTCAAGTGCCAGGGTATTCCTGATTTTATCAACAATGAAGTCTTCCTCATTATACGCAGCGATAAGAAGCGTACAGGTAGGGAGTTCATCTAATTCATAGAAAACATCCGGGCGTTTGCCCCACATAATCCTTTTGATCTGTACCAATAAATACAAAATGAATCCATATCCCAGATAAGTATAGATAATGATGAATAGGCTTATCCAGAAGACGATTTCCATATTTTAGTTATCAGTTTTCAGTTATCGGTTGTCTGTAAATATTGGTAAATGTTGAATGAAATTATATAGTTATTGTCCCATAAAATCAGTTTTTCCCTTTTCAACTCTCCATTCCATTCCGACTGTCATCCCGACGCAGGAGGGGCCTTATTGCAATATAAAATCAGTTTTCAATTGTCTAATATCATTCATTGTTGCTAAGTTCCCTCTCCGCTAAGGGGCGAATCGGGATGACATCCAATTTCATTTAAAATAAGGAGTTATTGTGCCTTCCCTTTTCCCCACTCTCAACTCTCCATTCTCAACTTTCCTCATATCCCAATTCCCCACTCTCCTTCCCATTTCTAACATTCCACCAGATTGCCCTCAAAAACTGCCTTGCATGAGCTTTATTACCGGTCAATAAATAACCAATAAGATTTCTGGGTGTTACCAAAAGCAAAAAGTGAAAGTAAAATATAATCCTTGAAAACCATGGGGCATTTCTTCTTATAAAAAGTATCCGGTTCCTGCACATGAAATATTCCTTCAAAAGGCTTTTTTTTCCTACTGACATGGATTCCTTATGGTAGATCCGGGCTTTAGGCTCAATCCAAACCTCATATCCAGCTTTTCTGATTTTCTCGCACCAATCCATTTCTTCATAATACAGAAAAAATAATTCAGGCATTAATCCTGCCTTGTTTATTGCCTCCTTCCTGATCATCATAGCTGCCCCATGAACAAATCCGGTTGAACCCGTGCTATGGTCATATTGTCCCCTGTCCTTCTCCAATTGTCCGATGCAACGATTCCTGCCGGTATTCATATTCATCTTGGTAAATCCTGCATACTGAATAATATCGGGTTTATCGAAATAGAGGATTTTCGGACTTATAGCCCCAATTTTCGGCTTGGAATCTAAAACAGAAACCAAACTTTCAATCAAACCTGCACTGAATTCAGTATCATTATTTACAAGGAAAAGGTACTCGCCACTTGCTTCCCGGATACCTAAATTGTTCCCTCCCGCAAAACCCAGATTCTTTTCGGATCGGATAAAACGGACATTAGGATAGGAGGTTTGCCAGGAAGGTAGAAAATTATCCCGGCTGCCGTTGTCAACAACAATGATCTCTGTTAGTGGGTAGTTATTATGAGCCACCACAGAATTTAAAAACAGCTCGGTAAGCAGCGGCTGGTTGAAATTAACTGTGATGATAGAAACCCTTTTCAATGATGATTAATAATTGCGATTAAGTTACTGAAAAAAATATGACATGGGCAGGCAAGGTTAAAAAGGCTGACAGGGATCTAAACACTGTATTCTTGAGTTTAATTCAAATTGTCTCTTTATTTCATTTTTTTTAGACAATTATTAGTTTGTAGATCAATAAATTTAGATAGTAGATACCTAAACAGCCCCGAAGGGAAATGTCATTAAGGGGTATGAAATTTTGATTATGTAGAGAGTTGTACCGGATTGAGCACGGCATGACATGGGTCAGGCCCGATGTCATTATTTAAGGGCGTATTTTTCTGATCACTTGTTTAAATTGAAAGGGGTTCCCGCTTTCGCGGGATCCGATAGTTATCGGATGACAAGACCGTGGGGTATATATGAAGAGATTCCGGCTCGGAGGCCGGAATCGACCTGCGCCAATGGATTGTTTTCTCAAACCATTTTTCTGCCAAATTATTCCATTTCAAGTTGCCAATTTCAATTAAAATATTCATTCATATTTTAAAGATAGCCGAATTTACTTTTTTGCTCATGAGTGTAGTTGTATAGTATTGCATAATTATTAAAAGGAAAATTTCCAATTATTGGGAGGTCTTGTTTCACTTCCGATTCCGGCCTCCGAGCCGGAATCTACTCAACTTATAAATACTAATTTGTCATCGCGGCGGATGCCGCGACCCCATTTTTAATGGCATTTTTACGGATTTTTTCTCTTAAATAATGACATTGCCCTTCAGGGCCATTTTGCAATGCAAAAATGTAAAATCTGATTATAATATCGTTACATGGTAACTCTATTGCCGGGAAGGCAAATTTGTTATTCACCAGTTTTTATTGTTTTTTCAGGTACACGTGGACTTGTAGTTTCTCCTCGGCAGGTTTCTTTTCTGCTTCAGCAACCCTCCGAAGGGAAGCTTGAGCAAAAAAGAAAAAATATAAAAAAACGAAAAAAGAAGACCAAATAATACTATTTGTTTAGTCAAGAATTAAATTTTCCCCCTGACACTAATGATAAGGAATGGACGGGTTTTTGTAGGGATTAATTCATGAAGTCAATGATTTTAAATGGTTTACTGATTTTATTGCTATTCTCATGTGATATGCCAGCTGGAGATCATTACATACCTCCACCTACATTAAATTCAAAGCCGGCAAGTGTGATTGTTGTAAAAAAACCAGTTAAAGTAATAGTAACCAATGTTGATACGTTTGCTTCGGAGGTTATTAATACCAAAAATATTAAGGCCGAGGAACTGGTTAGTTTTGCAGAAACATTGCAAGGGATCGGATATAAATATGGGTCAACCGATCCAGAAATAGGTTTTGATTGTTCCGGCTTTATCAGCTATGTTTTCAATCATTTCGACATATCTGTTCCAAGATCGTCGATAGATTTTACTGATATATCAAGAGAAATTAATTTGAAAGAAGCAAAACGAGGGGATATAATTTTATTTACAGGCACTGACAGCACCAAACGTGTAGTTGGTCATATGGGTATTATTACCTCCCCACAAGGACAAAGTCACGAGTTTATTCATTCCACCTCCGGGAAAGCTTACAGTGTTACCAAAACACCTTTAAACCGATACTATCAGGGTCGTTTTGTGAAAGTAATCCGTATTTTCAAGGAGGATGAGATCTGATCTAAATACGGGTTTTAGATAATACCAAAAAGTGGACCTCCCTTTTCTCCTAGCCTGTCAACCCTTTCTTCTACCTTTTTATCCTTAATGAGGATAGGTGCATGGTGTTTCTTAAGCCTGGCATCAATAATCAAGGGTCCCTTACATCCCCAATGTTTATGCTCAGTAAAGGAATTAATCCCATAAATATCATGTGAAGGGTTACTTCGGGTAAAGCTAACCCATACAAAATTATTTATAGTATCAGCTACAAAGCCGGCATCATCGCATAGGATAAATAAAGGCAAGCCTTCTAGATCTTTGGATTGAAGGGCAATATTCAGAATCTCAATTTCACTTTCAGTCTGTTTATGGCTTTCAAAGGCTGGCGACTCAACCGCTAGCACTCCCGGCATTACCATCTTATAATTGGAGAAAGGCTTAGGGAGGGAAAATGAAGTTGGCAATTCTGTCCAAAGATCACGTTTCTTATCCCCTGCCGCTGCAATGGCTACTTTTGAGCCGGAGTTTATGTCAGTTCCACTGTAATCAAGGGTATCGATCGTAGTCCGAGTATAAAAATGCAGATCCCGGCTAAGGTCAATACGCTCCAAAATATGCTTAAAAAAACCCTGAATATTGCTGGTTTTGAGACTAGGGTCATCCTCTTTGCTAGAAATGAACAGGTATTTTGCCAAGCTTAACTGGCTTTTTCCCAAAATATGATTGGCAATCGTCAGAATCTCTTGTGGCTTTTTTTCTTTCAGATAAGGGGTATACCGCTCACTGCCAATTGCAAAAAGTAATGGATGAACTCCTGCAGCATCTACAGCATTTACTTCATGTAAGCCCGGTATTTCTTTTGGAATTGCTGATCCGGTTATGTCATGTATCAATGCCCCAAAGCTTGTGTCTTCCTGTGGCGGTCTGCCAACAACGGTAAACGACCAGATGGCATTTTTACGATGATAAACATTCCTCACCTTCATCAGCGGAAAAAGATGTTTCAGACTATAATAACCCAGATGATCCCCAAAAGGTCCTTCAGGTTTATTTTGACCCGGCTCTACTGTACCGGTAATTACAAAATCTGCATCAGATGAGATACAGAAACCTTCTTCATCATAAAAATATCGGAATCTTCTATTGCCAAGAGCCCCGGCAAAGGTCATTTCAGATAAGCCTTCGGGTAATGGCATAACTGCTGCCAAAGGATGTGCAGGCGGCCCTCCAATGAAAATACTAACTTTCAATGCCTCGCCCTTAGCATTCGCTTTGGTTTGGTGTACACCAATACCACGATGCAACTGATAATGTAAGCCGATTTCCTGATCTGGAATATAATCATTTCCCCCTAACTGAATGCGGTACATACCAAGGTTTGCATTCATTATTCCGGGCTTATCGATATCTTCAGTATAAACCTGAGGCATAGTTACAAATGGTCCGCCGTCCATGGGCCAGTTAACAATCTGTGGCAAGGCAGAGATTGTTGTTTTACCAAATTTAATGGGAGAGAAAATTTCTTTGTTCCATGGTAGAGCCGAAAACGCTGTAAGGCCTGAGCCGGCATATTTTAATGGGTTTTTAACTGCTTTTAAAGGATCAGATTTGAGATCAACAAGGGTTTTTATAGCTTCAAGAGTATCCCTAAACATAAATTTCGACCTCTCTAGTGTACCAAACAAATTGGATACAGCCGGAAACTTACTTCCTTTGATATTTTCAAACAATATAGCTGGCCCTTGATTTTCGAAAACCCGAAGATGAATCGCAGCGGCCTCCAGAAAAGGGTCAACCTCTTCCTTTACCCTGATCAGATGCCCATGTTTTTCAAGATCTGAAACACATTCTGCAAGACTTTTATAACCCATTGATAGAATTCATTGAAATAAGGTTGCAATTTAAGAAATTGCAACCTTTCAAGAAGGAAGATTTTAAACTGAAGTGTTAAGGAAATGCAATCTTCTCAGAATTTCAGGCATTCAACTCCAAAACGGTTCAAAAAATCAACTCCTTCATCTGAGGGAAGACCTTTATATTCTGCGTAGGATGATTTATACCAAACCTTCTTAATTCCGGAAGAAAATATGATCCTCGCACAAGCTATGCAGGGAGAAAGGGTAAGATAGAGCGTTGATCCCTCGAGTGTGGAACCATTCTTTACCGCATAAAGAATTGCATTCTCTTCGGCATGTAGGGCAAGGGAACAACTGTTCTTTGAATCACGAGGGCAACCCGTTTCCGGCCATTCTTCATCACAGTTATGAGTACCGGCAGGTGGTCCGTTATATCCGATAGAGATAATACGTGTATCCTTTGTTAAAACAGCACCGACCTGGGCTTTAACGCAATGTGAGCGCTCAGCCAGGTCGGTTGCCAAATCCATAAAAATCAAGTCGAAGCTTGGTTTAACTTTCAGTAATGCGATACTTCTGCCTCCAGGTCATTTACGTCAATACCTTGCTTTTTAAGTTCAGAGCTTACTTTAATTGCAAAATAAACCAAGTAAACAAAGCAAAGGAATGGAACAATGTATGAGAAATGGATCCCGCTAGTATCAGCTAGAATTCCCTGTACCGGCGGAATTATTGCTCCACCCAATATCATCATAATCAGGAATGCTGAGCCTTGTGAGGTATATTTACCTAAACCGGTTATGGCAAGGGCAAAAATACAAGGCCACATAATCGAACAGCAGAGTCCGCCACTAAGGAATGCATATATAGCAACCTGCCCTTCGGTCATTAATCCGATGATCATTGCAACAGATCCCAAAACACTAAAAGTAAGTAATGTCTTTGCGGGCTTATCCTGACTATAAAAGAATCCGGCAATCAGAATCAAAATACATACCCCATAAATAAAGAACTGTTGAACCGATGCACCGTTTAAATGATTTGCCAATAGTATAATAGCAAAGGCAATAAAAGGAACTACGATGGTCAATATAGTTTTTGTAAGCTTTTCCATTTTGAAGATACTCACTGCACCTGCCCAGCGACCAATCATCATACTTCCCCAATAGAGCGAAATATATGGTGCAATTTCAGAACCTGTCAGTCCCCCAAATTCAGGAAGCTCCAATAAAGCTCCCATATTGCTTTGAATAGTTACTTCGACACCAACATATGTAAAAATTGCGATCATACCCAGAATAAGCTGCGGATAGCCCATTGCACCCCAGCCGGTTTTGTCTTTCCCTGCAGATCTGAGTGCTAATAGAAGGGT
>Ga0105054_10007832_pt1 | contig 14344 bp, 11 predicted proteins | sample BON02_FD_78091 | JGI IMG/M metagenome (GOLD analysis project Ga0105054, IMG submission 78091) | Freshwater microbial communities from Lake Bonney liftoff mats and glacier meltwater in Antarctica - BON-02 (megahit assembly) | ecosystem: Environmental > Aquatic > Freshwater > Ice > Glacier...
CACCCGCGTTAAAAATAGAGAAGACACATACAACACACCTATCTCTCCTTTTGTCCAAAATAACCCCCCACGCCAAGCAACAAGTGCCCTCATAGACTAGCTAAAACCCCCCACCCTCGTTCCCAACGCTGAATGAACAAACTGCACATACATGAGCGTATATGCACACCCTGTAGCGAGCACGTACGCAAATGTGTGCGCTGATGCACACAACACCAGTTTAACGTACACACCTGCAGATGCATGGTGCTCAGGACGCCTGTCTAAATGCATGCTCTCTCCGCAGAAAATGCACATGCACTCGTGCATGCACGCCTATGCAACGGTGCAGAAAATTCTTTGCCGTGGAAACTATAGCGAAATTATCTTGAGTCTTGCGCGAGCATCGTGCAGGCTGTCGTTTGCCGCCCGCCCTGCTGCAGTCTCGACGAAATCAGTCGCCCGACGCTGTTCGCTCAAGAAATCCGTCCAAACCCACGCTATCTCATGACGTGGTCGCCGCTGTGGTGTCGCACAAGCATCATTTGATCATCCACGTTGCTGCAGGCCTCATCCAGTTTGTCCATGGTTCGCACTCGAAACGTGGCCACGGGGCTCAATTCATCTGAATTCTATTGTCGCCATCTTTTCGTGCGAGTTTTTCAACTAGTACGCTGAACTGCGTTTCTTTTGCTTCGCTTCTTTTCCGCCGGTGAGTGGTCGAGTCACGCGCTCTGATGTGTCATTTCAAACAAAGTGATCTAAGCGCTTGGTCACTGTGGAGTTGACATCCCACACATACACACATCTGGGTGAGACGCTCTGTCTTGTCAGAGCTATTTGCTTTCCACCATCATGGCCACGCCGAGTGACTCGGATTATGTCAGTAGAAGCGCTTCTGTTCAACGGTTTTGGTTGGAATTCACACGACTCTGAGCCGACGATTGCGAATACGATTTTTCGCATTCGTACCACGGGGTGCATGCGCACCCGGCAGTCGCCGTACAAAATCGTTGGACATTTCAGCGACAAGGGTGGTCACCGGTATCAGCAACTTCATCATTTTATTCTGCGCATGTATTGGCTCGCAGGTGTGTGATTTTTATGTCACTCATGATGATGTACGTTCTTATTTATAAACTGTTCTGGGATTGAATTGGTTTTGTGCGATTTGTATCTCAAGAGGTTTGTTCTGACAACTTGAAAGGGTTTGATATTAAACACTTCTTTCATTGCTTTGTTTACAAATTGTGTTGTTGTGATCACTGAATATTTGAATTCGAATCATTCTCAACACTAATGAATTGTCAAACCAAACAAGACACTAAAAAAATGTTCCACAGGCTAGGTTTTTATGTGAAAAGAATGCGCCGCAGGCAAAGACAATGTAAGAAAATGCGATGGAGGCAAGATTCTATTGCCTGAATACTGATGGTCACTCTGTCCTGGTCATGTGTTAAGTATATCATTATTCACAAATCACAGGTCAAAATCTTCTTTCTTCAATGAATGAACTCATGAATTAAGTAACCTTGGGCTGGCCCAGATTACGTTTGTTTGCCCCACTGGAACGGACCCACAACCACCACGTTAACGACCAGCGGCGTTTTCTCTGGTGGGTCGCATACAAGAGCCTCTCTATTGAGATTCGCAACTTGCCTAAAGTCCGTCTTGAGCTACTTTATTCAAAAAGCTACTGAGAATTCTAAGTCGACAATGGACCCGAGAAAGACGAATAAATGACCATTCATCTTTACCCATTTTTTTGGAAAATAACAGAGTCAAATCTTTGGTATCTTCGAATCAAGAGCTTTTGGCACCAGCAATGCCCATAAATCTCCAAAACTTCTTTTCCAAAACTAATTAGATTTCGGGTAGGTCCATGATAGGTTTTGGGTCTTGCAGACGCTCATGTAAGCGTCTAGCCACTGACTAAAATTCTTTGCCATACACAACAATCTTTGTCGACTTTAGGCGTGTTGCAAAGACAACCTTTTCGACATTATCCATACTTTTTTTTGAAATTCTAAAATCCACAAAAATAGTTTCATCTCTGGTCTGGTTAAAATAACAAAATGAACCTCTCTGACGTATTACCGTCTACCATTTGTGGGCATGCCTCAATTTTACGTGCATATTTGTCGGTCCATTTCAACAAAACAAAATAAAACCAAGAAATCAGCTGTCACCTAACCATGAGAATTCCCAACTTTCCAGAACTGCGTGCGTACTGGCAACTTTTCTCAACTATGTTGACATAAAAACAGGTGGTCCATCAACTTGATGACGTATCCTCCGTTTTCCTCATGTGTGTACAAGTAAATCATGATGCATGGATGTACTCAGGCCCGGGGATGCATCCTTGTCAAGCCCTCCGCATTTTCTTGCCACAGTGAGTCATATGGTATAGTACAAGGAAGTCAGGATCCAGTCTTGAGTTATTATCCCGGTGCGACCTGATTGGTATCAGTGGATCTAGTAGCTGGACTGAACACGCGCTGGCTATCGTGCCTCATGTCCATTGTTCACCGGTACAGTTGAAAAGGCCCAAGTTTGCTTTTGCTACCTTAATCTTTCACAACACTTCGTCCTTGTCTATTGACCGTTGCAATCCCGAAACACTACATACAATCTATACAGCAGAATTTATTGCAACACCACCTGGTCGTCTGCCCCAGAAATGATCTGTGAAAAGCATTCTTTCATTTTATGTGCCTTCTCCGCCAGATCTTCCCTGCTGCAGATTGTTACACTCTTCCAATCGCCACGGCATGCTCTTTTTTGATTGATGTTGCTTTTATTATTTCTTGAATAATAGTCTAGTAGCTTTGCTGGAAGCTCTACTTGATCGTATTTTCTTTGTTAAGCATGACAAACTGGGTTTGTTTTGGGCTGTTGTGCAGCATGCATGCTGTAATACAGGTGTCTGTAGATGGAATGGTAGACAACCATAAATGTCGTTGCCATCCCTTTGCAGCCTGTACTATTCTTGTGACTGTATGTTTGAAGTGCTGTATCGTGAGTGTTCTCATGTCGACATCTTGCGCGCTTCTGCAAAGCTCGCACCCTGTTGATTACATATTGCCTACCTTTCTGACTTGTCCAAATAGTTTTGCAGTACTGCTATGATATTTGTCCACTGTCACGGTAATACATGTATTCTGCACACAATATAAAAGTCATGACATCTAAATAATGATAATATGCCTTGCCTGACACAATTTGAATTCTGACGCAATATTACAGGGCCCAGTGCCACCTTGCTATCTCGCTGAGCCGACATGTGACAAAATTGGGACTACAATTTACCCGTGCATGTGCGCTCGCGTGCATGCGTGCGTATGTATAACTATATACAAACAGGCACAGACACCAAGACATAGACACACAGACTTAACCACAGATATATAGACACATAAACCAAACATCTGAAAATGCACCGTAGGTCTCTGTCCCTAGCCCACAACTCCTCCTACACGTACTAGCAACTGATGTGACTGTATTTTTGGTGAATCAAACATTGAATTTGAAACTGATGTATTTTAGGTTTTTATCTTGAACAATGATGATGAATTTCCATGATTACTTAACCACAAATTGAATGCACCTTCGTGCATTCGATTAAACCACAACGTACTGTAGGGCAGATAGATACATGGACGCATAGATACATAGAAGAGTTCATACATACCATACATATAAACAAATTTAGAAACACATCAGCCAAACATCGCAAGTTGTTTGACCCACCTATATATGGATAAGTTGTCAAAATACATACCAAAAATTGAGCCCCCAAAAACTGGGCAATTTGTTCAATTGCCCATTGTTCTGAGTGATTTTGCATAAAATCACTCACTTTTGCTTAGTTCCGGGCAACGTTTTTCTCGCTGGGTTCTTATTACATCAATCACCCCCTTTTTTGGAATTGAAAATAGAAGCCCCCCCGATCAAAATCGGGGGATTTTGACAGAGTGATTTCCCATAAAATCACCAAATCGCCAACGTATCATCAAAATCTAGCAGGCAAATATCATTTTTCACGAAAAAGTCTACTCTCAAACATATATACATCCACGAAGACATATGCATACTGTATCATACCCTGAATCTATACACACAAAATGTTCATTTCATCCATTTATACAACACACACACACGCAAATGCACACGCGCACACATACACACATACACACACACATACACACACGCGCACACATACACGCACACGCACATGCGCACGCACACGCGCACGAGCACACACACACACACACACACATACATACACACCTACACACCTACACACACACAAACGTGCACGAACACACACATAAACGTTCACGCTCTCACACTCCTGCACACGTGCACACATACACATACACACACACACACACACACACGTGCACACACACGCACGCACGCACGCACGTGCACGCAAATACATGGATAAAGAAATTAAATTGGAAATGAAAATGTTTGACATTTTGAACACGAAAAATCATATTTAATTTTATTATACTTAAAACCCTTACTGCATATGGTTCTTTCTTTCATGAACAGAAATATTTTTGCCCTATTTTTTCTTTCAACTTGAGAGTTATTTTTCAACAAATTAGCTTTGGAATAGGTCGACTTTCTATAACAGAGCTGATACTCTGACGATATCAGATGTGAGTCATTCGAAGCTGCATCCATTTGACAGCATTGACACGCATGTACGCCTAGACAAACACGCATCCATTAATGGAGGTTGGCTGTGGATGTCCTCTTTTCAAATCTCTCTAATCTATAAGGATCACTGTAATCAATATTGAGCGCCACTTTCTTTCTTGAGGGCTGGCTCGAAGTCGATGTAGACACCACAGATTCCGCTGCGAGAATTGCTGCTACTGCTGCTGAAACCGTTACCTTCATTGCGGACCCAGATGCCGTGTTACGAAGTGCAGAATTAGGATCTGCTGCCTGCTGGGCCAACTTTACAGCGAGTGCTGCAGGTGATGGAGCTGAAGATGAGGAGGAATCGGGAAGAATGAGGAAAACCACAATGACACTACCTGCTTTTATGGCTGTGATAATGATTCGCCAAGCCGGCATACCGAGAGACTTTGCGATGTCTGACACGACGCTTGTCATGAATGCCTCTCTTGCTCGACTTCCCTCGGGGATAGACGAGATTTCAAGAGGTATTGCCACCTCCACCTCCACTGGAAGAGGCAATTCCTTGATGTAATTGTTGGTATTCGCGCTGTTCTTCTGCACACCTCCGCTGAAATCACTTCCAGCACTGACTATCAGATTACCCATCAATAAATCTTTCTTGCCGGGGATCAGAGTACATATACCCTGCCCGTCATTTACGAGGATAAAGGGAGTGCAAGGAATGATAGTAGCCCCTTCCAGTTGTGCAGACACGTCTGTAGCGTCATTGCCGAAGTTGGCACCCATAATTGTTAGAGTTGCTGTAGTCTGAGCCTCCAACATCGCAGGCATAACACTCATGATCATTGGCGATTCATATCCAATCCTATTAGTGCCAACCACAAATTGCTCAAAGATGCCGGATTGATAGTGAACTATCAAATCGTGAGCCTTGCCAACCCATGGCGGGGATCGGACAGAAAGTCTAGTACCTGAAGCGTCCAGCATCATGAGGGCAGTGCATTTTTTAGAGCGACCTAAATCGATCTGCCCACTTGTTTTAAGCGTGTGCCCAACGTATACAGTCACATTCGCAGGTGTTCTGCCAGCGCCTATCAGAATAATTTCGAGGGGGGTGTTTCCGCGGGGAGAAATTTTTGAAGGAAACACGTTATAGAGTTTTAGATCGTGGTACAGCCAATTTGACAACCCCGCAGAATTGTATGCTGCAATACGAAAGTTATATTGTTTGTTTGGCTTCTGGGCAACCGATTGACTCGGCCACAATATTGTGTAAACCTTTTGTCCACTCGCGTGCGCTGCCAAGGTTGAGCCAAGAGCGGCACGTTGAACGCCCAGGATACTGTTAGACAAGCTTGAATGAAACGTCAAGTCTGTGCAACCCTCTCCACCCCCACTAATAAAAACGTTTGGTCCAGAGCCGGAATAGACGCCAGGAGTCACTACAGTGATGCTGTTAATGCTACCACCTGCCACTGTAAAGGTAGCTGTGAAGCCAGAACCTCCCCCACCTACTCCTATCAGTGTTCCACCACTAGAACAATTAACACCAGAGCTGCCAACGCATGTACAGCCTGTACTTGCAACCCCAGCAAAGGTGCACGTGCACGATCCTCCTGCCGGGTAAGAAGCATACATGCTTACTGAGCGCACGCCTCGATAATTCGATTTGACAAAAAGCATCTCGTTATCAATTCGGATGTATTTGCCAACCAAATTGAAATGAACCTCTACTATAATGCTCAGAGCAGTTGCACTTGCAGACACGTCATCACTCAATGTCGTACGATAGTCGAGGGGATATTCAAAAGGATCGCCCGTCGAAATGATAGAGACATTTTCTTCCCCCTTCAGTATATTTCCGAACTCCATACCCGCAAAAGTATTGCTAGATTCACATTTGCATCCAACATCGCAGGCGTCTAGCAGTCCACTGCCACAAGCAGGGAACGAAACAACGTTTTCCTGCGAGTTTCCTAAAATTGCTGTCTGATGTGTGCGAATTTCACCTGGAAACACGAAACCCAAGGGATTGCATCCTTCTTCAGGGTTTGCAGCAGCCCGACAGGATATTCCCCCAAAACCAGTTTTTCCAAAATCAATTCCAGCCGGACGAGTAGAGCCCCCAAAAACGACTCTCACTAGAGTGCAAGAGCACGCGGCACCACCGCTCGCAGTAAGATTCGAGTGACATAGACAACTTGAGCCTCCAGTACCGGGGCTATGGGCTACGACATTTGTACCTCCATATCCTCTGTGCACTGTTAGTCTTGTGCTTGTTACACCCGTAACCAGCATCTGTTCATCGTCAATTTGAATTACTAAAGCAACCAGAGCTTGTAGATTCGAATGGCCAACGCTGAAATCAGTTCCTGCCGCTGTCAAAGTCGAAGTCAAATGTGTGATGGGAACACGTTGCACAGTACCTCGATCCAGGACATCTGTGACAAATATCGTCTGGATATGCCGCTTCCAAAAAAAGTCAGATGTAAATTGAATTACAAAGCCTAATCTTGGCTGAGATGAGCTTGGAAAAGGTGACACCCAATTCAAGGCAAATCTGTTCATTCTTGCATCAGTTCCACTCGATATCCCATTCGGAGCCAATTCAACGACACCACTCGTTGGATACTGAATACCAGCCTCAGAACTGATCCAGAGAGCCTGAGTTACATGCTTCAGTAACACTTTGTCCCGACCAACCGTCAAGACGAGACTTTCCTCCAATCCCGACCACGAGGCACGCGTAATGGAAGGATGGGAAACATTTTGTATACAATCACAAGAAAATTGGGATTTGATTGGGCATGTGATTTCACACTTCCTGAAGACAGGACACGAACACTGGCATGCTCGGGGAATACATGCGCAGGAGCAAGATTTGGCTTGGCAGGCGCATCCCGAGCAAGAAACGCCCGGCACGATTGCTGTCGCAATGTCCCCTCCTCCTGAGCATGCACAGTTTGTACAGGCACCAACTGCAGTGAAGGGCACGAAGCTTGCAACACCGCCCGCACTGCATTCGCACGTCGTACAATTCCCAGAAATGTTGTAATTGGTGGCGGGTTTAATAGGCAAGCCACTGATAGAGCAAGAACAGCCCAAACAATTCCCACTGATATTATAGTGCGTAGAGAGAGTAGAAGGAACGCCTGCTAAACTGCATGAACCATCACCACACGCACACCAGGGTACACTTCCATTTCCTGAGTGATGACAGGCTCCTGATCCACTGGCAGTCCGTGTCGTGAAATAAAGGTTTCGAGGTGTCACAACAGTTCCACCAGCGAGATAAGGAGGGTGTCCTCCAATCCCACATGCACAATCAGACGAATTCCCAACAATTTTGTACGCGTCTGCCATCAAAATGGGGCCCTTGTCATTATTCAAGACGGCATAGTCAGTAAGTCGAAACCCTGGTAGTTTAATCGTGACAGTATCGGATTCTGCAAGGTCATGATCAGGCGTAAAACTAATGCCTATTCGTGTCGTGCCACCTGCTTTCGCGAGAACAGGAGATGCTATTCCAATCGTAGGTTTCGACATTTGCTTCCCCGCAAGATTCTGGTACTCCAGATTCGCGCCAATAGTTGCCTGACTTATCCCAGTAATATAGGCTGGGGTTTGCGGAGTAGTTATAGCCCTATTGTGCACCATTGAATTTGTTGCTGTGCTCAAAAATCGTCCATTGTAGGCGTACACTCTGAAACGGTATATCTGGCCTGCAGTAAAATACATGCGTCCAGCCTCTTCATAGGTGCCCACAGGATCGCCCAAGGTGGTGGTATATGAGTGCTTTAGTGCTGTTGACTTCAAGATTATCGTCGTTCTGCTACCACGCACTACCTCCGAAACAACATTTGACGTCAAAGATGAGGTAGCATCCGCAACAAAACCAATAAGTTTCACGAAGACTTTGCTGCCTCGCAACAAATTTGTTCCAACGTTTAGTTGCAGGATTTTCGAGGTTGTATGCCATTCTGAGCGCCAACCAATGCTTTCGATCGGATTGTAGTCGACATGTATCGACGAGATGTTTAGATCGCACAAATTGTCGATGGCAACACCGTTACACATGCTCAGAACAAGCCCAGACAACGGTATCCTGATAGAATCCCCAGAATGCAGAGCTCTGTTTCTCTCAAATCGAATTTCAATCGCTGTCACATCAGAGTTGCTCAAATACTTGATGTTTATCACCATAGTCCAGTCCTGGCCGATGGTAAGCGCACATGGATTTTGAACACCTGTCAGACCTCCACGACAATTTTCATCGGAATCTGTGAACTTTCTTCCGTTGTAAAAAAACCCACTAGATCCAGCTCGTCCAGGGTTACTGCCGATAGGATTGCCATTATCTCCGCTGTTACCTCCAGAAATACCATCAAACAGATCGGGATCGTTGCTGTTGGGTATGTCAAAGGAACAGAACCTGTTTGAGGGAAAGTTGCTTCCAGCTGCTTCAAGTGTGCTAGCACAGGTAGTACCAATGCCTCCTTGCTGCAAATTTCCGCTCCACGATGTGTCCATAGAATTACTATCCTGGATTGACGGCAGCACAAATGCCGCTCCAGACGAGACTGAGCACTGCATGTTTCCTTTGCAGTTGTCGAATCTTTTTGATGATGAAGCACCCAGAATGGCAGCAATGACAATCGTTGGTAAGGTTGAGACACCTTCATCAGTACCGTAACGTTCAATGTAGGGTCGCTCGGTACCTCCGGGTAAAAAGAAATTGCAGGTGACTGGAATTGTTGCATTGACAGGATTTTCTTGCCAAAGCGCATAGCCCTCCTTGACAGTGAAAGTCAAGCGAGAACGTGCCGAAACTACAGACAAGGATAATTTGTGTCCACTAGATCCAGTGAGCTCGCAAGCGCCGTTAAACTGACGGAAAAGAATATCAGGATATCCGAGATCCACTACAATACTATCCCCAGCGCTGATCGTCAGCGAAGGTTTAAACGAGATTGAAAGCTCGCTTGCACTTCCTGCTGATACATTACTATAGCTGATGAAGATTTCCTCTGTGTGGCCTCCGCCCTGCGAGTAATCAGTCCCAAGAGACGTTTTCAAATTATAGGCGCTGATATCATCACTGGAGTCGCTCATCAACACGCATGACTCGTTTGAAGCAGATGAGCAGAGATCTACTTCAACTAGGAACCCCGACAACGGTTTTGCCCTCGAAATATCTGCAGGATCAAATTCGATTCGGAATCCAGTTGTGTCGTAGCTGTAAATGCGCAGATTCAATGGGGCGTCTGGTGGCGAAAAAATATCGAAAGGTGCAGAATCAATTGAAGTGGATGCAGTATTCTCATTCGTATCAGCACTCACGCGAAAAGTCAATTGTACATCCATCTGAGGTTGATTGTCACCTGTCGTAATTTCTAAATCTTTCCACAGCATACCAACTGCTCCTGTAAAAGTGTTGTATAAGGCTTGAGTTGCTTCGCCATTAATCGTACTTCCTGACAGGACAGAAGCAGAATGTTGGTTCCTGGCAGCTGTAGACGTGCTCGCATTCGGTGACACCGGAGTCAAGGTACCGTGCAATTTCAAAGAAGTGTTGCTGCAGTCGTCTTTGCAGGAGCCAGTCTTAATCATTGCTGTGATGCTAACGTACCCGTGGTGGTTCCAATCTTTTGAAAAATGGTAACCTTTCCCCGAGACGGCAACTGCTGGCTGCACACGAAAAGGCTGCCCCACGCCTACTCCGTCAGGAACCCCGTCAATATTTGCGTCAACACCATCTCCTCCAACATCTTGTAGGATTGACAATTTGTGAGGTAGCACAACGAAACTGTTTTCACCCGAAATCACGTAGGAATTGTCGGGCACCCCAACACGTCCACCGTTTCCATGTTGAGAAGATAGCTCTTGCACTGTTGTAATTTGCGCCTTGGAATTGAACACAAATTCAAGCTTATAACCTGCTCCAACAACATGTTGGACTTGAATGTCTGTAAATATTGCAGTGCCGTTGATGAAGTGTGTGGTTGTAGTACCAGAAAGGGTCTCAAGATATTTGGATGCATCAGAACAGAGTGCGCCGTCGGCACTGGATGTGGCACACTTGGCTTGTGATGCCACCGCGCAGACAGGATAGGAGCTCCTCTTGCTATCTGCACACTGCAACAGTCGAACATGCGCACAATTTGCACAGTTGGCATGACGAATAGTCTGGTCCTGCGTGTCGGTCAAAAACACCTTGATAGGAGACGGCAGGCCCTCGATATTTAAAGTGCTGCTTGAATTGCCGTCGAGCTTCACAATAGTAGGATAGAATTCGCGAGTAAAGAGCTGACTTCCAAAACCAGCCACAAGCTTGTACGGATCGATTCGGAAGGGCTTTCCCACGGAGTTAAGTTGTCCTTGCGGAATACCCCACGAATCCAGGACTATATTTGCATGGATTGCATTCGCTGGATGATTGAGGCTCATAACAATTTGAAACGAAAGCCCAGCCTGATTTTCAGTTCCCAAGGAAAACAAAAATTTTGATGTACTTCTGTCTAGACTAATCTCGTCGCTGATAAATTCGGCAGTGCTGCTGACACTAAGATCGTAGACCTTGAGGTCTTGACGTTGAAGTTGTACGTAAGTAGTGGGGTAATTGGCAGGACTCGAGGAATCTTTCGACGCTCCTGTGTCACCAGAAAGCAATTCAGCACACCCAAAAAACTAAAAAATTCGGACAAGCCGAATCTCTTCCAAAAAGACTCCTTTTCGGAACAGCTAAAATGGGCTGTGGTCCGACAACAGTTCATGTAAAAAACAATGGAGCCCTAACGTGCAAATATAATGTTACATACCCTACCTCCCCAAATTTGCCCCCGCACTGGTTTGGACCGACGGTGCTCATGCGGTCCAAACCCAAAAAAATGGGCCCTAACATGTATATATTAGGGTAGTATGTGTATACATTAGGGTAGATGCACTACCTCCCGACATTTCCCCTGCATGGGGCTGGCCCGACCCATATGGCGCACGGCAGTTTTTGACTCGCTGCCGTGCGCCCAACTCCTCATCACCGCGCGAACTCAACACGTACACATATTTTTCAAGCACCGAGGCAAGCGTAGAAAATCTCACACATCACTGAGGTTAAAAGAACAGATACATAAAGATCAGGTAGATTTTACCTGTCACAAGAGATGCTGTCACCTTAAAACCATCTTCTGGCTCCACTGCCGTCAGATAATTATTGGCAAAACTGCTCAGGGAAATCGAGTAGGATCCAAGAGAGGCTCCCACCAGGTATGCATCGTTGCTAAGACGCCCAGCGCTCGATCGCATGTTTTCCCGAACCACAATAGATTTGGGACGAAGTGAGAAGGTTGCCGTTGTAACGCTTTTGAACAAGTATAGTGATATCTCGCTTCCTGTGGTAAAATAAAGCGCATATTGCTTGGTATAGCTTGCAGAGTTAATCACCTTGAGTTCTGAAAATCTATGGAGCCCTGAGTTGGAATTCCACACTTTGTGATAATACGACGTGATGGGACTCAAATGCTGGATTCCCAGAAGTGTGCCATCTTTGTGCAAGTGAGGAACAACCGCACCCGTCGTCTTGTAGGCTGTAAAATCTCCCCCGGCGTAAAATCCATGGTCGCAGTAGGCCTGGACACTGCAGTCGAGTCCGCCCGTTGAATTATAAGTCTTGCCGTCATCTGAACGAGTTGCGTTGCAAGTGTTACGGGAACAGTTGCAGCCACACGTCTTGGTGCAGTCGCAGGAGCATGGCCTTCGTGCACATTCACAGCTACAATTGTGAGCTGTACATCCACATCCACAAGATTGATTTATCGGAGATGTTGTCATGGTAGCCCCTGTGTCTGGATCGCAGGTGCAATTTGCTGACGAGCAATTGAGAGTCTTTTTTGGGGGGGGGGAGGAAAAACATGTCACCACAACTATCAGAGACACACGTCAGTCACACATACAAATAACAAAAGCCACGACATTCGTAAATACCTGTGACATGATCCATTCCTAAGCGTGACTTTACTCATTTCTGTGCGTGGCATACCTCATTGTGCGTGACATGTCTTTGTGTCTCTCTTTACACGCAGATGCAGCATTTTGACTGGGCTGTGCAAGTGACAAGCATGCCGTGCTACTGGTTATTATGTGTAATCTGACGAATTGTCTTGTGTGGCAAGACTCATTCCTACGTGTGACATGACGTGTTTCCATGCACAGCTTATTTCTATACCTGAAATGATGCATTCTCGTACATACCATCTCTCTCTCTCTTTCTGTACGGCTGCAGCGCATGCATCTTGATGGCGTAACACATTCAAAACTAACTTTGACGACATCAAAATTCGTATCTGAGACATGACCAATAAAAACTGATTGAAAAAAAACTTCATCTATTAGCAGTAAGAAGCATTTCTTTGCAAACATACACATACATGGAGACATGCCATACATACACATTTATTGCCAGCATTGCCAGCAGTAGCCCTGTGGACACTGCCATACATTGTACCACAGGGCTACTTTGTATTTGCACTGGAGCGAAAAGCAGTCGATGAACTGCAACACACTGCAACACACTGCAACACACTGCAACACACTGCCATACATTGTACCACAGGGCTACATATTCGAACCTCTTTCCGCTGGCAATCGCATCCACATGATTTGCCAATAGGTGAGTGCGTAACAGGATTCGGCAAAAAGTAGTTTGGAGCACACGAGCAGTTCTGCATTGAACAGTTGGAATATGTTTCCGGCGAGCACCGGCAGCCACAGTCATATTCGAAGGGCGAGTGTGTGATTGTACTGACGTTGATGGAGTTTGCTGTTTGCGACGCGATATCATACGAGCACGAGCAATTGGCTGGTTGAGAAAATATCATACAGATACAGATGTCAATGTCATGACTTGTCTAGGCGCGTGGCGGAACAGGGTATTAGTGTTGGGCTAAAGGATCCCGACCACGCGCTATCTAGTCCTTCATATTGCGCACATACAAACTCAAATATGTTGGCAATTGATTTTTTTTGAATCAGGATGCATATATGCACGTGTTGCATGAATACGCAGTATGTTTCTGATGAATGTGTACGCAACATTTTTCATTATGTGTGCCAAAAATATAGAAATATCCTGAACGCACAAGAGTTATACTTACACACACGAAATTTGTACACATATGTACATTTTTTGAACACCGTCGCCTGCACAGGCATTGAGCAAAGTTGGAGATGGATTGAATATCGCTAAAGCTTTGAGAAACAGCGCAAAAAAATTGCTCTCGCGCTGCCACATACGCTGACACACAGGAGTTAATCTTTTTTCAACTTCTTTTGGAGAGCGCCCTACAAGAACAGGGCTCGTTTCCTCACGAAATTCGACCACTTAAGGATCTTGACACCCATGCGTTATCAACAATCCATTTTCTGCAATACGAATTTGATGCGACATGTGTCTGTATGGTACAATGATGTGTGCATGTCTGGTATATATGTGTATAGATTCATACACACATATGCTTACAATATATACTTGAATATCGCATATGTGTATATACCAATATATATATATATATATGTATATATATATATATAAATACATATATATATATATATGTAAATACATATATACATATATATATAATTATATATAAATAAATATATATATATACATATAGGCATGTATATACACATATTATGTGTATATATATATAAA
>Ga0105054_10007837_pt1 | contig 14337 bp, 17 predicted proteins | sample BON02_FD_78091 | JGI IMG/M metagenome (GOLD analysis project Ga0105054, IMG submission 78091) | Freshwater microbial communities from Lake Bonney liftoff mats and glacier meltwater in Antarctica - BON-02 (megahit assembly) | ecosystem: Environmental > Aquatic > Freshwater > Ice > Glacier...
CACCAACCTGAGCTTCAGCGAATGGGCCACGGTCTTCGGTGACACCAAGATGACCACTGCTTTGTTAGATCGGCTCACCCACCGCTGCCACATCATTGAGACTGGCAACGACAGCTATCGCTTCAAAGCCAGATCCGAGATCGCGAAAAAGAAACGAAAGGAGACACCAGCATTGACCACATCATGACGAACAAAGCATAACAAATGAGCAGGTCAAATCTCGGTGACAATACCGGGTCAGTTTTGAGTGACATTCAACACTTGAAGCTAAGCATTACACCAGCTGAGTTTGCCAGATCGGTAATAACATGCGAATTTGCGGCCTCATTGCGGCGCTGCCATTTTCGCGAATTCCAAAACGGTTCGCTGCGCCGCCAGTCCTAACCGGCGACGCCCATTCACAAGCTGACCATCATCCCTAATGCGCCAATTCTCGGGGGCTAGTTTCCCCCTGCACCCATACAATGCTTACCGCGTTCGCCAGCACCGCTTAACCAATTGATTGGTCAATGAAGCAATAGGTTCGCATTGCGTTGCCACCGTTGAAATAAATAATTTCAGAAACCCATTTTGCAAACATCTGGCACAAGGATTGGCGCGGCCATCGCAAAATTCAATATGCTGGCCGAAAACACGCAGCATCGAAGGCAGGGAATTCGGCCCAGAAATTAGTCTGCCGCAATCGCCTATGGGTGGCTTTGTTGCATGATGCACATCAATGCGCCGACATCAACAAACTGCCACGCTTACTCATGCACTAAAGAAAAGTGCACAATCTTCGTGAAAGGAAGCACAATGAAAACGATCGCCAAAGTGTTAGGAATTGCTGCATTGGTTGTCGCAAATTCTGCAGTCGCCGAAGGCGACCTCAGCCGCGCCAATGTGATTGATGTTATTATCGAAATGGGCAGTAACGATGATGGGATGTATCTAAGCCCCAACAATTACGAGTTCGTGACCGGCCAAGCCTATAGGCTGATCTTGACCAATGTTGATGAAATCAAGCATGAGATTGCGCTCAACGGGATGGGCGAGCGGATATTTACCCGCAAGATTGAAGTATCAGACGCGGAAGGCAACTTGATAACCGAAGTTAAGGGCACGATCAGAGAGGTCGAAGTAGGCGCCGGAATGACGGTTGAATGGTTCATCGTGCCCGTGCAAACGACAGACGAGCCTGTTGAAATAACCTGCGAACTTCCAGGCCATTATGAATCTGGCATGCATGCGAGCGTGGTTATAAACTAAGCTATTTGAGGGTTGCTGGCATTGCCAGCCCGCAACCCATGCACCCGTTAACTTAAGCCAGATAAACAACCAGTCCCGCTCAACGCTTGCTGCATCCACCCGCACCGCTTTACCGTGTGCTTGATTAATGAGTTTTGAACTTAGGTAGGATTGATCCATATCATAGCTTGCCCCGCCCATAGCCACCTATGAATGCGAAAGAATTTAAAATCTCCCAAGGGGAATACAGATGAACCGTCTCCATACCACTACCTTCGTGCTTTCACTTATTGCCGCGCCGGTTATAGCCGCTCCCGTGACCGATTTCGAAGCTGCCTACGATACGACCTATGCGAGCTATCGAACCGCGCTTTTTGCGACAAACATGGGTGATGCCGCCAAATCCATTGATGCACTCGGGCTGTTAGATAGCAACTGGACCGGGCTGATAACGCAATACCGAGCCAGCCCACCGCCACAGTACGAAGCCGATCCGATGTGGGATGAAACCATTCAGGACGTCACGAACATTCTTGAGCAGGCCATTAGTGAGGTCGCCGCCGGTGATCTGCCCATGGCGCATGAGACATTAGAGGGCATAAGGGAGTCGCTTGGATCATTGCATGCGCGCAACAATGTTGAGACCTTTTCAGATCGCATGAATGCCTATCACACCGAGATGGAAGCGGTCCTTAGCATTGATCTGGCCAATATGGATACGGCAGTCTGGCAGAACCTATTGGAACATTCAGCCGTATTGGCATACTTGGCCACCGATGTTCTTGCGGCTCCGCCTGCCGCAGCAATTGAAAGCCCGGAATTTGCGAGTCTTGTGGCGAGCCTGCAGACATCCGTTGACCAGTTCGTCGCCGCCACGCGGTCTGGCGATGATGTTGCCCTTCAGGCGGCGATCGGAGCCCTGAAAGTGCCATATTCCAAGCTTTTCCTAAAGTTTGGTTAGGGCCAGCCCCGCACTTGCATTCGGCGCGTGAAAGGGCGGCTTAATGAATACATGTCAGCATCACGCATTGCACAGATTGTCCTTGCCTTGGACGCCAAAGCATAATGTTCCCTTCGGATATGCACTGCCATTCACGTTTGCACCGCAGAGGGTCGCGGTTCGCGCTTCTCATCACCGGTCACCGACTCTTCAATACCACTGCATTTCAAGCCTTAGCGGGGCCAAGAGACGCGCGTAGTTGAAGCGTTGTTTCTAGCCGTTGGCTTGTAGCAGCAGGCTCAAGCCCGCGAACGATGTTCAATAAAGTTTGTGCAGCGCGGCGCCCCATTTCGCGGTGCGGCACATGAACTGTCGCAAGTGGCGGATCGGCCAATTCCGCCAGTTCAATATCATCAAACCCAGTAATTGAGATATCATCAGGAACGCGCAATCCCATGGATTTGGCACCGCGTGACGCGCCAAGCGCCAACACATCATTGCCGCATAATATTGCCGTTGGCGGGTTGGTCGCCTTCATGAGCTGTTGAAGCGCTGCCGCGCCATTTTCAATTGAATAGGGGGTTTCGATAAGCGTCAGCGACTTTGGATCAACCCCGTTGCGGGCCATAGCGTCACATACACCCAATACGCGGTTGCGCGCCCGGTCATTGTTGTCTTGTGGTGCTGAGATAAAGCCAAGCCGGGTATGGCCCCGTGCCATAACCTCATCTGTCAATCGTTCCATAGAGTGGCGATTGTCAAACCCGACGGAAATATAAGGCATGCTTTCATCAAACGCCCAAGCCACGACAAATGGAATGTTTCGCGCGCTTAAGAAACGATAAATAGCCTCACTGCGATCATAGCCGATAAGCAACAGAGCATCTGCCCCGCGCGCAGCCAATGTGCGTATTTGTTCTTCTTCTCGGTCGCGATTGTAAGACGAGCTTGCAATCAACAATGTCATGCCATGCAAGCTAAGCTCCTCCTGAAAAGCTTGGATGCCGCGCGCAAAAATTGCGTTGTTCATTGTTGGGATAATTACGCCGATTGTGTTTGTTCGTTTTGCCGCCAAAACGCGCGCGCCGAAATTGGGGGAATATCCCAACTTTTCAATCGCAGCGTTGACCTTGATGCGGGTTTTCTCAACAACTTGATCGGGAAAATTAAGCGCGCGTGACACTGTCGCCGTCGAAACGCCCGCTAGTTTTGCGACATCGGCCAATCTTGCCACAGGTTCAGGTTTTAGCCGCGAATTCATATATTTCCCAATTCTCAACTACCAATACCGGAAATTAGCACCGTTGGATACGGCCATATCTTGGTAACTGCCAAAAATGTAAACGCTTGCATTAAAAAATGTAACCGCTTACATTTATTTCGAATCATCTGCGTTTGCAGGTGGAGAGGGGGTTCGATGTTTCTGACGACTGCACTTCTACTATTCGCCATATTCACGCTGAATGTGGTGTTGGGTTCATACTGGAACGCGCCATTTTTTGGCGATGTTAATGAGATGCTGACGCTGCTCGCGGCATCAATCGCTTTTGTAGCGGCAATCTTAAAGCGCGAAGCCGCAAAGCTGAGAACAGCAAAAAATAATCAACGGGAGGAATAACCATGAGTAAAGACAAGTTGGAACTTGCATCCGCCGAGCGGCGGAATTTTCTGAAACTGGCTGGCACAGGCGGCTTTACGGCTGCAATGGTAGCCGGTGGCGCCGGGGTATTGTGGTCGTCACAAGCCGTAGCCCAAACCGCTTCAGAAGAGCGCGAGCGCGAAGCTGCTGCTGATCATATTATGACAATTGCCACGGCTTATGTGCTTGGCGCGTCGCGCAGCTATCCGATCATGCAGCTCGACCTGAAAGAAAACATCCAGAACGCAACCAATGGCAAAGTTTATGTGCGTCTTGCGCCAGCTGGCCAATTGGGTGCCGGTGGCGCACTTGTTGAAAAAGTCCAAACGGGCACGATTCAAGCCGCCCAGCATTCGATTTCAAACTTCGCACCATTCGCTGCGGCAACTGACTTGATCAACCTGCCGTATTTGTGTGGGTCAAACCAGCGTTTCACGAACCTTGTGAGCTCGGACGCCTGGAAATCTCAGGTCCATCCGAAAGTTGAAGCCGCTGGCTTCAAACCATTGTTCTATGTGGTGATTGATCCACGCGTTGTTGCTGTCCGCAAAGGCGGCGCTGGCGCTGTATTGTCACCATCCGATATGGCTGGCGTAAAATTCCGCGTGCCGGGTTCGGCTATGTTGCAGCAATATTACCGTATGGTTGGCGCGAACCCAACGCCGATTGCATGGGGTGAAACACCTTCAGCAATTGCGCAAGGTGTTGCTGATGCGCTCGATCCATCCGTTGGCGCGCTGTTCGTCTTTGGCTTCAAAGACATGCTGAGCCATGTAACCTTTACCCAAGCGGTGCCAGACAGCCAGGTGTATTCCTGTAATCTGGAATGGTTCAATTCATTGCCCGGCGATGTGCAGGAAGGCATTGAATTTGCATCTGAAATCACGTCTCAGCAGAATTTAGCCAAGGTTCCAGCCGCGCGTTCCTATGCGATGTCTGAACTGGTGAAATCGGGCGTAGAATTCCATTCACTAAGCGAAGATCAACTGGCCGAATGGCAGGCTGCTGGTGGTTACCAGCGCAGCGAGTGGGACAGCTTTAAAGCTGAACTTGCAGGCTCGATGGATAATTTCGCAGCGCTTGAAGAAGCTGCGGGCACCATGGGCCGCTACTACGTCCACGACGCATAAGGCAAAATGGCGGCGCCCCGGCTTTTGGGCGCCGCAGCCTTGTTTCCATATGACAATGGGTACCTAGCTTGAATTGCCGGGGCCAAAACTGCCGAACCCTAAGGGAGGTGCGGGCTGATGTCGTTTCTGAAAATGCTAGACAAAAACGCAGAACGCTGGGCGCTATTGCTCTTTTACGTTCTGTTGGTTGTGACAATGGCGATCGAGGTTTTGCGCCGCGAAGTCTTCGCCTATTCCTCAATCTGGGGCGAAGAAATTGTCCGTTATTCATTCATCTACCTTGCTTGGATCGGCGCGGCGGCGGCAGTGCGTGAGCGCGCCCATATTCGCATCGACGTTTTGATGCATTATGTCGGCCCACGCGTGAAGGCGTTGATCTATATTTTCGGTGATCTGGTCATGTTCGCTGTTGCCCTTATCGCGCTGTATTGGAGCTTTGAGACTGTCATGGTTTCAGCCAAATTCGGCTCGGTCAGCCATGGGTTACGGGTTTCAATGGTCTGGTTTCTGATGGCCGTTCCGGCGGGGTTTAGCCTGATGATCTGGCGCCTCATTCAATCACTCACACGTGACATCCGCGACCTTCTGAACGGCAAGCCCGTTTATGAAGGCGACCGTTTGTTTGATTAGGGGGCTTCGTAATGCTTTTTGGACAATTACAAGAACAAGAAGTGATCCTCGGCTGGGATTTTTACATTCCCGTGCTGCTGTTCGTTTTGCTTTGTGTGCTGGCCGTGCCGATTTGGGCAGCCATTGGCGTCGCCTCAATCTCGATGCTGTTACTTTCAGGCGCGCTGCCGCTTTCTCTTGTTGGTGAAAGCCTGTTTCAAGGCATTGATGCCTTCGCGCTCACAGCTATTCCGCTTTTCATTCTAACGGGCGATGTTCTGGTGCGAACCGGGCTTAGTCGAAAATTTCTAGATGTGGCCGAGGCGCTTACCTGTTGGGCCAAGGGCGGTTTTGGTTCAGCCACCGTTTTGGTTTGCGGGATGTTCTCGGCGATTTCGGGATCGGACGCCGCGGGCGCAGCGGCCGTTGGGCGCATGACAATCGACCGCTTGGTTGAAAGTGGCTATCCGCGGCCTTACGCATGTGCGTTGGTTGCAGCGGGTGCTTGTACCGGCATTCTAATCCCGCCCTCCATCGCCTATATCATTATCGGCCTTGTGTTGGGCATCTCAGCCTCAACCCTGTTCCTAGCCGCACTTATTCCCGGCATTGCCATCCTAACCTCCATCCTAATCACCAATATCGTGATGAACCGCATCTATTCCTACGAAGGCGGCGGGTTGATGACGTTTGGCGAATGGATCAGCAATCTTGGCCGCTCGCTTGCGCGGGGCTGGTATGCGTTTATTGTACCGGGCGTCATCTTTTATGGCATCTTCTCGGGCCGCCTAACACCAACCGAGGCGGGCGCGACGGCTGTTATCGTTACAATGATAATCGGCTTTATTCTGGGCACGCTTAAACTGGGTGATTTCCCAGCGATGCTGATCAGCTCGGCCAAGGTCAACGGTATCATTCTGCCGATTATTGCCTTCTCACTCCCGCTCGCTCAGGCCTTGGCCATATTGGGTGTGCCACAGGGCTTCGTTTATTCCGTCACCTCGCTTACCGATAATCCAACATTGCTGATATTGATGATGATCGGAATTCTAATTGCTGCCGGTTGCGTGATGGAAACAACGCCCAACATCGTCATTCTGGCGCCGATCCTCAAGCCATTAGCTGACAATATCGGCATGAACGAAATTCAGTTTTGTATCATGATGATCACAGCACTTGGTGTTGGCTTCATCACACCGCCACTCGGGCTCAACCTGTTTGTTGTCTCTGGGCTAACGGGTGAATCGATCCTGAAAATCGCAGCCAGAGCTGTGCCATTTGTCTTCTTCATGTTGCTTGTTGTGCTGCTGATTGCCTTTGTGCCAGCCGTATCAACCTCGCTTCTTCCTGAAATGCTGCGATAGGATTCCACATGCCACGCGAATATCTTAAAAAAGCTACACTCACCTCCACCAGCGGCGCATCTGATGTGCATGATACTGTGCAGAAAATTCTGTCAGATATCGAAGCCGGTGGCGACAAAGTCGCAATGGAATATGCCGTCAAATTTGACAAATATGATGGCAATATCATCCTAACTGACGATGAAATTGAAGCCGCATGCGCCTTGGTGCCCGCGCAGTTGAAAGCCGATATCCAGTTCGCCCATGATAATGTGCGCAAGTTTGCGCTCGCGCAAAAGGAAACCCTGAAAGATATCGAGGTTGAAATCGTGCCGGGGCTGATTGCGGGGCAAAAAAGCATCCCCGTGCAGGCGGCTGGTTGTTACGTGCCCGGTGGGCGCTATTCGCATATTGCCAGCGCGATTATGACAGTGACCACCGCCAAGGTTGCTGGATGCGCCAGTATTGTTGCCTGTTCACCCCCGCGCCCTGGCGTGGGTATAGCCCCAGCCATTGTTTATGCCGCCAAGATTTCTGGTGCGGATACGATTTTGGCAATGGGCGGCGTGCAGGGCGTTGCGGCCATGACATTTGGTTTGTTTGGCCTGCCCGAAGCCAAAATTCTAGTCGGGCCCGGCAACCAGTTTGTGGCTGAAGCCAAACGCATTTTGTTTGGCCGTGTCGGGATCGATATGATCGCTGGACCGACCGATAGCCTCATTTTGGCCGATGACACTGCCGATGCCGAAATTGTGGCCGCTGATTTGGTGGGTCAAGCCGAACATGGCTATAACTCACCTGTTTGGCTGGTCACCGACAATCGTGCCCTTGCTGAAACGGTCATGGCGCGCGTGCCTGAATTGATCGCGGACCTGCCCGAAACAAATCGCATCAATGCCGAAGCTGCTTGGCGCGATTATGCCGAGGTAATTTTATGTGCCGATCGTGAAGAAATGGCTGCAACTTCAGACGAATATGCCCCCGAGCACTTGACTGTGCAGGCCCAAGACCTGCCTTGGTGGCTAGATCGTTTGGCTTGCTATGGTTCGCTGTTTTTGGGCGAAGAAACCACCGTGGCCTTTGGCGATAAAGCGTCTGGCACCAACCATGTGCTGCCGACTTCTGGCGCGGCATCTTATACAGGCGGGCTATCAGTACATAAATACATGAAAATTGTGACATGGCAGCGTGCAACGCGCGAAGGCGCCAAACCGGTTGCCGTAGCCACAGCGCGTATTTCGCGGCTTGAAGGCATGGAAGGCCATGCCCGCACCGCCGATATTCGTCTGCACAAGTATTTTCCCGATGAGACATTTGATCTGATAGGCCATGAATAATCTGAGCGATCTATTTAACCTGCAAGGCCGTGTGGCCTGTGTAACCGGGGCCAGTTCTGGCCTGGGCCGGCGGGCAGCGCTTGTTTTGGCAGCGGCTGGTGCATCGGTGGTGGGCGTTGCCCGCCGCGCAGATGCGCTGGCTGACTGGCAGGCCGAGGCGGGTGAACGGACCGCGACCGTGGCGCATGATTTGGCTGACCGCACGCAAATTGCAGCATTGGCTGATAAAGTATGCGCAGCCTTTGGACCCCCTGATATTTTGGTCCATGCCGCTGGGATCAACACACGCCAAGCCGCCGACGATGTTACACCTGATGGGTGGGACATCACGCTCAACCTCAATCTTGCGACGCCGTTTTTCCTAAGCCAGCATCTGGTGGCAAGGATGAAGTCCAAAGGCTGGGGGCGGATCGTGAATTTCGCGTCACTGCAAACAACGCGTGCGTTTACGGCCGGGCTTGCCTATGGTGCCTCAAAAGGGGCCGTTGGGCAGCTAACGCGGGCTATGGCCGAAGCGTGGTCCAAAGATGGGATTACGGCAAACGCCATCGGACCTGGGTTTTTCCGCACCGAGCTTACAGAGGCCGTGTTTAATGACCCTGTGCGCGCGGCGCGCAATGCGGCACAAACCTGCATAGGCCGTAACGGCGAACTCCATGATCTGGACGGCCCGCTGCTATTTCTATGCTCAAATGCCTCGGCCTATGTAACCGGGCAAGTGCTAATGGTTGACGGGGGGTTCACCGCAAAATGAAGGCCCTTGTTTATACCGCGCCCGAATCGCTCGCGTTTCGTGACGTTGCCGACCCAGTTGTTAGCGAAGGTGAACTGCTAATCCGGGTGGAAAGCGTTGGGATTTGCGGGTCAGATATGCACGCCTTTTTGGGCCATGATGAACGCCGCCCTGCGCCGTTGATCCTTGGGCATGAAGTTGCGGGAACCATAGTTAGCGGCGCGCGGCAGAGTGAGCGTGTTACCGTGAACCCACTTGTAACCTGCGGTAGGTGCCCAGCCTGCAAGGCGGGGCGCGACAACCTATGCCCCAAACGCCAGATCATTTCGATGATGCCACGCGAAGGCGGGTTTGCCGAATTCGTGGCCATGCCGACCAGCAACCTAGTGACCATGCCCGATAATGAAACGATGGACCGCGCGGCTTTGGCCGAGCCGATTGCCTGCGGTTGGCACGCGGCGCGGCTGGCGCTTGCGGCACTTGATGGTGCTGACACCGCCCTTGTGCTTGGCGGTGGTGCAATTGGTTTGGGAGCAGCGCTGTCACTTGTCGCCCAAGGCGTTGCAGATGTCAGCATCATTGAACCAAACGCCACACGCCGGACCTATCTGGCAGCCAACACGCAGTTCAAGCTGCTTGCACCTGATGAACTAACCGCTGCGCAACAATTTGATTTGGTTGTTGATGGTGTCGGTTTTGCTGCGACCCGGGCGCAAGCCTCCTCCCATGCGCGGCCCGGTGGCGTCATTGCCCATATCGGGCTGGGTGAACCGGCTGGTGGGCTTGATATTCGCCGCATGACGTTGCAGGAAATCACCTTCATCGGCACCTACACCTATACCGCACAAGATTTTCGCGACACCGCTCAGGCCATATTTGATGGGCGGCTTGGCCCGCTAGATTGGACCGAAGCCCGCCCGCTTAGTGCAGGGCAGAGCGCTTTTACCGATATTCGTCGCGGCGCTGTTGCCGCCCCGAAACTGATTTTGAAACCAAACTAACCAAATGGAGAACTCAATGGCCGAAATTCCGCATCTTCTGGTGCATGATCACGCCGATAACGTCGGTGTTGTTGTGGTTGAAGGGCTCGCTGCAAACACAGATATGCTCTGCTGCGTCACGCATGATAATTCAACCTTCCGCCTCACCTCGGGTGCTGATGTGCCCATTGGCCACAAGATCGCGCTCAAAGATCTGAAAGCTGGGGATACCGCTACTAAATACGGCGAAGATATCGGTAAAATTATCGCTGATATTCCCAAGGGTGCGCATGTTCACACCCATAATTGCAAAACGAAACGCTGGTAGGGGTCCAATCAGATGGCATCGAAATATTCCAATATCACCATTCATGGTTATCGGCGTGAAAACGGCCGGGTCGGCGTGCGCAATCACGTCATCATCCTGCCGGTAGACGATATCTCCAACGCGGCATGCGAAGCCGTTGCAAACAACGTCAAAGGCACTATGGCAATCCCACACGCCTATGGTCGTTTGCAGTTCGGCGAAGACCTTGATGTGCATTTCCGCACTATCATCGGCACAGGTGCCAACCCCAATGTGGCTGCCGTTGTTGTTATCGGGATTGAGCCCGGCTGGACCAAACGCATCGCCGATGGCATCCGCCTAACTGGCAAGCCAGTCGCTGAGTTCTCGATTGAGCAGAAGGGCGATTTTGAAACCATCCGCGCCGCCTCATGGGCTGCAAAGGATTTCGTTCATCACGCTACCGAAATACAGCGCGAAGAATGCTCCATCAATGAGTTGTGGGTCTCGACCAAATGCGGTGAGAGCGATACAACCACTGGTCTCGGTTCCTGCCCGACGGTCGGCAACATGTATGACAAGCTGCTGCCAGAAGGCATTACCGGGTTTTTTGGTGAAACATCCGAGATCACCGGCGCCGAGCATATTTGCAAAGAGCGCGCCGCGACCCCCGAGGTTGGCGAGCGTTGGTACAAAATGTGGAAGGCCTATCAGGACGATGTTATTTTCGCCCACCAGACCGACGATCTTTCAGACAGCCAACCCACTAGGGGCAATATCGAGGGTGGTTTGACCACCATCGAAGAAAAGGCCCTCGGTAACCTTGAGAAGATTGGTCGCACGTCGAAATTTATCGACATTCTGGAGCCTGCAGAGGCCCCAGGGCAAGGCAATGGCCTTTACTTCATGGACTCGTCTTCGGCTGCGGCTGAATGCGTAACCTTGATGGCTGCCGGTGGCGCCGTGATCCACACCTTCCCAACAGGCCAAGGAAATGTTGTCGGTAACCCGATTGTGCCAGTCATCAAAATCACCGCCAACCCCCGCACCGTTCGGACCATGTCTGAGCATGTGGATGTTGACGTGTCGGGCATTCTGCGCCGTGAGAAAACGATTGATGAGGCTGGTGATGATCTGATCGAAATGATCCGCCGCACTGCCAATGGTCGCAATACGGCTGCCGAGGCATTGGGCCATCGTGAATTCTCGATGACCAAACTTTATCGCAGCGCTTAGTTGCAATTTCGCGGGTGGCCTTCGGGCCGCCCGCCCAAACATCCGGTGACATCATGCAAGACATGGAACGCATCAGCCTCGCTGATGCCGAGGCCCTAATTTATACCGCGCTATTGGCGCAAGGTGTAGGTGAATTGGCGGCAATGGCAACTGCGCGTGCGCTTGTTGCAGCCGAGGCTGAAGGGCAAGTAGGGCATGGGTTTTCACGGCTAGAAGATTATGTCGGCCAAGTGCGCACGGGAAAATTGAATGCTGCCGCGCAGATCACGACGCATCACGACACACTAACGGGCATTCGCATTGACGCTGATTGTGGCTTTGCTTATCGGGCCATGGATATTGCGATTGCCGAAGGTATTGAAACGGCACGAAAATACGGTTCGGCCAGCATGTCGATTTACAATTCGCACCATTGCGGCGCGTTATCTCTTCAGGTTGAAAAGCTAGCGCAAGCAGGATTGGTCGGCTTCATGTTTGCCAATGCGCCCCGCGCGATAGCACCTTGGGGCGGGCACCAGCCGATATTTGGGACGAACCCTATCGCATTTGCTGTACCGCGCAGCTCTGGCATTCCTTTGGTGATCGACCTTTCGCTTTCCAAAGTAGCGCGTGGCAAGGTTATGCATGCCAAAAAGACGGGAACGCCAATTCCACTTGGTTGGGCGTTAGATAAATTTGGCGAGCCGACAACTGATCCAGTGGCCGCTTTGGAAGGGTCAATGCTGCCGGTTGGTGAGGCGAAGGGAACCGCGCTGGTTTTGATGGTAGAAATCATGGCCGCGCTTTTCACTGGTGCCAATCTAAGCACTGATTGTGGGTCATTCTTTACGGCCGATGGCGCGCCACCGCGCGTGGGCCAATTCTTGATGGCATTTGATATCGGCACCAAAGCCCCCGCATTTTTAGACCGGTTGGAAGGGTTGCTTGGCAGGATCCTTGCGCAGGACAATACGAGATTGCCGGGCGATCGTCGCTTATCAACCCGCGCAGCAGCTACGGCTAACGGCATTTTGGTGCCACGCCAATATTTGGATGCTGCCCGCACGCTTGCCCAAGCCTGAATCGTTGAAATTGAGTGGAGGTCATATGCTAAGGCAGCGTCTTGATGCGATGAAATTACTGTTTCCCGGCTTGGTTGTGGCTGCGCTTATTGCGCTGGCTGGGCAGTTTATAGCGGAACATTATGGCGCGCCTGCCATGCTGATGGCGCTGCTATTCGGCATTTCGTTGAACTTCCTTTCACTTGAAGGCCGTTGCGTGCCCGGTATCAATTTCGCTGCGCGCACAGTATTGCGTTTTGGCGTGGCTATGCTTGGGATGCGCATCAGTTTTGATATGGCCGTGGCACTGGGGGCCGAGGTTATTGGCCTTGTAATTGCGGCTGTGGTGCTGACCATTTTGTTCGGCCTAGGCATTGCGCGCTTCTTTGGCCACAAGCACCGTTTTGCATTTCTGTCGGCTGGGGCCGTGGCGATTTGTGGCGCTTCAGCTGCCATGGCAATTTCCGCAGTGCTTGTGCGTGATGAACGAAGCGAAGAGCGTCTGGTCTTTACCGTTGTTGGCGTTACCCTGCTTTCGACCATTGCGATGATTGTCTATCCCATCATCGCCAGTGCATTGGCCTTTGATGATCGGACAGCAGGCATCTATTTAGGCGCAACGATTCACGATGTCGCCCAAGTCGTCGGCGCTGGGTTTTCGATATCAGACGAGGCCGGCGAAACGGCAACATTTGTTAAGCTTATCCGTGTTGCCATGCTTGCACCCATCGTGCTGATTGCCTCGATCATTTTGCGCCGTTCGGTCGGTCGGGAAGACAATGCAAAACGCCCTCCATTGCTGCCGTTTTTTGTTGTTGGGTTTATCGTGCTCGCCGGTGCAAACTCGCTGCACCTGTTCCCCCAGTGGAGCGTTGATGCCGCAGCCCCGCTATCGCGGTGGACACTGCTTACGGCGATCGGCGCTGTCGGGTTAAAAACGTCGATACGCGACGTACTTAACGTTGGTCTACCAGCCATTGGCCTATTGGTCAGCGAAACAGTTTTTATAGCGGTGCTGGTTTTGATTGGCCTTCATTTTATTCAATAGGCGCATTCAGCTTGTAGATTTTTTTTGAACGGTGAATGCCGGAGAAATATTGAAAAAGGTTGACTCGCGATGCGAGTGTTAAGGGCCCGGAAATGACCCTAAGGTCGCCAATGGTGCCATCAATTGTTGCGGGTTGCGCGCGCATTATTCAACCTAATGATATATTTCACCACCTCGCGTGCTCCAGCGACAGGCTTGACAGAATTAGCAATTTCTCGTTGTGACACCGATGTCATAACGATCAGGCCGGCTTCTGGGAGATGTATGAGCACAATTTATGACGTTGCACGCATCGCTGGTGTTTCGCCCAAAACCGTTAGTCGCGTCCTAAATGGCGACGCGCCGGTCAAAGAGGCAACCGTCAAAATCGTCAATAAAGCGATCGCCGAACTGAGATATGTGCCTTCATCCGCAGCGCGGTCAATTCGGTCCCGTAAATCCGGCCTTATTAGGCTTGTAACCGGTGCAAGTTCGACCAACTCGGGAGCCGACGGGCCAAGTGGCCTCCCTGATCTGTTTATCGTGCAAGGCATACAAACGGCGATAGAGGCGAGCGGTAAAACGCTCCTGATTTCCGACACAGGCGGACGGTCTGAAAGGGTTGCTGAGCTTTGTTGCACAAATTGGTCTGAGGCTGGACTTCCCCTTACCCCGAACGGATTTAGTCTACAGCCACTGTTTGGGGAATGCCAAGAGCTGTAAAGCCATTGAGGATGGCGGCGCGGATTTGAATCTCCGCAACCTGCCGATCGAAGTCCCGCGCGGCAAGTCGCTGACCGAGTAGTTTCA
>Ga0105054_10007841_pt1 | contig 14333 bp, 15 predicted proteins | sample BON02_FD_78091 | JGI IMG/M metagenome (GOLD analysis project Ga0105054, IMG submission 78091) | Freshwater microbial communities from Lake Bonney liftoff mats and glacier meltwater in Antarctica - BON-02 (megahit assembly) | ecosystem: Environmental > Aquatic > Freshwater > Ice > Glacier...
CAGATTGAAACGATCCTCGCCCAGCGCCGCCAGCCCGGCATAGGTCCGCAGCCGCTCCTGCTGTGCGGGATCGGTCGTGAAATCCTCGTAGCGCAGGTGCAGATGGGGCAGCCGGGCCAGGCGCGCCATCTCGTGGGTGTCATGGGCCAGGCGTGTCATCACCCAGGCCTCGTCGCGCAACTGGCGCCCGCCCGGGAAGGCGACCCAGGACCGCCCGATCAGGTCGAGCGCGGAGATGGCCGTGTCGCGCAGGTCGCGCGTCACCAGCACCATGCGGCGCGGCGGATGACGGTCGATCAGCTTCTGCCACTCGTGGAAATCGACCATCTTCATGCCCCACAGCTCGAGCCGCTCGAGCTGAGGCAGGATTTCGTCGTTGAACCACTCCAGATAGGTCTTCTTGCCCTGCTGCACGGGCGGCGTCGGGCCGACTGTGAAACCGACGTCGCGGTACAGCCGGTCGAGCCGTTCGACCGTGCGCTGGTGCCAGGCGACATGCAGGTCGGGTTCGCTGACGACCAGGCTCCGGCCCCTGACCGTCAGCAGGTCGGCCAGCAGCGTGGTGCCACTCCTCAGCGGTCCGTAGACCAGGATGTCCATGGGGCTGGCTTCACGCATGGCGGTTAGCCGCGGTCGCGGCGGCCACCCAGCCGCAGGCGCAGGGCGTTGAGCCGGATGAATCCCTCGGCGTCGCGCTGGTCATAGACCGCGTCCTCCTCGAAGGTGACGTGGGCCTGGCTGTAGAGCGACTGGTCGGACTTGCGGCCGTTGATGACGACGCTGCCCTTGTAGAGTTTCAGGCGCACCGTGCCGGAGACGAACTCCTGGCTGTTGTCGATGGCGGCCTGGAGCATCTTGCGTTCGGGCGAGAACCAGAAGCCGTTGTAGATCAGCTCGGCGTAACGCGGCATCAGCTCATCCTTCAGATGCGCCGCGCCACGGTCGAGAGTGATCGATTCCATCGCCCGGTGGGCGTGATAGAGCACGGTGCCGCCCGGCGTTTCGTAGATGCCGCGGCTTTTCATGCCGACAAAGCGGTTCTCGACCAGATCGAGACGGCCCACGCCGTTGGCCCCGCCCAGTTCGTTGAGCCGGGTCAGCAGCAAAGCGGGTGAAAGCTCCACTCCGTCCACGGCCACGGCATCGCCCTTGACGAAATCGATGGTGACCTCGGTCGGGGTATCGGGCGCCTCGACGGGATCGACGGTGCGGGAATAGACGTATTCGGGGGCCTCGTCCCAGGGATCCTCCAGCACCTTGCCCTCGGCCGAGATGTGCAGAAGGTTGGCGTCGGTCGAGAACGGCGCCTCGCCGCGTTTGTCGCGCGGGATCGGAATCTGGTGGGTTTCGGCGTACTCGATGAGTTTGGTGCGCGACGTGAGGTCCCACTCGCGCCAGGGGGCAATAACCCGGATGTCGGGGTTCAGGCCGTAGTAACCCAGTTCGAAACGGACCTGGTCGTTGCCTTTGCCCGTGCAACCATGCGCGACCGCATCAGCCCCGGTCAGCGCGGCGATCTCGATCTGGCGCTTGGCGATCAGCGGCCGGGCGATCGAGGTGCCGAGCAGATAGACGCCCTCATAGACGGCGTTGGCGCGGAACATCGGGAAGACGTAGTCGCGCACGAACTCCTCGCGCAGGTCCTCCACGAAGATTTCCTTCACGCCCATCATCTCGGCCTTGCGGCGGGCGGGTTCCACTTCCTCGCCCTGGCCGAGGTCGGCGGTGAAGGTCACCACCTCGCAGCCATAGGTGTCCTGCAGCCAGCGCAGGATGACCGACGTGTCGAGCCCGCCCGAATAGGCGAGTACCACCTTGTTGACCTGTTTCATCATCTGCCTGCGACCCGTTCCTGAACGGCGCGTTGTTTAGGGCACCCATGGCGCTGCGGCAAGCAGGACTCCCTTCGCGTGTAAAACTGGCATGGCACTTGCGTAGCTGATTGCGAGCGAAAGCTCGGGCCGGGGGTCGAGCGCCATCCCGGTTTAAGGGGAGCCAGAATGTCTCAGATCGGTACTGCGATGAAAAAGAAAGTATTGGTCTGTGGCTCCGTTCTGGTTGCGGCAACCGTTGCGGCAAGTTTCTCGGGCATTCTGCTCGCAGGTACGTCTGTGACGGCTGACGCTGCAATGGAGACCTATCAAGTGCTAGGGACCTCGCAAGAGGGCGTGATCCGGCAGAATGTCGGCACGGGAGAGATTTTGGTCTGCACCGTCGATCTTGGCGGGACGCTGAGCTGCGCAGCGACGGAGGGGTTCTAGGACCCTTCCTTCCCGTCAACCACCTGATCCCAAGTCAAGCCGATCGGCGGTACAGGGGACCGGGGGCTTCGGCCCCCGGTCTTTCTTTTTTGGACAAATGTCCAAATTCCGTGAGGCCGTGGACGCAGCCGCCGTCATGGCGGCGCACGAATCCCGCCATTGCGGGACGCCTGTCCCACCCTGAAGCGGATCGGCACGACAGGCGTTGCCAAAACATGCTGCCGAAACCACCACACCGCTTGCCCCCGCTGCGTCCCTCGTGGACGATGAATCCATGAATGGGACGGAATCGGCCAAGACTGAAACGAAACGCCGCAACACACGGTTGTGGCGCATCCTGGTGCGCCCGTTCTGGCGGGCCACCCTGCGCTTTCTCGACCACGAGGGTCTGGAGCTGGCCGGCTACATCGCCTTTTCGGTCCTGCTTGCGCTGTTTCCCTTCATCCTGTTCCTGGTCGCCCTTTCGGGCTTCATCGGCCAGAGCGCGGCAGTGCAGGAATTCATGGTCTTTGCCTTCGATTACCTGCCGGTCGAGGTCGGCCGGGCGCTCTATCCCGTGGTTTCCGACATCGTCTTGAACCCGCCGGCTTCGGGTATTCTGACCTTTTCCATGATCGGGACGCTCTGGGTCGCCTCGTCGGGCGTGGAGGCCCTGCGCACGGCACTCGACCGGGCCTATGGCGTGGCCGAACCACGCGCCTTCTGGCTGCGCCGGCTGCAGGGTCTGGGGTTTGTCTTCGGCGGCGCCGGCGGCGTCTTTGTCGTGATCCTGCTGATTGTCGTCGGGCCTCTGGCCTGGGACGCCGCCATGGCCATCGCCCCCGTCATCTTCGAGATGGAGGGCACCTTCAACATCGTGCGTTACGGCATCGGCAGCCTCAGCCTGCTGGTCGTGATCTGGTGCCTCTACCGCCTGCTGCCCAACGTCAAGCAACGCTGGATCAACGCCCTGCCCGGCGCCATCTTCGCCGCGGCAAGCTGGCTTTTCGTTGCCACGGTCTATTCGATGTATCTCTCCAACGTCACCAACTACACGGTGACCTACGGCAGCCTGGGCGGCATCATCGGGGCGCTGATGTTTTTCTTCTTCACCGCGATCATCTTCATCTACGGCGCCGAGCTGAACTTCGTCCTGATGGAGATCGCCGAGGACGCCGAGCAGCCGACCGAGGCGGTAAAGGCATGAACGGCGATGACGGTCTTCCTGTCCGTCCCGCCGCGCGCGTTCTGCTGTTCGACGCGGCCGACCACCTGCTGCTGTTCCGCTATCGCGACGATGCCTTCGACAGTTCGCAGATGAGCGAGTACTGGCTCTCGCCCGGCGGTGGTCAGGAGGCCGGCGAGACCTTGGCGCAGACCGCCCAGCGCGAACTGGCCGAGGAATGCGGCATCACCGGCCTCACGTTTTCGCACGCGATCGCCCTGCGCCGCATCGCGCTGCGCGTCTATGGCCGCGAGAAAATGTTGTGCGAGGAGCATTTCTTCGTCGCCCGACTGCCCGGCTTGAGACCCCCGATCGACACCAGCGGCCAGTTCCAGAACGAACTCGATGTGCTGCGGGAAATCCGGTGGTGGGCGTATGGCGACATGGCCGCCTCTGAGTTTCCCATCGTGCCAACGGGGCTGCCGGCCTTTCTGCCACGCATCCTGGCGGGCGACCTGCCGGCTGCGCCGGTGTTCCTGGAAGGTTAGGACAGCGGACGGGCGCCGTCGGCGCGCTGGCCGAACAGGCAGGTTTCCATGTTGCGGTTGCGTGCGTTGCGCCAGGTCGCAACCAGCGTCATGCCGAGCTTTTGTGCGACCCGGCGCGAGGCGGTGTGATCGGTCGCCATGTTGGCCCAGACGTCTTCCAGGCCGCAAGCAAAGGCATGATCGCGCAGGGCTGCAGCGGCCTCGGTCGCCAGGCCACGGCCATTGACGCGATGATCGAGGATATAACCCAGGTCGTTGCGCTGCCTGCCCATCAGTTCGACGCGCAGGACTCCGGCATCGCCGATCAGGGCGCCGTCTTCCTTCAGGATCACGACACGCCGGCCGTAACCCGGCCGTTCGCTTTCGGCCATGGCGCGTTCGATCCAGGCCGCGACGTCCTCGCGCGCAAACAGCCTGGGCCACAGGCGCAGGGTGACCGGATCGCCCATGATCGCGGCGAAGGCGGCGAGATCGTCCCGGCGGAACCGCCGGATCAGCAGCCGCGGGGTTTCGAGCACGGCGTCGTCGGCCATGTCCGTCATCCCCGCGGCCTGGCCGTTCAGTCCTTTTCCTTCATGGCGAAGACGTCGATCTCGACGATCATCGAAGGATAGGAGAGCGTGGGCAGCGGAATGCCCGTGGTTGCCGGACCGGGATCGGCGAAATAGGACGCTCGTGTCGGCAGGTTGGCGTTGAGCGCTTCCGGGCCGCAATCGCCCTTGTAGACGGTCGTGACCTTGCAGACGTCCTCGTAGTCGGCGCCCAGTTCCTTCAGGATCGTGCCGATGTGAACCATGGCCTGATGGGTCTGGGCGGTGAGATCGTCGGGATGGACCGCCTCGCCCTTCTTGTTGAGCGAAACCTGGCCGCCAAGGAAGATCATCTCCTCGCATTTCAGGCCGTGTTTGTAGGGCAGGTGGACGTGCCAGTCCCACAGCGAATCCGGCCAGACGTGCCTGCGCGGCAGGTGTTGGCCGTCCTCGCCGAGCATGGCCACGACCGAGATCTTGATCAGCACTTCGTCGTTGGCATGGCGCGGGACAGGAATGCCAGTGGCGGCCGGTCCCGGCTCGTTGAAATGCGCGGCGCAGGCCAGCGCGGCGGGTTCGAAGTCGTCGATACCGACATTGCCGGCGTACCAGCGGTTGACCTTGACCGTGTCGTCAAAGACCGCGCCGAAGGAGGCCAGCACCTTGCCGGCCTGCTCCATGACCTGACGCGACTGCGCCGCGATATCGCCCTTGTGCAGGGTCTTTCCTGCAGCATCGAGCGGATACTGGGCCGAGACGAAGATCATCTTGCCGGCGCGCAGGCCCTGAACGAAGGGTTTGGGCAGGGGATGGCCGATGTTGTCGGGGGCATGGGTGCGCGGCAGACGCTCGCCGTTTTCGCGACGCATGGCGTAAGCCTCGATCTCCACCAGCATGCCGTCGTAGGCGAGCCAGGGCACCGGAACGGCATTGACCGTGGGGCGGCAGCCTTCGGGCAGGTGGCTGCCGACCATGGCGAGGAACCCGGCTTCATCGACGCTGCCGTCGTTGACGTAGAAACACAGCAGGGTGACGAGGTCCTGAAGGTCGCAATCAAGCCCGGCCAGCACCTTGTCGATGTTGGCGACGACGTTTTTCGTCTGGGTCGCCAGGTCGCCCTTGTTGCAGACCACGCCTTCGGGCGTGAGATCGACCTGACCACCGATCCAGATCATCTCGCCACAGCGCACGCCGTGTTTGTGGCTGACATTGATCGGCCAGTTCCAGTGGCCCTGCGGCCAGCAATGCTGCTTCTTCATCATCCCTCGCATGTTGAGGCCGCAGGATGGACCGACAGGCACAGGCCCGACAAGCTGTCTGACAGATCAATCGCGCGAGGCTGCATCCCGGGCGCGAAAACGCGGACGACGGCGGGGGTCGGTGGTTTCCACGACACGGCGGAGCAGGGTGGGCAACCGGTGCCTCTGCCCATGCGCACGCAGCGAAAGGCCGGGGAAACGTCCGCGCAGGTGACGGATGGCGCCGCGCAGCCGGCGGCTATCGCGCGCGATCAGGCACAGCCCCGCCAGAACCATCAGGGCGCCCAGCGGCAGGGGCGTCGGTGTGATCAGCGCCCCCGAAACGATCAGGGTGCAGCCGGCAACCTGCCGGATCAGACGTATGCGAAGGTTTGGGCGCAAGGCATCCACCACGGGCGTGTGGAGGGCCAACGTGCCAGCAGCATGTGACGTTCCCATGGCTGCTTGGATCAGGCGTCGAGCACGGCTGCCGATTTCAGGTTTTCCACCAGGGCGTCGGCAAGGATTTCGGCCGCCGCCGAACGCGGGCCACGGCCGCGTTTGAGGCCGACATCGACGGGATGGATGGGCGGGAAACCCTCCGCCTCGCCCAGCACCCGCATGCGCGGCGCGACCGAACTTTCCGGGATCGCGGCGACCGCCAGCCCGGCATGGACGAAGGACTGCAGGCCCAGGAAGCTGGGGCTGATGTAGGCGACGCGGTAATCGCGGCCACTGGCGTCGAGGGCGGTCAGCCCGTTGCGCCGCATCTGGCACTGCGGGTCGGTCGTGGCGATGGGCACGGGTGTGCGTTCGTGCACCAGGTGGTTGGCCGAGGTGACCCAGACCATGGGTTCGCGATGGATCAGCGTGCCCCAGTCGTCGACAGCCGCGCAGGAGATCACCGCCAGGTCGAGTTCGCCCGAGGCGATCGAGGCATCGAGCACGACCGAGCGGTCGGTCCGCACCTCCAGTTCAACCAGCGGGTGGGCCTGCGAAAACCCCGCCAGCACCGGCGGCAGGAAACGGGCGATGTAGTCGTCGGGAATGCCGAGCCGCACCGAACCGGTCAGTTCCGGTTCGACGAAACGGGAAACCGCCTTGTCGTTGAGTTCGATCAGACGCCGGGCGTAGCCAACCAGCACGTCCCCGTCGTGGGTCAGGCGCACGCCGCGCCCATCACGCTGGAAGAGCGGTTTGCCCAGGCCCTCCTCCAGCCGCTTCATCTGCATGGAAACCGCCGACTGGGTGCGCCCGACCCGCTCGGCGGCACGCGTGAAGTTCCCGCAATCGACGATGGCGAGGAAACTGCGCAACAGATCGGGATCGAGGTTCATGGCCAACCATCAGCATGTCTGATGGCAATCATCTATCCTATTCGTTGGAGAAATCAATGAGCGGCCGCCACCTTCCCTCCACAACGGCTTCCCGGAGAGAAGAGCATGGACCACACGTTGACGATCACGACCCAACCGCGCGCCCACACCGGCCTGCTGCGCCGGATCGGCAAACGCCTCCTTCGCTGGAACGAACTAGCTCGTCAGCGCACCGCCCTGCGGCAACTCGACGAACGCACCCTGCGTGACATGGGAATCAGTCGTCACGATGCCCTTAGCGAGGCACGCCGCCCCTTCTGGGACGACCCGCACGGCTGATCAGGCGACCGCTTCGGCCGCCTGCTGGGCCAGCAGCGCGCTCTTGCGCAGCTTGACCGTCTCGGACTTGAGCTGGCCGCAGGCCGCGGCGATATCGCGGCCGCGCGGCCGGCGCACCGGGGCCGAAAGGCCGCCTTCATTCACGATGCGAGAAAAGGCGTGGATGCGGTTGTTGGACGAACACTCGTAGATCGCACCGGGCCAGGCATTGAACGGGATCAGGTTCACCTTGGCCGGGATGTCTTTCAGCAGGCGCACCAGTTCGCGAGCGTCGGCGTCGCTGTCGTTGATGCCCTTGAGCATGACGTATTCGAAGGTGATGCGCCGGGCGTTGTTGGCTCCGGGATAGGCGCGGCAGGCCTCCAGCAGCTCCTCGATCGGGTACTTCTTGTTGAGCGGCACCAGTTGGTCGCGGATCTCGTTGGTCACGGCATGGAGCGAGACCGCCAGATCGGTACGCAGTTCCTCGCCGCAGCGGGCCATCATCGGCACGACGCCCGAGGTCGAAAGCGTGATGCGCCGGCGCGAGAGCGCGATGCCCTCCTCGTCCATGACGATTTTCAACGCAGTCTTCACGTTCTCGAAATTATAGAGCGGCTCGCCCATGCCCATCATGACGATGTTGGAAAGCTGACGCCCGCCCTCGCTGGGTGTCGGCCATTCACCCAGATAATCACGAGCCAGCATGAACTGGCCGACGATCTCGGAAGGTTCCAGGTTGCGCACCAGGCGCTGGGTGCCGGTGTGGCAGAAGGTACAGGTCAGCGTGCAGCCGACCTGGGAGGAGATGCACAACGCGCCGCGGTCCGCCTCGGGAATGTGGACGCTCTCGACCAGATGGCCGCCCTCGAACTTCAGCAGCCATTTCTGGGTGCCGTCCTCGCTGACCTGATGGCGCACCACCTGCGGCCGGCCGACGAAATGACTCTGGGCCAGCTTCTCGCGCATCGGCTTGGACAGGGTCGACATTTCCGCGATGTCGGTGACGCCGCGATGGTAGAGCCAGTGCCAGATCTGCTTGACGCGAAACGGCTTCTCACCGATCGCGGCCATTTCCTGCCCGAGCTGTTCGCGCGAGAGGCCGATCAGGTTGGTGCGGTTTTCGCTTGTCTGGTCGCTGGTCATGGCCGCGCATATAGGCCCGAAGCCACCCGAATCCAAGCGCAGGCGTCACCGCCGCGCCGGAATCCGGCCCAAACGCGGTGCGGCCTCAGTTGGGGCAGGCCTGACGGACGGCGTCGTAGGCGGCGGTGAAACCGAGCAGGCTGTAGGTGTCCTTGGTGTCGGTGCCGCGTTCGGACTGGCCGCGCACGACCATGTCGACGCCGGCCTTCATGGCCGCGATCATGGAAGAGTCGTCAGCCTCGCCGAAGGTCCAGGCGGTGTCACCCTGGGTGAAGAGCCGGAAATCGCGCAAACCGATGACGACACGGACCTGGCTGTCGGCCTTGTAGTTGTAGCCAGCGATGATCGAGACGACGTCCTTGGGGCCGGGCGAACGGCGCGTGATCAGCATCCAGATCTTGCCGCGCGCGCTGTAATTGCCTTCGGCCTTCTTGGGCGCGCTGGCCATGTAACAGACCTTCTGGCTGCCCGACTGGTACACATAGGCCTTCCAGTCGCGGAAGGTGCCGATCACCTGCGGCTCCTGGGCCGAGGCGGCGGTGGCAACACCGATGGCAAGAAGCAGGGCGAAACCGATAGCGCGAATGGCGGACGTCATGGCAAATCCCGAGATCGTGAAACGGCGCGGAGTGTAAACGCAACGACAAGGCCAAAACAGGGCAAACGGCCATTCATGGCTCGCCCGCCCCGGGCGCGGTGTCGGGCGTCTGCTTGGGGGTGCGGATGAAACGGCCGCCGTGGTGGCGGTCGGGCGGCGGTTCGGCTCCGCCATGCGGGGTGACGGGGCGCCGGAAACCGCCCAGCATGCGCACCCGGTCGTACATCACGATGGCCCCGGCGATGGCGACATTGATGCAGAAGGCGGTCGGAATCTTCACCACATGGTCGCAGCGCGCCAGCATGGCCGGCGACAGCGAACCCAGTTCCGGCCCCATGACATAGGCGGCCATGCGCGGATGGTGGAAGGCGGGCAGGTCGACCGCATTCTCGACCAGCTCGATGCCGACCAGAGAACAGCCCGCCGGCAGGCGGAACGCATCCAGGCTGTCGTAGAGGAAAAACGGCAGGTTGCGGTGGGAGGCCGAGGTATCGGTCTCGAAACGCACGCGCGGGTCGGGCGCCACGGCGAAGGTAAAGTTCGCGCCGAAGGCGTGAGCCGAGCGGAACAGGCTCCCCAGATTGCCGGTCTTGGAGATGCCCTCGACGCCGATGCCGAAATAGCCACGCATGGCGGGAACCTGACGCCCCGGGCGGGCCTTGGCAAGCGGGCGTTGACCGGGATCATGGCTTGGCCTACGCCGCTGGTGCGATACCGGAGACAACCGATGCCCGAATCCAGCCTGCCCCTGCTTGTCGAAGTCACCCGCGGCACGACCGTGGAAAGCCGCCACCATGGCGCCGTCGTCGTCACCGACGCGGCCGGCAAGGTGGTCTGGAGCCTGGGCGATCCCGGCCTCATCATGTTCCCGCGTTCGGCGATCAAGCCGATCCAGGCCGCCCTGGTGATGGCCGAAAGCGGCGCCATGGAAGCCTTCGGCGTCAGCCAGAAGGAACTGGCGCTCTCCTGCGCCAGCCATAACGGCGAGCCCGTCCACACCGAACCGGTGCGCGCCTGGCTCAAGCGCCTGGGCCTTTCGCCCGCCGACCTGGAATGCGGCGAGCAGGACCCGGGCAGGGCGCAGGACGTGCATGACCTCTACCGCGCCGGCGGTCATGCCGGCCCCGAACACAACAATTGCTCAGGCAAACATTCCGGTTTCCTCACCGTCTGCCGCCACATGGGCATCGAACCCCGGGGTTACCTCGATCCGGAACACCCGGCCCAGGCAGCGGTCTGCAACACCATGGCGCAGATGTGCGGCGTCGATCTGGCAAGCGCCGATCTGGGCACCGACGGCTGCGGCGTGCCGACCATCGCCATGCCGCTGCATGGCCTGGCGCTGGGCATGGCGCGTCTGGCAGACCCGGGCAGACTCTCCGACCGTCGCGCCGATGCCTGCAAGGCGATCACCGCCGCCATGGCCGCGCACCCGATGATGGTCGCGGGCACGGGGCGGGCCTGCTCGGCGCTGCTGACCGCCGGCAAGGGCCGATTTGTCGTCAAGGGCGGCGCCGAGGGCGTCTATGCCGGGGCCTGGCCCGAAAAGGGCCTGGGCATCGCGCTCAAGATCGCCGACGGCGCCGGGCGTGCCGCAGAGGTCGCCATGGCCCATGTCCTGCGCCGCCTGGGCGCGCTCGACGATACGGCCTGGGCCGAACTGGAGGGCACAGCACAGGCCACCCTGCGCAACTGGGTCGGCACGCAGGTCGGCACCGTGCGGGCGGGCGGAGCGCTGCTGCCTTGAGCCTGCTGATCCGCAACGCCGTTGCCGCCGATATCGCACCGCTTTCCCTGGTCGGGTATGCCGCCTGGTGCCATGGCACCGCCCCCCTCTACCGCGGCGGCGCATCACAGGGTGATCCCGGGCAATTTCGCGGAACTGGTACGCGACCTGCCCCAAGAGACGCTGGTCGCCGAACGCGACGACCTACCAGTCGCACTGAGGGCCACGGAACTGGGCGACGACCTGATTAGCAAAATCTGGGTTGATCCCTGTCACGCCATCAAGGGTCTGGCCATCGCCCTGCTCGCGGCCATGATGACGTGCGCCTGGAAGTTGATGACCGCAACTCCCGCTGCTTCGGACTCCACCACCGCTGCAGCTACCAGGTCACCTGGCAGCACATGGCGTAGGCCCCGAGGGTCAGGCTCTAGGACGCCGAGACGTGCATGAGGAGGCGGCTACTATGGTGTTTTTCCCGCTATGCCACACGGATTAGTCGAACTACTATGTTGTCGTGAAAACAGGGGAGTTCCGCTGTGATGGAATGGCTGGGAAATTTCGTCGCCAACAATGCGTGGCCGATTCTCGTTTTGATAATATTTTTGTCATTCCTAATTTGTTTTTGTTTGCCCATATTTCGTTTCAGAATAAAAACTATGTTTGTATCTCTTGGTATTACAAAGCTAAAATTTAGTGACACTGAAATTGAGTTTGGGCGACAAGACACAGCAGCTATAGAGTTGATTTTTGACGATGCGATTGAATCTATAGGAACATTTCGAAAGCGTTTGTCAATTAAATTGGATAAGTACATAAAGAAAAATGGTATTGATATCGAGTTTTGGGAACTAACAAATAGAATACTCGATGATTTAGATTTTGGAGAACAATTTCGAAGTGATATCCGTTGTACAATTCATATACAGGACTATATTTTCTTTGATCGACTTTTCCAGCTCTTTGATTATTTTCCCTCTGGCGATGGTTTTGGTCGAGATTTTTCCACAAGGATGGGAATTATTGGACGTGTTTGGCGATCTGGCGTTGCCTCTGCAAATGGGCGCCTTCTCGACGAACTGCAGAACGGTGACTACAGTCCGAGCAAAGCTCACCGTGAGAAAATTTGTTTGGAGTGGGGTTTGACAGCACTTGAGGCTGAACGTTTTATGAGTAGGCCATCCTACTGTTGCGTACCCATCGAAAAATCTGGGCGACGTGTCGGACTATTTTTCATGGACTGCCGAAAAGTGAATTTCGGCTTATGCGAAGAAGGCCAAGTAGAATTGATAAAAGAAACCATAGAAAAACATATATCTGAAAGTTCAATTTTTGATTTTATTGTAAAAATGGAAGATGACTTTGAAGCACTATGTCCCAGAGTTACATTTGATGGAAAGAAATAAACATGGATCAATATGATGATATTGCCGAAGAATACTATGATTCTTCACGTCATCCAACTTGTGCAAATTTTCGCGAGATTAGTAAAAATTTCCTGACGGAAAATATTCTCTATTTGATAGAATCTGCAATAATATTTGACATTGGAGCAGGGAATTCTATCGTTGCTGAGATTAAATCTGAGATTAAATCAATATCAGCTCGAGTAGTGATTTCTGACAAAAGCAGAAATATGATTAATAATTCTCGAAGCTTGCACGCCTATATCGATGCTGTATGTATTTGTGATGCGCAAAAAGACCTTTCCGCTATGGTGGATTATTTTGGAAAATGCGATCTGGCCATTTGCAACTTGGGAGACCCATACAATACCAAAAATTTTTGGCTTCAATTATCACGAATCGTAAAAGATCAAGGAAATGTAATATTTACTACCCCCTCATACGAATGGTCTCAGAGTTTTCGTGCAAATCATCAAAATGGCAATTTAGTGTCAGCAGAATTTGCCACTAAAAACGGCGTTAAGCATGTTCCGTCGTTTATTCACAGCAACAAAACACAATCAAAAATGATGGATAGATATGGTTTCCAAATTCAATCAATAGAAAAACTGGCATTGAATCGATTGTCTTCAAACAATATTTCAGAGAAAATTTCTTCTAGTATTGACAAGCGCGAGGGCGTAGTGACTGCGTACATTGCAAGGCGAAATTATTAAATTCTTCTCAACTCTTAAGTCTGCAGTTCGTCCAGCCCCTCGAACAGCTTGAGCGCCTCCGGGTTGGCCAGCGCCTCGGTGTTCTTGACGCCGCGGCCGTGGACGATGTCGCGCACGGCCAGTTCGCTGATCTTGTTGGAACGGGTGCGCGGGATGTCGGCCACCGCAATGATCTTCGCAGGCATGTGGCGCGGCGAGGCGTTGGCGCGAATCTTCTGGCGGATCGCGCCGCGCAGGTCGTCGGTCAGGTCGTGGCCCGGGCGCATGACGACAAAGAGCACGACCCGCACGTCATCGTCCCAGTCCTGGCCGATGCAGAGCGAATCCAGGATCTCGTCGAACTGCTCGACCTGGCGGTAGATCTCGGCAGTGCCGATGCGCACGCCGCCGGGATTGAGCACCGCGTCCGAACGCCCGTAGATCACCATGCCTCCGGAATCGGTCACCATCGACCAGTCGCCGTGGCGCCAGACGTTGGGGAAGGTGTCGAAATAGGCCGCGTGGTACTTGGCCCCGTCGGGGTCGTTCCAGAAGCCCACGGGCATCGAGGGGAACGGCCGGGTGCAGACCAGCTCGCCCTTTTCGCCGACGGGCAGGGCCTTGCCGTCGTCGCCGAAGACCTCGACCGCCATGCCCAGGCCCCGGCTCTGCAGCTCGCCCTTGCGCACCGGCAGGGTCGGATTGCCCAGCGCGAAGCAGGAGATGATGTCGGTGCCGCCCGAGATCGAGGAGAGCTGGATGTCGGCCTTCACGTCGCGATAGACGTAGTCGAAGCTTTCGTGGGCCAGCGGCGAGCCGGTCGACATCAGCAGGCGCAAACGCGAGAGGTCGTGGGTTTCGCGCGGTTTCACACCGGCCTTCTCGATCGCCGAAATGTACTTGGCCGAGGTACCGAAGATAGAGATCTTCTCCTGCTCGGCAAAGTCCCACAGGATGTGCGGGCCGGGATGGGCCGGATTGCCCTCGTAGAGCATCAGCGTGGCCTCGCAGGCCAGGCCGGTGACCTGCCAGTTCCACATCATCCAGCCGCAGGTCGAGAAGTAGAACAGACGGTCGCCCGGCTTGACGTCGCTGTGCAGGCGCAGCTCCTTGAGGTGTTGCAGCAGGGTACCGCCGTGGCCGTGGACGATGCACTTGGGGGCGCCCGTGGTGCCCGAGCTATACATGATGAACAGCGGATGATCGAAGGCCACCTGGGCGAAGTCGATCTCGCCGCCCGTCGCGCCGCCGCTCGCCTCGTCCCACGAGACCGCATTGGGCACGCCCGACAGATCGGGCGCGTCCTCGACGTAAGACACGACCACGGTCGCCTTGACGCTGGGCAGTTCGGCGAGGATCTCGGCGACGCGGCCGCGGCTGTCGAAGGTTTTGCCGCCGTAGAAGTAACCA
>Ga0105054_10007842_pt1 | contig 14333 bp, 10 predicted proteins | sample BON02_FD_78091 | JGI IMG/M metagenome (GOLD analysis project Ga0105054, IMG submission 78091) | Freshwater microbial communities from Lake Bonney liftoff mats and glacier meltwater in Antarctica - BON-02 (megahit assembly) | ecosystem: Environmental > Aquatic > Freshwater > Ice > Glacier...
GGTCAAATGCTGTGTGGAAGAGTGGAAGAGTGAGGCTTTCAGCGGCATTCTTCACCCTCCTTGCCTTGCCAAGCCCACCACTCACAACCCTCTTCCCCAATCCACGCCCCAACACCACAACTAGAACGCCAAAGGAGCTACCCAGCCCGCCAGCCAGTTTGCCGCCGCCCTAGCTGCCGTCGCTTGTCACAATGGAGGTCAGATGCATGCCCACCCTCCTTTCCCCTCCCTCCCTCCCTGCCCCAGCCTCCCCTCCCTCCCTCCTCCTTTCCTCTACCCTTTCCTTCCTCGTCTCCTCACTTCTCCATCCCCACCACTACAGAAATTCACCAAGTGGGCCGACAAGGGCACAGGTATCAACCCCTTCTTGCCGCCTCGCCCCGCCGCCTCCTCCACAGCCGCCAAGGCGGGAGGCGTCCTCAGTCTCGGCCTCCTTGCCCTCCGCCTGCCCCTCCTCTGCATCACGGGCGGCTGGCTCTTCTTCCTCAGCCTTCTCACCATGCCCTGGGTCGACATCCTGGTTGGCGCTGCCTTTTATTCATGCAAATTCCTCGACCAGACACCAAACAAACACGCCGGTGGCTCCCCCACTCCCGAGCAAGCAGGCATCGCTCTCCTAGCCCTAGGAGTAAGCCTTGCCCTCCTCTCCCCTCTTCACCGCCTCTTCTCCCTCCTCCTCCTCCGTCCCGCCCTCGCCCTTGTCCTCAAAACAACGGGCATTTCCTTTGTGGAACAACACGCAAATTTAAGGAAGCTTGGCTTGAGACCACCAGGGCATAAGCCACCTACCACACGCGTGGGTGCTAGCATTCAAGCAGGAGACCTCCTCCTAAGCAATCACACCTCTGCCTTAGACGTCCTTTATTTCGCCAGTCGGTCTTTGCCGTTGTTTTCGTCGTTTACACTCGCGCCGGAGGTGCGGTTTAGCACGCTGTCGGCTTTGGGGGCTGTGTGGAGGGCGGGTAAAGTGCCGAGTAAAGCAGGGCAGCCTGGACAAGGAGTGACCTTGGATAAGGTGTTAGCAGAAGCGAAAAGGGGAAGGAGGCCCTTGGTGGTGTTTCCGGAGATGGTCCGGTCGAATGGGGAGGGGGTTTTGGCCTTTCCTAGGGGGGTGTTGGAGGGGTTGGGGGGGGGAGGAGAAGGAGGAGGAGGAGGAGTGGGGGTGCATTTGTTTGGGTTCAGGTGCGTTGGGGAGGAAGGAGGGGGGATACGTGTGGGAGAGAAAGGAGTAGGTGAGAGGTTGGGGTAGTAGGATACATTCTGCCTGGAGGTTTCACGTCTTGTACATTCTCTTCACCTTTTTCTCTTTCTTCTTCCTCCACACACATCCACATAAAACACACACAACAGTGCCCCCAAAGGCGACCTCCTCGCCACACACACAGTAGGGAGCAGCCTGCGTTTCTTCTTTGAAACTCTCTGTCAATTGCGCACCGTCGTCCACGTCACTTATGTCGGCGCGCAAGACGTGCCTTCCTACCCCGGGAGTCGCAACAGCAGCGGGAGCAAAAGCACCAGCAGCATACCAGCGCAATGGAGTGAGGAGGTCCGAGGCCTCCTAGCCAGTATGTTGGGACAACCGAAGTTAGGATTGGGGTATGATGATTTTGTGACATTTGGCAAGTATTACGCGGTGGTGCAGAGTAAGGATGTGAAGGCGGCGGCGGCGTTGGCGAGTGCGCGGGAGAAGATGTAGTTCTGAGGGATAAAGGAGGGGTGAGGGAGGGGAGGGGGGCATGTAGAGTTAGGGGGAAGTGGGTGCAAGCATAGTTAGAGTAGGGAAGACAAATAAAACCGAAAGAATCAATAGCAATCAAAAATGATGAGTTCAGACAATCAGCCAGCTGAAATAGCTTGATGCCATGGGCCGCGGCACAAAGAACATGGACATCATCGGTCAGCGAGCGAGAAGAAGGGTGAGGTGGCGCATGCGTGTGTTCTAGACTGGCCTTACGTCGTACTTTGTTTCCCATGTTGCCCCTTAATTTTCTCCTTCCCTTTCCCGAGCAGGACGTCTGCACAAGGGCGGTGCTGGTGCTTTTGCTTGGTGGGGTGATGATGGCAAAAATCGCGGGCGAGTACGTGGCCATCGACGCCGTCCAAGCCCGGGCCGATCTATGCACACGACCGCACACACGACGCACGCGTTGTTCTTGGAAACCCCCAACAAAATTGCGCAGTGGAGACGGGCCTTTAAAGTCCTGGCCCCCCTCGGCAGCACCACCACGCGCTCGAGCCCACTTACTCACTCCCCCCGCCTCCCCACCACCCACCTCTCCCCCCCGACCAGTCAGTCAACCATGATCGCCCCGCGTGCCCTGCTCTGCCTGGCCCTACCGGCCCTGGCCGCAGCCTTTGTTGGCCGTGCCCCCACCACCGTGACGCGCGCTTCTGCCCCTGTCAAGAGCCGCACGGTGCTGATGGAGTCCATCTCGGATTTCCTTAAGTTTGACGCGAAGCTGGGCGAGATGGAGGTGACCAAGGCTGGCGTGTAAGTAGGCATGGACGGGAGGGAGGGAGGGGGAGGAATGGAAGGTGTGGAAGAGAGAAAAATGACCACGAGGAAATGACAGGGACAGGAAGCGCTGGTTTGGGGGGTTTGCCTCGGGGTGTGTGGGGTGTGTGCGTATGATAGTTGCGTTTGCGTGCGTCGGGCCTTTTGTCCCCCCTTCACACGTGATGTGTCACCCACGTCATCGTCTCTCCTTTTTTTCTCATTTATCCTCTACACACAACACACACTTTTCTGTTCTTTTATTCCTCTTAATCCTTTCACATAAACACACAGCTCTGCTCCCTTCGGTTTCTTCGACCCCCTAAACTTCTACGGCGGTCAGAGCACCCGCACCAAGAAGAAGTTCCGTGAGTCCGAGCTCAAGCACGGCCGCGTCGCCATGATGGCCGTGGCTGGTATTTTCTTCCAGGAAATCTGGCACCCGTTGTTGGCTGGGGATGGTTTTGAGACGGCGTTGGATCAGTACTATGGAGTGACGGAGTTTATTCCCGATTTTGGGGCAGGTGCAATTTTTGTGTTGTCGTTGTTTGAGTTCAAGAGCATTGCCAAGGGCTGGGACCCGATTGAGGAGACGTTGAAGAACCCGAGTAAGTGTTAATTTCATTTCGTGTGTGTTTGCTGATGACCTGCCTCCTTGTGTTTGTTATTCTTGGGTGTCTCCCTTTGCCACCTGCCACTGCCCATGTCCCGTCTTGTTAATGTACTCATCCCGTTGCCCTGTTCGAGCCTCCTCTTCCTTATCAAGCCCTTGCCCTTTATCGCCAAAACTATAACCATACACATACCATTTCCCCTTTCCCCCTTCCCCTAAACCCCAAAACAGAAATCGCCGGCATGCGCGACGACTACGTGGCGGGCGACTTGCAGTACGACCCCCTCGGCCTCTGCCCCGACGACGACGACGCCTTCATCACCATGCGCACCAAGGAGCTCAACAACGGCCGCATGGCCATGATTGCCATTATTGGCATCATCGCCCAGGAGATTGTGACGGGCGTGCCTATAGTGAAGTCCATTTTTGGATAAATCGTAACTGAATGTGTGTGCGAATGTGTGTGTGCTACGGTGGGTTGGCAGCGCGTCTTTTTTGAGCTTGTGTTAAGTGTGTTTAAACATCACGAAGAAACAGAGATAAGAAATTCCAGCGAGGCTACCCGTGCGGCTTGTTGTGTACGTCTTTGCTCATTTTTGCTTTCATGTCCTTGCTTTTGTGCCTGCTTGTGCCGCCTCGCCTGCAGTCGTGCTCATCTGATGATTGACAGAAAAAAATCGATCATTGTTTCTCGATTGAATTGAAAGAAAATATGAATTGCTTGATAAGGCGAAAGGAGAGCTGCATGCCATGGCGCTGTGCGCTTCTATGGCCTCTGCCTGTGGACTGGGCAATGGGCCGCGAAATGAAGTGGCAACCACGACACCAAAGTAAGCCTCAGGCACCCTATTCCCGGCACCTTGCCTCTAATGCTAGCCTGCTAGCCTCCAGAACGAAGAAACTGCTTCGGAAATGGTGTAAGGGCTAAGAAATAGGCCCTAAAAGAGAGGCAGAGAGGAGGTTTTAGGAGCTCCGAACGGTCATCACTCCACACATCATCGCGAGAGGCTCTTCCTCATCCTCACAATGCCACCATTCACTACACATCCACGTCCACATTCAGCACCCCACCCGCACAGGCACAACGCGACCAGAGAGCTGTACTGCCGCCGCGTCCAAGTGCCGGGTCGGTCCTCCGTCCTCCGGAGAGCCAAGCGTCATCATCATCATTATTGTCATCATCGCAGCGAAAGCAGCCCGTCAAGCGGCCACTCCACTCCATCTCACGACGCAAACCCTCCCACCACACTCACAATGACAGCGATTCCGTAAACGTCTTGCCCATGCCCTGCGTCACGTCCTTCTTGCCCTCCTAACTAGTACCGGCAAGGGGCCACGCTACCATCAGCAGCATGGACGGCCTTCGCACCCCATCCGCAACCGCCAGGGCGGGCCGCAGCAGCAGCAGCAGCAGCACTAGCAGCGGCATAAGCGGCAGCGGCCATGGCAACGAGGACGAGGGCGGCACTCACGACCATCACAGCAATGACGACGAAGGGCAAAGGACACCAGCGGGGCCGCTTCCAGGGAGGTCCACCCCTTCCTCGTCCTATTACAAGACCCCTCCCTCCTCCGTCTCCCATCGCGACTACACTCCCATGTCCATCGCCAACACCGCGCCACCCAAGCCTGCGCGTCGTTCTTCCCTCGGGCCTGGTGGGCCTGCATTTACGCCCTTGCAGCAGCAGCAGCCGCCGACCGGTCATCGGTATCGGCCACCACCACCAGGGGAGGACCCCCCAGAGCCTTCTCCACCACGGGCGTCGCAGCAGCAGCAGCAGCAGCAGTATGAGCAGCAGCAGCAGCAGCTAGAAGCAGAGAAAGAAGACACCTCGTACGTAGACGAGATCTTGGAGGGAGTGAATGGTTTGGGGCTAGGTAATTTAGGTCCATTGCAAGAAGACTGGTTGCCACACATTGCTTCTATTCTGGAGCAAGTGCATATCAAGAGTAGGGAGCGTGATCCGCAGGCACCGGATATAGGGGGTGTGGCTGAGTATTTGAGACGGTTGGACATACGGAAACGACGGGCGTCGCCTGTGGAGGGGCTTGGTGGTGGGGAAGGAGGAGGAGGAGGAGGAGGAGGAGGGGATGGTGGAGGAGGGGCACCGGCGCGGCAGCAGCCGCAGCATCAGCAGCCTCAGCAGCAGTATTTGGAGGAGAAAGAGGGGGAGGACACGAGTAGGAGAAGAGGAGGGAAGTCTGTGTCTGCCTCGTCGGCGTTTGTCGCCTCCCTCTCTCATGCCACTGCAGGCAGGCATCCTGACCACCGGCACGGGGGCGGGGAGGAGGAGGAGGAGGAGGAAGAAGAGATGTTTCAAGACGCAGGCCAGTCCCTCTCCGCTTCCTCTTCTGCCGAGTCCTTGACCTCTCCTACCCCTGCCCAGCAGCAGCAGCAGCAGCAGCACTTGTTCACTCCTCCTTTCAATAGCAATATAAATGGTAATGGGAGCATTCCTGCTCCTGCTCCTTCTTCTGCTGCTGCACCACCCACCCCGATGGCCTTCCATTTCTCCACGCCCAGCAAGCCCATCTTTGACTTGCAGCAGCAGCAACAACAGCAGCAGCAGCAGCTACAGGAGGACGAGGAGAGGAGAAGGAGGGCGCAGCAGCAGCAGCAGCAGCAGGAGGAGGAGGCACCACCACCACCACCATCACAGCCGCATCTCACCGAAAGTGAAATTGCATTCACCCTAGGTGGCGGCGGCGGCGGCGACCACAGCAGCAGCACCAGCAGCGCCAGCAGTAGCAGCAGCAGCATGGCCAGCACGGCCGCGACGCGTCGTCGACTGCTAGGCAAAAAGGTCCGCGCCAACAGCAGCAGCAGCAGCAGCAGCAGCAGCAGCAGTAGCATCCCTTCCTCTTTTCCTTCTACTACTACTACTGCTGCTCCTCCACCTCCTGTACCAACCCATCCTCCCTCCATCCCTCCCCTCCAAGCTCCCAACCGTGTCGATCTCTCCGCCTACCTCCAAAGAGAAGGCCCCTCCCCCTCCTCCTCCTCGACAGCAACAGCAGGAGCACCACCCCTCTCCTCCTCCTCCTTCTCCTCCTTCTCCACCCCTCCCCAACCCTCCCCCACCGACGGCGATGGCGCCTTCTTCTCTATTGGTACTATTGATTTAGGACTTTCTCTTTCCAAAAATCACCCCAAAACCCGCCACGGATCGCATCGTTCTCCACGCCGAGGAGGGCACGCACGGAGCAGCAGCAGCAGCAGCAGCAGCAGCAGCAGCAGCAATAGCAGCACCAGCACGGCTCGTCCGACTGGAAGTGACATCTCTCCTCCCGTCATGCCCATGCCCTCCCTCTTCTCCTCCATGGACGCCAGCAACAGCAACAGCAGCAACAGCGTGGGCAGCGCCCCTGCCCCTCAACCCTCCTCCCCCCTGCAGGGTAGGGAGGGGTTTGATCTCTCGTCGTCGTTCAAAGGTCCTCCTTCCTCGGTACCTACCCCTCCTTCTATGTCGGGTGGGCCTGGGTGGCCTGGTCGAGCTGGAGGTGGAGGAGGAGGGATGGAGGGAGGGTGGGAGGGAGGGATGATGCAGCAACAACAGCAGCAGCAGCATCAGTACCAACAGCAGCAGCAGCAGTTCCAGCAGCAGGGACACCACAAGGTAGCTTCTGAGGTAGGGATGGAGCAAGATGCGGACGCATCTTCCTCCTCCGCTTCCGCTTTTGCCTCAAGGAGTGGTGCGACTGCAGCGACGACAGCAGCGGCGGCAGCAGCAGTAGCAGCAGGAGCAGCAACGACGAGGACGGGGCGGGCGGCATCAGCGCCGGTTTCTCCCGTTTCTCCTGGGTTTATTTTTGGGGATGGTGGGATGGGAGGAGGAGGGGGAGGAGCGGGGGGAGGGATGGGTGGGAAGTCAATGGATGAGAGCGCGGCGGGCGGTGCGGGAAAGGTGGCGCAGCAGCAGCAGCAGTCATCGTCGTCCTCTTTCTCGTCCTCGTCCTCGTTTTACCCGACTACTATGGAGGAGGAGGAGATAATATTTTCTTTGGGGAGCAGTAAGCCAGTGACGCCCACGAAGGGTGGAGGGGGAGGGATGGGGAGGGCTGGAGGGAGGCATCACCACCACCACCACCAACAGCATCATCACCATTTGGCTTCTGTCGGCACTGCTTCCTCCTTCGGTTCCTCTTCTTCTTCTGCTGCTGCTGCTGCTGCGGCGGCGGCGGCGGCGTTTGCAGGACGGAACCCCGCCACGCCCCCACTCTTTGGCGGACTCAGCAGTAGCAGCAGCAGCAGCAGCAGCAGACAGACGACGGAAGGAGGAGTGGCACCAGCGTTCCAAGGCTTCACCCCTCCCTCCACCTCCTTCTTGACTCTCCCCCCCGCCGTGGACCAGCAACGGGAGCTGCAGCAAGCCGCGCAGACCTTCCGAGAAAAAGCCTCCTCTCTCTACCTAGGCAAAAACTACGAGGAATCCCTCCATGAGTTCACCAATGCCCTCCTCCTCGCTCCTGACGGATGGCTGGAAAAACCCAAGTTATTCTGTAATCGCGCCGCCGCCCTAATCATGCTTCATCGATACGAAGACGCCGTGAAAGACTGCGAGAAAGCCATAAAAGGAGACCCGCACCTCCTCAAGGCCTACACTCGCTGTGGCCGTGCGTACCTCCATATGGGTGTCCTCGATAAGGCCTACCTTTGCTTTGATGAAGTCCGCAATAGGGCCGAGCAGCGTTTACTGGCAAAATTTGGTCCTGATGCTCCTCCTATCCCTCCTCCTGTTATGATGACGACCCCCGGCGGTGGCAGCAGTAGCAGCAGCAGCAGCAGTGGGAGGGATGGGTTGTATCAGCAGAGAGCAGCGGCGCACGAGAAGAAGAGTTTGGATGAGGCGATCCAGGAAGCGAAAGAGGGACGGGCGGAGGTCTCAATGGTGGAGCAGGCGTTGAGGTCAGCAGAAATGCATAGCAAGAGGGTAGAGTGGGGGGAAGCCTTAGAGAGAGTGGATGCTGCTTTGCGGTTTGCTCATCGTGCCAAGAGCGCAATGAGACTCAAGCTCGTCGCCCTGTGTAAACTCAAGCGCTGGGAGGACGGCGTCCGGTTCTGTGAGAAATACTACGCACCCAGCAAAGCCGAGCTTTTCCCCACCACCCCTTCCTCCACCGGCACCTCTTCCTTCAGCGGTACTTCCCCTCCCTCGTTACTCAAACCTGACCCGTACGCCCCCATCTATGTGATTGTCCGAATGGGCTCTTTAGAACAACGGTCCTACATCCGCTGCTTGCGGTACACCGATCGAGAGGACGATGCAGTAGCAGCGCTCAAAACCCTCCTCGCCCGTCACGGGCACGTCATGTGGGTAGAGAAAGAGCTGGTCCGAATCCACTCCATCAGACAAGCAAAAGAAGCGGGCGACGCGGCGTTTCGCGAGCAAAAGTTCGATTTAGCCTTGGGTCAGTACGCGGAGGCATTGAAATTAGACCCGGAATGGGATATGATGAATGCGGTGTTGCACTGCAATCGAGGAGCGGCTCATATGGCCCTTAGGCAATTTGAGCAGGCCAAGGAGGATTGTACGTATGCCTTAAGAAGGAAACCTGATTATTGGAAAGCTTTTTTGAGGAGGGCCAGGGCCTGGAGGGAGATGAGAAGGTGGGGGGAGTCAGTAGGAGATTATGAGATGTACTTGGAGCATGCTTTGCCGAAGGGCGGCGCAGCAGGAGGGGGCGAGGGAGGAAGGGAGGGAGGACGGGAGGGAGGGGGGGCGGGGGGGCCGACGGGGCCGATGGGGTCGGCGGCGGATGTGAGGAGTGAGATGGAGGGGGTACGGAGGGAGATGCAGTTGGAAAAGATGGAGAAGGAACGGAGGGAGTTTGCTAAGAAGCAGCAGCAGCAGCAGCAGCAGCAGCAGCAGCAGCGGCAGCAGCAGCAGCAGTCTTCGGGGTGGCGTGGTGGAGGAGGGGGGGGAGGAAGCCATCGTGGCTGGGGCCGTGGCCGTGGAAGTGTGTTTGGGGAAGGGGAGAGTGATAAGGAGGATGAGGACGAGGACGAGGACGAGGACGAGGAGGAAGACGGGGCCGGGATTTTCCAGGACTTTTTTGAGTTCTATCGCCGGCATAACAAGGAGGCAGAGCGAGGGGCGCGTGAGGGAGTGTCTTCTGCTTCAGCCGGCTCGGGTCGACGCAGCCCTGGCGCTGCTGCTCCTCCTCCTGGTGCTGGGCGTTCCTCCTCCTCTTCCTCCCGCTCTGGCTTCGAAGGCAGCTACCGCCGCGGGTACAACTTTAGTGGTGCTGGCCCCGGGAGCAGCGGCAGCAGCAGCAGCAGCGGTCCAGGCGCCCGTCCTTCCAAGCCTTCCACTTCTGGGTGGGGGCGTAGTCGCTCCTCGTCCTCCGTCCCTCCCTCCTCCTCTTCCTCGTCCTCGGCGGTGGGGACGCATTATTATGTTTTGGGGATTGCGCGGGCGTCGAGCACGGGGGAAGTGAAGAAGGCTTTTCATCGTTTGGCGTTACGGTTTCACCCTGACAAGAACAAGGAGGCGGGGGCGGAGGAGATGTTTAAACGAGTGTCGGAAGCGTATAATGTGTTGTCGGATCACAGTGCTAGGAGGTTGTATGACGCTGAATTGAGAGTGGATGGGGGTGGGTTCTAGAAGGAGGGAGGGAGGGAGGGAGGAATGAAGGGAGGGCACTATTGAGTTCGACGATGATAAAAGAGCGGAGGGAGGGAGGGAGGGAGAGAGAAAGATAAGAGATGATGATATGTAGATTAGCTTAGGTGAAAGAGAAAAGATGAACCAAAAAGAGTACACTGTGGTTATGCTTGTGTGTGTGTGTGGGGGGGGGGGGGGAGGAGAGAGAGAAAGAGAGAGTGGTTGAGTAAGCGAGAGGAGAGAAAGGAAAAGAGGCTTTGTTTAGATAGAGCCAGACACGATAAGATGAAAACATAAACGATGAGGAAAAAGGACCCATGTGAGACAGACGAGACAAACTGCTGCTGCTGCTGCTGTTGCTGTTGCTGCAGACGTGCTTTTCCTCGTTTCCGTCTTTCTTCCTTTTTAGGTTCTTGTTTTGTTTCTCTCTTACCCTCTCTCGCTTATGCCTCTCTACTACTACTCCGATTCTATTCTGCTGCGGTGGAAGCAACACACGCATTCATGGCATGAGGCCTGATTGTTCGCTCCTTCGCTTTGTATTTTGCTCATGCTCTTGCTCTTCTCCCTCTTCTTCTGCACAGAAAGAAACGCTAAAATTTGATAGGGACGAATGGACTTGAAATAAAGAAATGGGAACTTTTAACTCTTCTGTTCCTCTTAAACTTCTCTCTTCTCCTTCTTCTTCTTTTTGCTTTTCTTACGGAAACAAAACAACACCCGTCGGGTCAATAACGGAGAAACAAACGAGCGCACGACTTAAATTTGAAAGGGAACAGAACAGTCACAGCACACACACAGGCACAGACAAATAAGACACTCACATCCCCTTCCCCTCTTCTTATCTCCTCTTCTTCCTCCCGATAGGATTCGTCCCAATTTTCTCCCTCCCTTCCTCCAACTCCTTCTCCTCACCCCCTACTACTATACACGAAACAAACAGCCCCCCAAAAAGAACACCAAGGGCCGAAGAAGACACACACCACATCTGCGCGTGCTCTGTATGTATGCCCCGTGACATAAAGTGAATGAAGAAAAGCTTTCAGCAAACACACCGTGCCCACCCTCCTCCTCTCAGCCATTACTTCTCCGCCTTCCCTCCTGCCTTCCCCTGCTGCTGCTGCTGCTGGCGGCGGCGGCTGACGCGCATCACACAGCGGAGCACCAATCAAAGACCCCTCCCTCCCTCCCTTCCTCCCTTTCTGCGCTTAAATAGCAACCGTCGTCTCCTTCGCTGTCAGCGCCGCCTGGGCCTCCCTCACAGACTTGTAAGTATTAGTCTGATCTTCATAGGCAGCCATGTTCGACAACCGCCCCTTCGCCGAGCCCCAATCACTCTCATCCAACACATTCTGGTACAAAAACTCCAGAATCAAAGGCATCGACACCGTCATCATCAATCCCACAAACTTGCCAATCACCGGGTTCGTAAACAAAAGCTTGCTCTGGAACAACACATCGGACGCAATTCTCGCCAAGCCATGCACCGCACTACTCCTCACCAACCTCTGCTGCTCATACATCCTCAACGCCCAAGCCACATCCCCCCTATCCGTAATCTTACTCAATTCCTGCGCCAGCCTATACCCATCCTCCACAGCCTGACACCCGCCCTGCCCCAAATTCGGCATCATCGGATGAGCCGCATCCCCCAAAATAGCGACCGGGCCCTTCGCCCACCCCTTCACAAGGAGGGGGGGTCGGTCATACAAATCCCTCTGATTGATATCCTCCTCCGGCGTAATCTCAAGCAGTTCAAGCACCTCCCGACTCCACCCCTGGTACTCCTTCACAAGATGAGCGCCCTGGACACCATCAGGGACCTTCTCCCCAGGCGGTTGCCCCAGCATAGCGTACCATTGCATCCTCCCCTTCCCGACATCGGAGCAGACAAAATACTTGCCCGCAGCAAGGTAGACCTTATAAGCGACCTCCTTCACATCAGCGGGGCGCGCCATACACACACCCGTAAAACAAGTATAGCCCGAGTACGTCGCAGACTCCTTCCCAGGGCTTTCCTTGTGCATTTGCCCGCGAATGTTAGACCAAATCCCGTCCGCACCCACCAGGACATCACCATGTGCCTTCTCTCCATTCGTCAGGAGCACCTCCACACTACCATCAGCCATCTGGGTGTACTCTGCTACTTCCACCCCCGTATGCAAATGGCTCTGATCAATATAATCAAGCAAGATATTCTGCAATTCTGGCCGATCCACCACCCTCGTCAGAGGCAACCCCCTTTTTTGCGCGGGGGCGCCCGTGTCGAATTGACAGTACCACTTGTTGCTCACTCCATCCTTCAAGCCATTGACGCGGTTCCCAGTGGTGGTGCCTGCGTCCATAATCCGCTGAGTCATATCCTTATTGATCGCTTCCAAGGCCGCAAGCGCATTAGATTGCACTTGAATCGGCCCGCCAAACGGACGGTATTCCTTCGTTTTCTCGTACAGATCGTAGGTGATGCCGTGGCGTTGCAGAGCGTTAGCAAGCACCAGGCCACCGATCCCACCACCCGCGATAATGACTTTCAAGGGCTTATCTTGCAGGGCGCCATATTGCATGGAGAGCGCCCCGGAGGCGCGGGTGCGGGAGGAGGAGGCGAGGGAGGAGGAGAGGAGGGGGGTGCTTGGGAGGAGGAAAGCTGTGGTGGTGTATATAGGGAGGGACGGAGGGAGGCGAGTGAGTGGACGGTTAAGTACACTTTAAGAGGAGAGAGACGCGTCATTTTAGAGAGAGAGGTGTGAGTGCTGGTGGGGTGGTGAGCGGACTGAGCCCAGGCACTTGAGGCAGGAAGGAAGGAAGGGAGGGAGGGAGGGGAGGAGAGGCGTGCAGGGCACGTGAGAGAAGTGGTGGTTGATATAGGCCTAAGCTTAAGAGTATAGGCAGGGTAGGTAGGGGAGGTAAAATGCCTGCATGCCTGTATGGGGTTTGTGGGGAGGGCTCGTTGCTGCCTCATTTGTTCTTGCTCACGGGAGCCTTGCCCTTGCCGACAGAGCCCGCAGCCAGGGGAAAGGGAGAGAGGGAGGTCGTGATGCTTTTATTGTGTGTGTGTGAGAGGGGCAGAGGGGTGAGGACTTTGGTGACGATGTTTGTGTTGTGTTGTGGAAGTGCTCTTCTTCACTCTTGATCATGTCGGCCGGGCTCCAACCGATGCCCCGCTCAAAACGCGGCGTCGACTCAGCACACAAACTCGAGGTGGGGGCAATCACAATCAAGCACACCACGCCATGGCGAGCCTTCCAAGCTCCCAGGCCACCGCCAATGCACGCGCACCCATCACCCTGCGAAAAGACACGCGCTGGGCGCCTTCGTTCAGCCCTCCCCCACTTTCATCTTTTCGATCGATCCAAGTCTGAGTCACTCACCTGATGATACGGGCAGGAGCACTGCCAGCAAAGTCCCCAGCTGAAGCATCTTGGCCTGTGGTATGTGTGTGAATGGTGGGAGGGGAGGTGGAGCAGGGGCGTGAGCATGGAGAGGCCGTGCGATTGTGCCGGAGGGTGTATTGAGTATATGAAAAGGACGCAAGCCGCCGCAAGCAGAAGAACGCCTCACTCCTGCTGCTGCTTGTGGGGCCGAAGGGGGAGGAGGAGGTTTTGCCTCGAGCGCCAAGTGAACCACCTGCCTTGGTCAATAGAAAAGGACACGCCTCCGCACACTGCGCGGTGGTTTGGACTATGCCCAACGCCTGCGCAAATAATGCAAGGCCCCAAGATATGGATCTTGGCCTTCTTTCGCTGCCTGCTGCACGCGCCGCCTGCCTCCTCCAACTGCCGTTGCAATGGAACTGGCCAAAGTGGGTTTTGAGCGGGCACAACAAGCGGAAAACGAGCTATGCTCACTTCTCAGCACACCAGGGACAACCCCAGTGAAATGTGCCCTGCGCCCAGGCCGAGCGCGGCACGAATTTTACCTTGTTTTTTCTACCTCACCCCCTTCAACCACACGGCAACATCGCACAGGAGAGGCACCGCAGAAACAAGAAAGCGAAGAACTCCTCGCCCTGGGCCTCGTACGGCACGCCAGGCCGCAAGACCAACGCAGCAGCAGGCTCAGCACAAAATGGGGGTAAGTAAACCAGAGTCCTTGTCTCTCTGCATCCCTGTCTCACGGAAACCCTTGCACCACCTATACATAGTCGGACCAACTCGCGGGCGCCTTCTTGCTCGCCGTGGCCGTCATCGTCTTCGTCTACTACACCCTTTGGGTCATTGTCTTGGTACGTAGTGCCAGTCCCGTCGTCGTGTGAGAGCAGTGCTGTGCATGTGTGTTTATATACGTGGGCCTCAGGTGCTAGCCCGGGGGCGGAGTGGCGGCTTGTCTTCTCACTCCCCCCAGTCTTGACCTCCCCACCCCTCGGCCCGCCTAGCTAGTGCGACGGCCAGTCCATCCCCCCTCCTGCTTCCACGGATGCTGCATCAATGTCTGCTGGAAATGGCTCCTGCCGGTGCTGTCCGTCTGTTGTAATTGCTAATTGAATTTCTCCCCCTCCCTCCCCCCCACACCCTCAACCAAACAGCCATTCATCGACCCGGACGTGGGCCTGCACGTCTTCTTCCCTCCTCGTTTCTACGCCATCGCCATTCCTACTGTCCTCCTCGTAGTGTTTGTTGGTCTA
>Ga0105054_10007846_pt1 | contig 14325 bp, 22 predicted proteins | sample BON02_FD_78091 | JGI IMG/M metagenome (GOLD analysis project Ga0105054, IMG submission 78091) | Freshwater microbial communities from Lake Bonney liftoff mats and glacier meltwater in Antarctica - BON-02 (megahit assembly) | ecosystem: Environmental > Aquatic > Freshwater > Ice > Glacier...
ATCACATGCCACGGTGCGTGGGCCGTGCTGGTTTCGCTCAGACAGGTGCCGTAGGCCGCCATGTAGTCATCCCAATGGCGACGTTCGCGCAAGTCGGCCATGCTAAATTTCCAGTTCTTCTCCGGCTCGTCGATGCGCGAGAGAAAGCGTTTCTTTTGCTCCTCTTTGGACAGGTGCAGGAAGAATTTTAGCGTGCGAGTGCCGCTGCGATCCAGGTGGGCCTCTAGGTCATTAATCGAGCGGTATCGTTCATCCCAAATGGCCTTGTCGGTGATGTCCTCGATCGAGAGCCCCTGTGGTTGCAACAGTTCCGGATGCACGCGGACAACTAGGACTTCCTCGTAATAGGAACGATTGAAGATGCCGATCCGCCCGCGCTCCGGCAGGCAGCGGTTGGTGCGCCAAAGAAAGTCGTGCTCCAACTCCTCTTCGCTCGGTTGCTTGAAGCTAAAGACCTGACAACCCTGCGGGTTGATGCCCGACATGACGTGCCGGATCGCGCCGTCCTTGCCAGCGGCGTCCATCGCCTGGAAGATCAGCAACAACGCGGTGCGATTGGAGGCGTAGTGCAGGCGTTGCAGCTCGGCCAAAGTGTCCACCTGTTTGGCGAGCAGCTTATGGTAATCCCCCTTTGAGTCGTAGACGCGCTTCACTTTGGTGGGCCACTTCGCGAGGTCGATTTCCGTGGAGGGAGGCGCCGTGAATTTAGCAGTGTCGATTTTAAGCTTCATGATTGGGGAGACCGACCCACATCGGGAATATACGAAAGGTCATGGGTCTTTTGGGTTATGACTCGGAAAAATTAAGGTGCGGTGTGATTGTCTTCCTTGGCCAACATCTCGTAGCCGGAGATCACATCAAACAACTCTTCATCGATACCGCTTTGTCGCAATCGATGGAAGCTGCTGCGGAGTGTTTCCAACAGCTCATCAATATTCTTGTCGGCCCTTTGCATAGCCGCCAGTCGGCTCGCGGAATAGTGAGATGAAAAGATATTCGCGAACGAGCGCCCGCAGGGTCGTCGCACCATCGCCCACGACCTCGGGCAGCACCTGAGTCGGCCAAGGGGCTTGTGCAAGTCGTTCGACCCAAGCCGCGTCGAGCGGCAGCAAGTGCTGACTGACCGGCTCATAGACCGCACCGGTCTTCGGGCGATTATGGAAAACGTAGAGCTGCGCATACTCGTCTTCGGTCCGGTGCGCTTCGCTCTCGAGTTGAATCTGCCCGACGAGCGGCGCGATCGCCTTAACGGAATTCGGCACCGCAAAGAGACCGATCGACGTCAGGCCAGCATCCGTGAGTCGCGCGTGCACACGCTCACCGACGCCCAGACCTGCGGTTTGCCCGGCAACGCGGAGAGGGTCGCGATCGCATAGTCTGCGACAATATCGTTGAACTGACCGACGAGCCCCTGATCCGATCCAAACACCACGGCACCAATCGCGGTTGTTTTCCTAGGTCCCGTCCTGACCGATTTCGGCATCGCAAGGGAACGAAAGCATGCGCCCAACCCGAGTTCGATCGTGCGATAGTAATCGGCCAAGGCATGAACCGATTTCTCGTATTGACCGATGCTCGACGCGGCCAAGGCCTTCATTGTGCGGACGACCGATTGCAGATCACCGGCGCTGCTGATCTTTCTTTGCAGATTCGCGATGTTATCGCTCATAGCTGTGCGTCACCTTTTGGTTCAGTCCGTCCGACGCCTGCGTTCGTCCCTCAGTCGCCCCACGGTTTGCTCGACCAACCGGGCCAACTTGTCGGCCGCGCCCGCAATCGCCTGATGCACGGTCTCCGCATCGAACGTCATGTTGAGCGGTTGATGGTGCTCCAGACGCGCCTCCATGGCGCATCGCATCGCTTTGGGTCCGGCTTTCGGACCGTTTTCATCGCTCAGATGAACTTCAATCCGCGTGATGTGCGCGGCTTCATGGGCCATGGCGTGCGTGACGACTTCGCGAATATGCACGGACAGCGCCTCGTGACCGTCGATGTTATGGTCGGTTTCAATTTGAATTTGCATCGTGGTGATTCTCCATCATCCGCGATCTCACGTCTATGGGGCAAAGACCCACTAGGACGGCAGATGCTACACTACCCCGTGGCGATAAACACGGGAGGGTTAAATCGGCCCTCCACTAAAGAACACTCGCACGTCGCACATGGCGTTCGGCGTCCTCTGCGACGAACGGTTCATGGTAGGGTATTACCCCATCGCTATTTGCCGGTATTACGTGTCTACTGAGCATCAACGCACGACGGTGTTGTCACGTGACGATCACCGGCCGTAGATCCGACTTGAGACCGGCGCCCCGCGAACGTATTCGCGATTCAAGACTACCCGTATGCGCACAACAGCAATAAACCCAGAAATAGCACAATGCTACCTCGACGCGTTGCGCCTCCAGCTTGATGCCTCTCGGCCGAGTGGGGTCGCAGCGGCGAGAGCACTCGGCCGGGAGGCCATGGCTGCAGGCTGCGAAACCTTGGAACTGGCGCGTATGCATGAACGTGCTTTGATCGCGCTCGCGGCGGACTACGACTTTGCCAAGATCCGGAACGGACTTCAACACCGCGCCAGTCGATTTTTCACCGATGTGCTGGTGCCCTTGGAAAGAGCGCATCGCGGCACCCGGGAATTGCTCAATCGAGTGCAGCAGGAGGCCCAGAAGCTGCGTTTGGCCAAAGCCGAAGTGGCCAAGGCTAACCGCCAACTCAAACGGGAGGGGGCTCGCCGCCGGGCCAGCGAGGAGGCTCTAAAATCAGGCCAGCAGCGTCACCAACAGCTCTTACGGCAGTCTGAGGTCATGCAGAAGAAGCTTCGGAGCTTGGCCCACCAGATTCTCGCAGCCCAAGAGAAAGAGCGTCGGGAAATCAGTCGCGAACTACACGATGAAGTGGTGCAAACACTCGTCGGCATCAACGTGGGCTTGTCGGCGTTGACGACGGCGGCGACAATCGACTCACGGAACCTCAAGTCAAAAATCCTCCGCACCCAACGACTCGTGGAAAAATCGGTCAGCGCCGTCCATCAATTCGCACGGGATCTACGGCCGGCCGTGCTTGACGATCTCGGACTCGTGCCCGCTCTCAAAACCTACATGGAAACCTTGGCGGCTCGTAAAAAGCTGCGCATCAGTCTAACCGCTTTTACCGGGGTCGAAAAATTGGCGGGTGACAATCGCACCGTGCTTTACCGGATTGCCCAGGAAGCACTGACCAACGTGACCCGGCATGCCAAAGCCAGCCTAGTCAAGATCAGCATCCGCCAAATCTTGGGCGAGATCCGGCTGGAGATTCATGACAACGGCAAGTCGTTCGACGTCGAGCGCGTGCTTTCATCCAAGACCAACAAACGATTAGGTCTGATCGGCATGCGAGAACGCGTCGAGATGGTGGGGGGCACGCTGGTCATCGAATCAGCTCCGGGCGAGGGCACCCTAGTGCGGGCTCAGATACCATTCAGGCTGGGAGATGCCAAATGATTCCTTTGAAAACGATCACCGTATTGCTCGCGGACGACCACGCCGTTGTGAGACAAGGTCTGCGCACTCTGTTGGAAATTGACGGTCAATGCGAAGTGGTGGGTCAGGCTCAAACCGGTCGAGAAGCGGTAGATATGGCCGCTGTCCTCAAGCCCGACGTCATCCTCATGGACATTGCGATGCCCGAGCTCAACGGACTGGCGGCAACGATGCAGATCCTGGCCCATGACCCGAAAGCCCTCGTGCTCATGTTATCGGCCCACAGCGACGACGAATACGTCAAACGCACGATCGCAGTAGGCGCCGTTGGTTTTCTAGAAAAACAGACATCCTCGGAGATTCTCATCCAAGCGATCCACGAGGTGGCTGCCGGTAAAATCTTCTATAGTCCCTCCATTGCCAAGCGCCTCGCGGACGAAAAAAAGCGACCGCGCAACCGCGACGGTATGCCCAAGCAAAATAGTCCCCGCCTGACCTCACGCGAAATGGAAGTTCTCCAATTAGTAGCGGAGGGACAGGCGAACAAACAGGTGGCCGGGCTCCTCCGCATCAGCATCAAGACCGTGGAAAAGCACCGGCAGCACCTCATGGATAAGCTAAACATTCATGAAACGGCGGGCCTGACCCGCTACGCTATGGCTCAGGGAATCATCGAGAGCGGTGTGCAAGTCACGTTGACTTGATCGACCGATAATCGGTCGTTGAGCCACCTAGAGCGGAGCCTCTCAACAATCAGCTTTCGGTTGTCTGGGCCGGACTCCTAGGCATCGGAAACCGAGCCGTCATCATGGCCCTGCCAAGTAGGTAGGTTTGTGCCCCATAGCGACGACGCCGCGCGAGGAGTAAGCTCCCTTCCCTAACCTTATGAAAACGAATATTGGATTAAACGACGAGGCCCGTCTTGAGATCGGCCAAATACTCAACCTCCTGCTCGCCGACGAGTATGTGCTCTACGCCACCACCCGAGACTACCATTGGAACGTGACTGGACCGGAATTCCTCAGCCTCCATCAACAATTCGAATCCCATTACGTTCAGATCGCCGACTGGATCGACGACATTGCCGAACGAGCCCGCGCCATCGGCACAGGAGCCCGGGGAAACTGGACTGAATTGACCAAGGCAGCCCGCCTCTCCGCAGATCCCGGCACTGGCCTCGGGGCACAGCAGATGCTCGCCGAGTTGCTCGCCCTCTACGAGGATCTGATCGTGCAACTACGCACCGACAGCGTCGATTGCGCAGAGCGCTACAAGGATGCCGTCACCGCCGACTTCCTCACCGGCCTAATGGGGCAGCATGAGAAAACGGCCTGGATGCTCCGATCCCAACTCGAGACGGAATCGGCTGAAACCTCCTGAGTCCCTTTCTCTCCCCCGCTCTCCTAACAAACTAGCGGACGGTGTGATTGCTTCACTTGGCCAATATCTAGGATCCGGCAACGACATCCATCACCTCTTCATCGATACCGCTTAGGCGCAAACGATGGAGGGCTGTCTCGGAGCCGATTCCAACCGCAAATCGATATTCTTGTCGGCCCTTTGCATAGCCACCCGTCACCTATTGGTTCAGACCGTCCGAACGCCTGCGTTCGTCCCGCAGTCTCCCCAGGGTCTGCTCGACCAGCCGGGTCAACTTTCCGTCCGCGCCCGCAATCGCCTGATGCACGGACTCCGCATCAAACGTCACTTTGAGCGGTTTATGGTGCTCCAGACGCGCCTCTAGAGTGCATCGCATCGCCTTAGGTCCGGTTTTAAGACCGTTTTCATCGCTCAGATGGACTTCGACCCGCGTGATGTGCGCGGCCTCATGGGCCATGGCGTGCGTCACGACTTCGCGAATATGCCCGGACAGCGCCTCGTGACCGTCGATGTTATGGTCGGTTTCGATTTGGATTTGCATCTTGGTGATTCTCCATCATCCGCGATTTCACGTCTATGGGGCAAAGACCCACTAGGACGGCAGATGCTACACTACCCCGTGGCGATAAACACGGGAGGGTTCAATCGGCCCTCCACGAAAGAACACCCGCACGTCGCCATGGAGTTCGGCGTCCTCTGCGACGGACGGTTCATAGTATGGTATTACCACATCGTTATTTGTCAGTAATACGTGTCTACTCAGCAACGCACGACGGTGTTGTCACGTGACGATCACCGGCCGTAGATCCGACTTGAGACCGGCGCCCCTCAAACGTATTCGCGATTCAAGACCGCCATCATGCCCACGACAGCGATAAACCCAGAAATAGAACAATGCTACCTCGACGCGTTGCGCCTCCAGTTTGATGCCCCACGGTCAGGCAGGATTGCGGCGTCGAGAGAAATTGGCCGCAAAGCCATGGTTGCAGGCTGCGATACCTTGGAACTGGCGCGTATGCATGAACGCGCTTTAATCGCGCTCGCGCCGGACTACGACTTTGCCAAGATCAGCAACGGACTCCACCGCCGCACCGGCCGATTTTTCCCCGAGGTGCTCGTGCCCTTGGAAAGGGCGCACCACGACACTCGGGAATCGCTCAAAAAAGTGCAGCAGCGCGCCGAGACCCTGCGTTTGGCCAAAGCCGAATTGGCCAAGGCTAACCGCCAACTCAAACGCGAGGTCAAACGCCGCAAGGGCGGTGGAGAAACCATCCGCAAGGGTAAGGAACACTATCAACAGCTGTTCGTGCGTTCGCAATTCATGCAGAAAAAAATTCGGCACCTGACGCGACAAATACTAGCAGCTCAGGAGAACGAACGTCGCAAAATCAGCTGGGAACTACACGACGAAGTCGTGCAAACCTTGGTCGGCATCAACGTGGAATTGGCAGCATTGCTTAAGGCATCCTCGTTGGGCGTGCGCGCCCTGAAAGCCAAGATCGTCAGCACCCAACGGCTTGTGGAAAAATCCGTGAGAGCTATGCACCAATTTGCCCGCGAATTGCGACCGGCGGTTCTCGATGACCTAGGACTCATTCCGGCTATCCACGCTTACATGAAAAACTTGGCCAAGCGGAAAAATTGAAGATCAGCCTCACCGCCTTTGCTGAAGTGGAAGCCATCGATGTCGAGCGGCGCACCGTGCTTTGCCGCATCGCCCAGGAATCACTCACCAACGTCGTCCGCCATGCGAAGGCCAACCAGGTTTCCATGCTTATCGCTAAAATCCCCAGCGGTGTGAGCATGATCGTGCATGACGATGGAAAATCATTCAAAGTGCTGCAGGCGCTCTCGTCCAAGACCAACAAGCGCCTCGGTCTGCTCGGCATGCGAGAACGAGTTGAGATGGTCGGCGGAACGATGGTCATCGAGTCGGCCCCCGGCAAAGGCACCACTGTGCGGGCAGAAATCCCTTTCACTTTCAGAAAAAAAATGAGTCCCATAAAAAAATCACCGTCCTGCTAGCCGAGGACCATGCCATTGTGCGCCAGGGTTTACTCACGTTACTGAATACGGAAGGTAGCTTTGACGTGGTCGGCCAGGCCGAGAACGGCCGGGAGGCGGTGGAACTGGCAGCCACTCCAACCAGACGTGATCCTCATGGATATCGCAATGCCGGTGCTCAACGGCCTCGAGGCCATGTGACAGATCCTCGTGGCCAAACCCACCGCCAAGGTGCTCATTCTTTCGGCACACAGTGACGATGAATATATCGAGCGAATGAATAAGGCCGGGGCCGTCGGCTTCCTCGAAAAACAGTCCTCCGCGGAAATTCTCATCATGGCCATCCACGAGGTCGCCAAGGGCCGGATCTTTTACAGTCCCTCCATCACTAAGCGTCTTCTCGACGTTAAGAAACGGTCACTCAATCGCAACGGTCTGCCCAAGGAAGGAGGCGTTCGCCTGACCTCCCGAGAAACCGAGGTGCTCCAGTTGGTAGCCGAAGGTTCGGCCAATAAACAGATCGAGGCGAAACTGGGCATCAGCATCAAGACCATCGAAAAGCACCGGCAACACGTGATGGACAAACTCAACATCCATGACACCGCCGGCCTGACCCGCTACGCCATTGCCCAAGGGATCATCGAAGCAACGTGCAACTCACCATTCTCTGACGAATGTCCTCTCATCCCCAATCCTGTCATTGTGAACGCAGTGAAGAATCCAGCTGAAGGTGCGCCGCCTGTGCCAGCAGCGATTATCCAACTGGATCCTTCGCTCCGCTCAGGATGACAATCCTACTTTTAAAAACAGGTTCCAGTCCGCACACCTCATGAAAATCACCCGCCGGAAAAAAACCGCCAAGTCCATCCCGTTGCCCAAGTGTCCCACGGGCATTCAGGGTCTCGACGAAATCACCGCCTGCGGGCGGCCCCGAGGACGACCCACGCTGGTGAGCGGCAGTGCCGGCTGTGGTAAGACGCTGCTCGCCGCCGAGTTCCTCGTGCGCGGCGCGGTGCATTTCGATGAACCGGGCGTGATGCTCGCTTTCGAGGAAACGGAGGCGGAACTGGTCGCCAACGTCGCCTCGCTCAGGTTCGACCTTCCCGGCCTGGTTCGGCGCAAAAAAATCGCTCTCGATTACGTGCATGTCGAGCGCAGCGAGATCCAGGCGAGCGGCATGTATGATCTGGAGGGATTGTTCGTCCGGCTCAACCATGCGATCGATTCCATCGGCGCCAAGCGCGTCGTGCTCGATACGCTCGAGGTGCTTTTCGCCAGCCTGCCCAACGAGGCCATTTTGCGCGCCGAGCTGCGTCGACTCTTTCGCTGGCTCAAGGACAAAGGCGTGACGGCGATCATCACCGCTGAGCGCGGGCAGGGGCAACTGACCCGCCACGGGCTGGCGGAATACGTGTCCGACTGCGTCATTTTGCTCGACCACCGCGTCAGAGACCAGATTGCCACCCGGCACTTGCGCGTGGTGAAATACCGCGGCGCTCTGCGCGGCACCAACGAGTTCCCTTTTCTCATCGGCGTCGACGGTCTCAGCGTGCTGCCCATCACCTCGCTGGCGTTGCCCCATAAGGTCTCCAACAAGCGCATCGCCACTGGCATTCCCCGGCTTGATGCCATGCTCGGCGGGCGTGGGTTTTATCGCGGCAGCAGTATCTTGGTCACGGGCACGTCAGGCACCGGCAAGACGATCATCCCTACCAACTTCGCCCACGCAGCCGCTAGCCGCAGGGAGCGCGTCCTCTTTTTCTCGTTCGAGGAATCGCCCAACCAGATCATCCGCAACATGCTTTCCATTGACCTGTGGCTGGAGCCGCTGGTCAAGCCGAGGCTTGCGCGCGCCCTCGCTCTACGGCCTCGAGATGCATCTGGCCACGATGTTCAAGGAGATCGCCACGTTCAAACCCGACGTCGTCATTCTTGCCCCCATCACCAGCCTGATGGACCTGGGGCTATCATTCCGAAAGCAAGGGCATGGTGCCGCGCCTGATCGACTTCCTGAAAGCAAGCCAGGTCACCTCGCTTTTCACCAGCCTGACGCAGGGCGGCGTGGCGCCGCAGCAGAGCGAGGCAGCGATGTCCTCGCTCATGGACGCGTGGCTGCTGCTGCAGGATTTCGAGGGCAACGGCGAGCGCAACCGCGTGCTCTATGTGCTCAAGGCGCGCGGCATGGCGCACTCAAACCAGATTCGCGAATTCCTCATTTCCAATCACAGCATCGACGTCGTCGACGCTAACATTGGGCCGAGTGGCGTGCTCACCGGCTCCGCCCGCGCGGCGCAGAATGCCCTCGAGAAAGCCGCCGTCTTGACCAACCGACAGGAGGCAGCGCGGCTCAAGCGCGAGGTCGAGCGCAAGCGCACGGCCATCGAGCGGCAGATCAGCGGGCTCCGGGCCGACTACGAGATCGAGGCCGGGGAGCTCCGCCGCATTGCCGAGCAGGTTGGGACGCAGACACTCATGCTCTCCACCGAGAAGGCTGCTTCCGGTCTCCTGCGTCAGGCGGATACTCAGACCCCGGTCCATCGGCCCACTAAAAAAGCGAAAGGGGAAACGCGCATGAAAGCCAAGCCCGTGAAAGCTTCCCCTCGCGCGGTCGCGCCGTGGCAACTGCGCCTCTATGTGATGGGCCAGCGGCCCAAATCAGTGTTGGCGCTCGCGAATCTGCGGAAGTTTTGTCGCGCCCACCTCAAGGGTCGTTACCGCATCACCGTGGTTGACCTTTTGAAGCATCCCCACCTGGCCAAGGGCAACCAGATCCTCGCGATTCCCACCGTGGAGCGCCGCCTGCCGAAGCCCATGCGCACAATTATCGGGAGTCTCTCGGCAACCGATTCTCTCTTAGTCGGTCTGAATTTGCGCGCGACCGACTGACCCGGGCATCTCCATGAAATCTCGCCTCCCACCTAAACCAAAAGCAATTGCGGCCAAGTATATCCTGCGCCTGTTTGTGGCGGGTTCCTGCGATCTGTCACGCGAGGCCGTCCTGCACGCGCCAGATGGGCGCCGGCGACCTCAAGGGTCGCTGCGAGCTCGAGATCATCGATATTTACCAGCAACCGGCTCTCGCCCGACTTAATCAGATCGTGGCAACGCCGACCCCTCATCCAAGAATTTCCCCGGCCCATGCGCCGGTTCATCGGCAATCTTGTGCACATCAACGGTCAGTTCACCGAATTGGACCTGCTCGCCACCTACCGGCCTGCCATTTGAAAACACCCCGGACCCGTCCTACCTCCCCTCCCGGCGACGAAGAGCAGACCGGTGAAATCGCCGCGCTTCGCGCCCGAGTGGCCGGAGCGGAGGAAGCCCTCCGCGCCATCCGTGGAGGGGAGGTCGACACGGTGCCCCTCACGGGCAAGCAGGGTCAGCAGGTGTTTACCCTGCAGGGAGCTGAGCACGTCTACCGCATGCTCATCGAGTCTATGGACGAGGGCGCCCTGACGTTGACGGACAACAAAGTCATTCTCTACGCCAACCAGTGCTTTGCCCGGATGGTCAATTGCCCACTGGAGCAGGTCATCGGCCGTTCCTTTCGCCGCTTTCTTTCCCCCGCGGACCGCAGCAGCCTCCGCCGGTTGATGAAACAGTCCGCCACTTCCGGGACCAAGGTGCCGCTGTTGCTCCTGCCCGCCGACGCCCCGCCCCCCCGGCCGGTGCAAATCTCCGTCCAGGAAATGGACCGAACCGGTTCCGACAAACTCACGATCGGCATGATCGTGACGGATATGATGGAGGTGCGGGAACACGAAGTTCGCTTGAAGGCCCTCACGCAGCGGGTGGTGCAGGCGCAGGAAGGCGAGCGCGGCCGAGTGGCGCTGGAATTGCACGACAACATCACCCAGATGCTCGTTGCCATCGCCTTTCGCAGCGAGGTGCTCGTGGCGAAACTTTCTACGCGCGATGGTTTGGCGAAGCTCGAAGCCCGCGCGCTGCACGTTTCAGTGGATCTCAGCCAGCCCGGTGACCGCGTGCAATTGACGATCATCGACGACGGAGTCGGTTTCGACTCCAACCGCCGGCCCGCCGCGCACAAGGGCGTGCGCTGCCTGGGTCTACTCGTCATGCACGAGCGCGCGACCTACGTGCACGGCAGCCTGACGGTCAAATCCGGCCTCCGCACCCTCTCCGGCCATCGCGTAGGATCCGGGCGGCAACCGGACGAAGGTAGGGTTACACCCCATAGAGAGGAAGGTCGTGAGGGTGTATTCTACGTTCATCTTCCATATGAACTTTCCACGCCTACTTTCCCTTGCCGCACTCTCCCTTCTACTCGGCGTGAGCCTACAGGCCCAAACTATTCTAGGTTCGACCGGCACTTATGGTGTCATGGGCGGTGGCGCCGTCACCGTCACTGCCGGCCCCGGCACCACCATCACCGGTGATTTGGGCTACGGCACTCTCACAGGCAGCGTGAACTACGGTTCCAGCGGTGGGCCGGTCACACCGCTCACTGCGCAAAATACCTCCGATTTCAACCGGGCCTACAATGGTTTGGCCAATATGACAGGAGCCACGGATCTGTCGGGCAAGACATTGGGCACCACTGCGGGTGCGACGGTCCTTACGCCAGGTGTTTACTCTTTTACGAGCGCTGCTGTCTTAACCGGCAACCTAGTCCTCGATGCCCAAAGCCAGAGCAACGCCACTTGGGTGTTTCAGATGGACTCCAATTTCAACACGACAGCAAGCTCGTCGGTAACGATTAACAATGCCGTGGGCGATAGCTTGGCCTACTATGGTGTCTTCTGGCAGGTTGCCGGTTCCACTACCTTTGCCGCGAACACTACTTTTATAGGCAATTTGCTTAATGCCTCCGCCATCAATTTCGGCGCCGATACCACTATCGTGAACGGTCGCGCTCTGACGGCCACCGGCGCGATCGGTCTGGCGGACAACACCATCGATTTCGCCAGCGCCAACTCCGGTTACAGTGGTGGTCTGGCCTTTGTCGGCGCCACCAATCAGATCACCGCAGTGCCCGAACCTTCTACGTATGCACTGCTCACCGGTCTATTGACCTTGGGCCTAGTCATTCTCCGCCGGCGGGGGATCCGCACTGTCGGATAATCAGGAAACCCAGGACCGGCGGCCCGGCCGTCGCTATCCATGAATAGTAAATGTCCCAGTCTGCCCCGCACCGCATGGACCGCGACGGTAGCCCGGGCCGAACCGATCACACTAAAGTTTCATCCCGGGTGGTTCGATCCGACGAGCCAACCCCTGCCCATTGCGGCGGCATCCATCGCCCCCGCTTCCACCGCTGCCCGGTTTTGCCCAACCCTCCTCACCGAATTGCTCGCCCTGAATGAGGAAATGATCGTGCAGCTTCACGCCGAACGTCTGAGCGGCTCCGGGACCGAGGGTTTCATGCTGCGCATGATCGCCCAGCATGAACGCGCCGCGACCCTGCTTCGCATCAAACTCGAACTCCCCTGGCCCACGATAGTCTGAGATCCGGCACCGGCCGATTGCCGAGGAATCATCATCCTCTCTGCGATCAGGACTGGTATTAGGTGAACACCCCCACAGGTAACACCCCATATCGGAAATGCCTGCCATGAGCTATTCTGGCGACATATCAGAAACCGCGTAAGCATTTAATCAGTTCAAAAACAGCTCCCAATGAAAAACTCAAAATTGCCATAGTGGCCCTCCTCGCCACTTGCGGTCTCAGCGCCTGGGCGCAGACCAACAACATCTCATCTGTCGGTATCACTACTGGCACCGTCACGGTTTCGGCCCGCATCGGCCCCAACTCTGAACCCGGCAATGTCAACAACGTGCCCGTCGGCAACAGTATCGCCGGTCTCGTCTATGCCGCCGACAATATTCCCGGTGCAGTCGACACCTCAATCTCGTTCTTCACCCTAACCGGGGCGACGGTTCCCGGACCCGGTCCGGCTTGATACGTTCACCAGTTACGGGCCCCTCATCGGCCCTCCATCGGCTCGTGGGGAATAGGCCGATATCGCGGCCCCTCCGACGGGTAATTCCTACTCGGCCCTGACTTTCGCAATTGATGATCTTGGTTTGCCGATCGCCGGAAGTTTCTACATGATCCATCACAAGGCGGCCGCGGATTACTTCGGCGTGATTGTGCCCAAGACTGGCGGCAACAGCATGATCTATGATCTGAAGCCCATGTCTTGGCAAGGTGGCGTCGCCGGCGGCCCCTCCGACCCGGGCAAGACCGGATACTTCGCTCTGACGTATAGCACGGGAGCGGTCACGGGGTATTCCGCCAACAGCATGATTTACCTCCGGACCGACGGCTCCAGTCACACGCAGTTTGGTGAGATGATTCCCGCCCTGACCAGCGCGTCCACGGATAAAATTGATCTGACGACCGCCGTCGGTGCCTTCGGGGCCAGCGGTTACAAGGCACTGGCCTACACCCCAGACAACGTCGATGGAAGCGGGGCCAACCAATTTTATTATCTTCGTCTCGACTCTGCTACGGGTAACACCGTCCTCGGCCGGCTGAACCCCAGCCTCGTCGCGGGAACCAGAACCATTTCCGACATCGCCAATCTCGGCGGCGTCTACAGCACCCTGGCCTTCGCGGCTGATGCGACCGGCGCGAGCGGCCAGACTGCCTAACAAGGCGAGAAAGAGTAGTGAACTGGCCGTCACTGTCATCACCAGCGCCGGGCGCGGGACGACAAAAATGAGTAGCAGCGGCAAGAGGGCTCCGACCGCAAAAGAGCCGGCTGAAGCAAAAGGCCGCCTGAACCGGGCGAGCACTCAGGTTATCAGAGATACCCAGCTCATCACGGGCATGAGAGCCCAAAGCATCGTGTGCCATGAGTTGGGTGGCCACCTCAGCAGCAAGCTCTACCTCCAGTCCGCGATTCACATAAATCGCCGCGAGTTCGGCGTGTTCGCCCTCCTCATCTTCGGCCAGTTCCTGTCGCTCCCGCTCCAAGTCAGCCTGCTCCGTGTCGGCCTGAGAACTCACGGATACATATTCGCCAGCAGCCATCGACATAGCTCCCGCCACCAAACCGGCCATCCCGGCGACCACCACACTACCGCGACTGGCTTCGGCCGCCGCCACCCCGACAAATCAGACTAGCAGTGGAAACAATTCCGTCGTTGGCCCCCAACACGGCGGCGCGAAGCCAGCCGATCCGGTGGGTGCGATGGATTTCCTGATGTTTCATGACTTTGAAATTCGCTCGGAGCTAAATTAAATCTGGTGGGAGCAATCTCAAGGCTGTGACTCCTGTCGTCTGCTTGCCCGCATCCAAGCGATGACCACGATGAGGACCGCGATCGTAGCGAGGACAAACCCACCGGATGATGGCATGGCCAGCCACTTGAGAGATTCCTTGGCGGCACCCGTGCTGCCCAATCCCGGAGCACGGAATCCGGCCCACATCCAGAAGATCGAATAGCCCAGACCTCCCGCTCCAAGAGCCAGGCTGATGAGGGTCGTCACCTTACCGGAAGCGCCGACCAG